>Ga0209652_1003822_pt1 | contig 10861 bp, 8 predicted proteins | sample SaaInl74LU_5_DNA_FD_184641 | JGI IMG/M metagenome (GOLD analysis project Ga0209652, IMG submission 184641) | Marine microbial communities from expanding oxygen minimum zones in the Saanich Inlet - ESP_74LU_5_DNA (SPAdes) (version 2) | ecosystem: Environmental > Aquatic > Marine > Intertidal zone ...
CTCTTCGTCTTCAACTTGATCCCGCTTCTGCCTCTCGATGGTGGTCACGTCGCTGTCGCACTCTTCGATTCGGTGCGTCGCAAAGTGGTGAGAGCCCGGGGTAAACCTGATCCTGGCCCCGTGAATGCCTCGCGCCTCGTTCCGCTCACTCTGGTGGTGGTCGCGATTCTTGGGGGAATGAGCGTCCTGCTGATGTATGCCGACATCGTCAACCCGATACGGCTCTTTTCGTAGACCCGCGGGGGTGCTCTGCGATCCGCGCTCCGCTGAGAGCCTGGGAAAGACTCGGCAGTTAAGATAGGAGAACGACGGCATCAATCGATGCGACGAAGAAAGGGTGCCACCGAGTGCCAGCTATCAACCTAGGGATGCCCAAGGTTCCCGAAACCCTCGCGCCCCGCCGAGAGACCCGGCAAATCACTGTCGGGAAAGTCAAAGTTGGCGGCGATGCCAGGGTGAGCGTCCAATCGATGACCACGACTCAAACCACCGATATCAACGGGACTCTTCAGCAGATTGCCGAGCTCACCGCTACGGGCTGCGACATTGTCCGTGTTGCCGTCCCCACCTCCGATGACGCCGAAGCGTTGCCGATCATTGCGAAAAAGAGCCAAATTCCTGTCATTGCGGATATCCACTTCCAGCCCAAGTACGTGTTCCAGGCGATTGACGCGGGGTGTGGAGCTGTTCGCGTCAACCCCGGGAACATCAAGAAGTTTGATGACAAAGTGGGCGAAATTGCCAAGGCGGCGAAGGACGCCGGGGTCAGTCTTCGCATCGGTGTCAATGCTGGTTCATTGGACCCGCGGCTTCTCCAAAAATATGGGAAGCCCACCGCAGAGGCTCTCGTGGAGAGCGCTGTGTGGGAAGCCAGTCTTTTTGAAGAGCACGACTTTCACGACTTCAAAATCTCGGTCAAGCACAACGACCCCATCGTTATGGTGAAGGCTTACCGCCAGCTCGCCGAGCGCGGTAACTGGCCGCTCCACCTGGGTGTGACCGAGGCGGGCCCTGCCTTCCAGGGCACCATCAAATCCTCGGTTGCGTTCGGAATTTTGCTGGGCGAGGGGATTGGGGACACGATTCGGGTGTCGTTGTCTGCCCCACCGGCCGAAGAGGTGAAAGTGGGCCTCAAGATTCTTGAATCTTTGAACCTTCGGGAGCGCAAGCTTGAGATCGTTTCCTGCCCCAGCTGCGGCCGGGCGCAGGTGGATGTTTACACGCTGGCTGAGGATGTCACCAAGGGCCTCGAGGGTATGACGGTGCCGCTTCGCGTTGCCGTGATGGGCTGCGTGGTGAACGGACCCGGTGAAGCACGCGAAGCAGATCTGGGTGTGGCCAGTGGAAACGGTAAAGGCCAGATTTTTGTCAAGGGTGAAGTCATCAAGACGGTTCCGGAAGCGGACATTGTCGCGACCTTGATCGAAGAGGCCAACCGCCTGGCGGCAGAAATGCCCGATGCCCCGAGCGGTGCCCCCGAGGTCGTCACGGCATAGCGGGCGGGTAGTCTAGAGCGGTGCCTACACGCCTGAGCAAGCTCTTTGTCCGTACGTTGCGTGAGGACCCCGCTGACGCGGAAGTCGCCAGCCATAAGTGGTTGGTTCGAGCCGGCTATATCCGGCGCCAAGCACCCGGCATTTTTGCGTGGCTGCCTTTAGGCCTTCGGGTGCGACAGAACATCGAGAAGATCGTGCACGAGGAAATGCAGGCTGCCGGTGCGCAACACGTTCATTTCCCCGCCCTGTTACCCAAAGAGCCTTATGAGAAAACCGGTCGTTGGGAAGAGTACGGGGACGGAATTTTTCGGCTCAAAGACCGTAAAGAAGCCGAATATTTACTCGCACCCACGCATGAGGAAGTGTTCACCCTCACGGTGAAGGACCTTTACTCGAGCTACAAAGATCTCCCGCTGATGATCTACCAAATTCAGGATAAGTATCGCGATGAGGCTCGTCCTCGCGCTGGCCTGCTGCGGGGGCGCGAGTTCTCCATGAAGGATGCCTACTCCTTTGACTACACCGATGAGGGGTTAGAAACCAGCTACCAGGCGCAGCGCGATGCGTATGAGCGCATTTTCCAGCGGCTGGGTCTTGACTACGTGATCGTGAATGCTGACGCGGGAGCCATGGGCGGCTCGCGCAGTGAAGAGTTCCTCCACCCCACAGACATTGGTGAAGACACCTACGTCAAAACAGCGGGCGGTTACGCAGCAAACGTCGAAGCCTTTGTCTCCACCGCCCCCGCGGCACTCGATGTCGCGGCCGGCAAGCCGGTGGTGTTTGATTCCCCCGACACCCCCACCATCGACACACTGGTAGCACTGGCTAACGACCGGCACCCCAAAGAATCAGGGCCCTGGGTCGCAGCAGACACCCTGAAGAACGTGGTGCTTGCGCTCGTGCACCCGGACGATTCCCGCGAGCTGGTGGTCGTGGGGATACCGGGTAATCGGGACGTCGACATGAAACGCGCAGAGGTGGCTTTTGCCCCCGCCGGTGTGGAGCAGGCAACCGACGAGGACTTCGCGAAGAACCCGGGGCTTGTCAAGGGCTACATCGGCCCTTGGTCCGCGAGCGGTCCTTGGCTTGGCAGCGAAGCATCCACAGGACTCACGTTCTACGTTGACCCTCGCGTGGTGTCGGGCACGTCCTGGGTGACGGGCGCTAACGTCCACGAGCAGCACGTGTTTGACCTGGTGTTTGGCCGCGACTTTCACGCTGACGGTGTGGTGGACATCGCCGCGGTTGTGGATGGCGATGAAGCCCCGGATGGCTCGGGACCGATCGAAACCGCGCGGGGCATGGAAATTGGGCACGTTTTTCAGCTGGGGCGCAAGTACGCCGAAGCGCTGGGACTCAAGGTGCTTGATGAAAACGGGTCCCTCGTCACGGTCACCATGGGGTCCTACGGAATCGGCGTGACCCGCTTGGTTGCCGTGATCGCTGAGGCCAACAACGACGATAAAGGTTTGATTTGGCCAGAGGCCATCGCCCCCTACGACGTGCACGTAGTGGCAGCGGGCAAAGACGAGGTGGTGTTTGAGGTTGCCGAACAACTGTGTACGAGCCTGGAGGCAGCGGGCAAAGACGTCCTTTTTGACGACAGGCCCAAACTCTCACCGGGAGTGAAGTTTGCCGATGCCGAAATTCTGGGTGTTCCGCACATCGTCATTGTGGGAAGGGACGCTGCCGCAGGCCAGGTGGAGTATTGGAACCGCCGGACCGGCGAGCGTACTTCGATGCCTCTGGGTGACGTGCTGGCAGCCCTGCCCCCAGCGTGAGCAGGTGCGGGGTAGAGGAAACGTCCGGCCCCTTGTACTCTGGCTAGCAGCACACCTGGTGTGCACAATCGAATAGGAGGGCTGTCATGGACATCGACATGAGCGTGCTGAAACTGATGGAATCAGAGCGCGAAATTCCCTTTGATGACTTAGTGGCGATCATCGAACAGGCCATTCTGGTCGCCTACGAGAAGCACATGGGCCTTGCGGACTACCGCGGCCAGCGTATTGACCCCGACGCTCCGCGTGAACGTGTTGAGCTCGACAAAAAGACCGGCCACGTCACCCTGTATATCCCGATCGTGAACGACGAGGGCGAACTTATCGGCGAAGAAGCCGACACCCCGCACGACTTTGGTCGCATCGCTGCCACCGCAGCAAAGCACGTCATCAATCAGCGTTTGCGCGACATCGGTGACGATCGCATTTTGGGTGAGTACCGCGGCAAGGAAGGGGACATCGTTTCCGGTGTTATCCAACAGGGCCCTAACCCCCGAATGATCCACCTCAACCTGGGTGAGGTGGAAGCTATTTTGCCCCCGGAGGAGCAGGTCCCCGGCGAGGTCTATGAGCACGGCACGAGGCTTCGTGCCTACGTGACCAAGGTGGAAAAAGGCACAAAAGGGCCGGCCATTACCGTCAGTCGCACCCACCCCGGCTTGATTCGCCAGCTGTTTACTCTCGAAGTCCCGGAACTCCAAAAAGGGCTGATCGATATTGTCTCCATCGCCCGTGAGTCTGGCCACCGCACCAAAATTGCGGTGACGGCTATTGAGCCGGGCGTGAATGCCAAAGGTGCGTGCATTGGCGAACTCGGCCAGAGGGTTCGAGCGGTTCAGGCCGAACTTGGTGATGAGAAAATCGACATCGTCGATCACTCGGATGACCTCGCCCAGTTTGTGTCGAATGCGTTGAGTCCCTCCAAAGTGACCAGCGCCTTCGTGCTGGACCAGGAGGCGCGGCAGGTGAGAGCTCTTGTTCCGGACTACCAACTCTCCCTGGCCATTGGCAAGGAGGGTCAGAACGCCCGCTTGGCAGCCAAACTGACCGGAGCCAAGATCGATATCCAACCAGATTCGGTGATGGATTCCTGAGCGAGCCCCACACGGTGGCTCTTCGCCCAGGTAAGGGGCTAGAATGGCATTAATCAGGCGTTGCTTGGGATGCCAGTCCACGGATTCGACGAACAATCTTCTTCGAGCAGTGGCGGTGGATCACAAGCTGGTCGTTGATGAGGGCAAGAAACTGCCGGGGCGCGGTGCCTATGTGCACCGCAACCAGGACTGCATTTCTCTCTCTCTTCAGCGCAGAGCGTGGGGGAGGGCCTTGAAAGTGGGCCCGAAGCTCGACTGCGACGCCCTGGAAAACCTCAGTAGGTCAACCGACCTCGCTAAGACAAGGCTGAATGGCTAATGGAATCCTCATGAACGGCTCACGATGAGCCTCAAATGTAGGTAGCGGCGCGCCCTGACTGGGTTCGCCCAGACAGGAGAATGGTGGCTGGAAAACCACGCGTACACGAGATTGCTGCAGAACTGGGCATCGATTCCAAGCGCACACTCGAAAAGCTGAAAGAAATTGGCGAGTTCGTCAAGGGCCCCTCATCGACGGTGGAGCCCCCCGTCGCGCGGAAGCTAAAAGCTGCCTTCGCGGAAGAGGGCGTTGTTCCCGTCCCGAAAGAAGAGAAGCCTGAGCCCAAAGCGGCTCCGAAGCCCGCTGCCCCTGTCGTTGACGAGCCAGCAGCTGAGGCTCCTGTTGCGCCAGAAAAGCCAGCTACTCCTGAAGATGGCGGAGCGCCCCCTACGAAACCGGGCATCCCGCGTCCCGGTAACAATCCTTTTGCCTCTTCACAGGGCATGGCCAAGCCAGGCATCCCGCGCCCCGGTAACAATCCTTTCGCTTCCGCTCAGGGCATGGGTCGACCCACGGCTCCGCGCCCCGGACAGGGAGCGATGCCGCGCCGTCCTGCCCCCAGTGAGGGTGGGCCTCGTGCGCCTTTCCAGCAACGTTCCGGTGGTCCTGGTCGCCCCGGCGGTGGGCCCGGCGGCTTTGGCGGAGGTCCCGGTGGTGGACCCGGCGGATCGCGTCCCGGTGGCGGTCGCCCCGGTGCTGGCGGTCGCGGTCGCGGCCCCGGAGGGGGTACCGCAGGTGCCTTCGGTCGCGGTGGCGGCAAGAGCAAGTCTCGTAAGTCGAAGCGGACGAAGAGGCAAGAGTATGAAATGCGGGAGGCGCCAAGCTTAGGCGGCGTATCCATCCCGCGCGGTGACGGGTCTACCGTCATCCGCTTGCGCCAAGGTGCGTCCATGAGCGATTTTGCCGACAAGATTGAAACGCTGACGGGTTTCCCGGTTCCCCCCGGCAACCTGGTCACGGTTCTGTTCCAGCTTGGCGAAATGGCCACAGCAACGGAGTCGCTCGACGAAGCGACCTTCGAAATCCTCGGTACCGAGCTGGGCTACAAGGTGCAGATCGTCTCGCCTGAAGACGAAGATAAAGAGCTCCTGGAAAGCTTCGACATTGACCTCGACGAGGTGGAAGACGAAGCCGACCTGGTGATTCGTCCGCCGGTCGTGACGGTCATGGGTCACGTCGACCACGGTAAGACCAAGCTGCTTGATGCCATTCGAAATGCCAACGTCACCGCCGCTGAAGCTGGCGGGATCACCCAGCACATCGGCGCCTACCAGGTGTGGACCGAGCACGAGGGAATCGAACGAGCTGTCACGTTTGTCGACACCCCCGGTCACGAGGCCTTCACGGCCATGCGTGCGCGAGGTGCACAGGTTACGGACATCGCAATCCTGGTGGTCGCGGCGGACGATGGAATCATGCCCCAGACGATTGAGGCCCTGAACCACGCACAAGCTGCCAGCGTCCCGATTGTCGTCGCCATCAACAAGATGGATGCTCCCGGGGCAAAAGCCGACAAAGTGCTCCAGCAGCTCACCGAATTTGGTCTGGTGGCGGAGGAATACGGCGGCGACACCCAGATGGTCAAGGTTTCGGCTTTGAAAGGCGAGGGAATCACCGACCTCTTGGACGCAGTGTTGCTGACGGCTGATGCCGGCCTGGACCTGCGCGCAAACCCGAACCGCACCGCGCGAGGTGTTGCGATTGAGGCCAAGCTCGACAAGGGTCGCGGCGCCGTTGCCACGGTGCTGATTGAGTCGGGAACCCTGCGCGTGGGTGAAGCCATCGTTGCCGGCACCGCCTACGGTCGCGTTCGTGCGATGACCGATGAAAACGGTGAGGCAGTCGAAGAGGCCTACCCCTCGAGGCCGGTTGCGGTTCAGGGGCTCTCCAGCGTTCCTCGCGCGGGTGACACGTTCCTCGTCACCGACGATGACCGAACCGCTCGTCAGATTGCGGAGAAGCGTGAAGCAGCAGAGCGCAACGCCTTGCTGGCGAAGGCTCGTAAGCGCATCAACCTCGAGGACTTCACCAAGGCCCTCGAAGACGGCAAGATCGAATCGCTCAACCTCATCATCAAGGGAGACGTCTCCGGTGCTGTGGAGGCTCTCGAAGAGTCGTTGCTCAAAATTGAGGTCGGCGATTCAGTGCAGTTGCGCATCATCCACCGCGGTGTGGGAGCAATTACCGAGAGCGATATCAACCTCGCCACGATCGACAACGCAATCATCGTGGGGTTCAACGTTCGGCCCGATGCGAAGGCGCGCGAGCGCGCACAGCGCGAAGGTGTCGACGTTCGCTTCTACTCGGTGATCTACAACGCTCTGGAAGAAATCGAGAACTCGCTCAAGGGCATGCTCAAGCCCGAATTCGAAGAAGTCCAGTCGGGCTTTGCCGAGGTGCGTGAGGTCTTCAAGTCCTCAAAGGCGGGAACCATTGCCGGATGTATTGTCCGGTCGGGAACCATCACCAGGAACGCCAAAGCACGCATCATCCGCGATGGCGTGGTTTTGCACGACGGACTCGCGATTGATTCGCTGCGTCGATTCAAGGACGACGTCACCGAAGTCAAGACTGACTTCGAGTGTGGAATTGGGTTGGGCAAGCTCAAGGACATCCAAGTGGGTGACGAAATCGAGACCATCGAGATGAAAGAGAAGGTCCGTGAGTAGTAACTCACCTCGGGCAAGGAAGATGGCGGATTTGATCCGCCAAATCCTTGCTGAGCGCCTACAACGTGGACTTCGTGACCCTCGACTCGGGTTTGTCACTATCACCGACGTTCAAGTGACGGGTGATCTCCAACACGCCAGTGTTTTTTACACGGTTCTGGGGGACGAGGTTGAACGCAAAGACACCCAGAAGGCGCTACGCGCAGCGACGGGCATGCTGCGCACAGAAGTAGGTAAGAACATCACCGCGCGGCTGACGCCGAGCCTGGAGTTCATTTTGGATGGCCTGCCCGAAAACGCTTCGGCGATTGCTGATCTCTTGCGTGAAGCCAATGAGCGAGATGCGGAAACGGGCCGGCAGGCTCAGTCCGCCCGTTTCGCCGGTGACGCTGAGCCCTACAAGAGCGTGCCCGGCGAGGAGGAGTCCTCCTCAACAGACCGCTAGACGCGCACATGAGCGCTCGCTTGCTCGTTGGCGACGAGCGCTCTATCGTCCTAGATAGCCCCCGCAACGCTATGCCAGCAAGACTTGCTAGCCCGAACAGACGGAGAACCCAGTGTCGATGAAGCGCGATAACCCCCGCCAGTACCACATTGAATTGGCCGAGGGTGATGTCGGTCGGTACGTCTTCCTGCCGGGAGATCCCGGTCGCTGTGAAATGATCGCGTCCTATTTTGACCAACCCCAGAAAGTGGCAAGCCACCGAGAGTATGAGACCTGGTCCGGGTATCTCGAGGGGGAAAAGGTCGCAGTAATGTCGACAGGTATCGGGGGGCCTTCGGCCGCTATCGGCCTGGAAGAACTCGTCGCCATCGGAGCGGACACTTTTGTTCGGGTGGGTACCTCCGGCTCCATGCAGGAGCACATTCAGCCCGGCGATATCGCGATTGTTTCTGGTGCGATCCGCGATGAGGGAACCGGCTTGCACTACCTTCCAGTCGAATTCCCCGCCGTTGCCGATGTGGACATCACTCAGGCCCTTCGCGATGCTGCTGTGGGTATGAATAAAACCGTCCACGTGGGTGTCTCCCAATCCAAGGACTCCTTCTATGGCCAACACGCTCCCCAGCGAATGCCCGTTGCCTCACAGCTCAGTGACCGCTGGGCCGCCTGGATTGGCGGCGGCGCCATCTGTTCGGAGATGGAAGCGGCCGCTTTGTACATTGTCTCTTCGGTGCTTCGGGTGAGAGCGGGCGGACTGATGATGGTGATGGGTCACCCGGATCAATCGCCGATGACGCCTGAGGAATGGGAAGCGTCAAAAGTTGACCACTTGCTGCCCGTCGCCATTGAGGGAATGAAAGAAATCATTCGGCGCGACAAGGCTTAGGACCCAAGCTCCACAGACTCGTCGGAATCAGCGGCATAACGAATCAGACCGTCCTCCACCAGGGAGTGAATCGCCCGAGAAAACTGTTGCGGGTCGCTGACCAGTGTCCCCAGAAACGACAGCGGCACCGGGGTATCGCTGGCGCGCAGTTCGCGCAGCACCAAACCTCGCGCTTGGCGGTCGCTGCCTTCATACCGCGCCTGGGCGGATGCGCGTTTGCCCTCATACGGCGGGTAATCCTCGGCCCTCCACCGGCACGATGAGGAAACAGGGCAGTTCCCGCACAGTGGTTTCCTCGCGGTGCAGAGTACCGCTCCCAGTTCCATCAAGCCTTTGGCTAGGGTGACCTGCCGTCGCGCGCCGCTCACCTGGTCGAGGGCTTCTTGACCGGCGCGCAGGTCAGCAGCAGTGCGGGGTGGACCAGCTTCCGCCTCGCCGTGTTCTAACCGCGCTAACACTCGACGGACATTCGTGTCCACCACGGGGTCGGGGTAGCCAAAAGCAAAGGATCGAATCGCTCGCGCGGTGTAATCGCCGACGCCTGGGAGCGCCAAGAGTGCTGCGAGGTCGCGGGGGAGTTCGCCATTGTGGCGCTCCACAATGGCCTGTGCTGATTCGTGCAGCCGTTTTGCCCTCCTGGGGTAACCGAGCCTCCCCCACAGGGTGAGGACTTCCGACAGCTGCGCTTGGGCGCAGGCTTCGGGCGTGGGCCATCGGTCCATCCATTCCATCCAAAGGGGAACGACCCGGGGGACCGGAGTTTGCTGAAGCATCACTTCGGAAACCAGGACACCCCACGCGGTGGTGTCCGGTGAGCGCCAAGGGAGGTCGCGATGTGACGCTTCAAACCAGTCAACAACGGCATCCATGGTCATCACCACACGCTAGCGAATCGATTCTGCTTTCCCAGCCGACACCTCTAAGGTTTGGTCATGAAGGTTCTCGTTACGGGTGCCACCGGTTACGTGGGTGGGCGTCTTGTACCCAAACTGCTCGAAGCCGGCCACACCGTCCGTGTGATTGCACGCGAGCCTCACCGTCTAGATAACGTCCCGTGGCGAAAAGACGTCGACATTGTGCAGGGTGACCTCTTGAATGTCGCCGACGTCCGCGCAGCGGTGGCCGGCCAGGACGTGCTCTACTACCTGGTGCACTCGATGTCCTCGGCGGGTGATTTTGAAGAACTCGAGCGAACGGTGGCCAACACTGTCGCCCAGGAAGCAGCCAGCGCTGGGGTGCAGCGAATTGTGTACCTCGGGGGCCTCCACCCCGAGGGCCCGCTGTCGCGTCACCTGGGCTCACGTAAAGAGGTCGGGGACATTCTTCTGTCCTCTGGTGTGCCCACCATTGCTCTGCAAGCCGGGGTCATCATTGGGTCTGGTTCGGCAAGTTTTGAAATGATTCGACACCTCACTGAGGTGCTTCCCTATATGCCTGCCCCTAAATGGGTCCGCAACTTTATTCAACCCATCGCTATCCGCGATGTCCTCCACTACTTGGTCGCCTCGGCGACGCTGCCCAAAGACGTCAACCGAGCTTTCGACATTGGTGGGCCCGATGTGTTCCGTTACGGGCAGCTGATGAATGGCTACGCGCTGGAGGCAGGTCTGAAGCAGCGTCCCATCGCCTCCCTCCCGGTCCTCACACCGTGGCTTGCATCACAGTGGGTGAATCTTGTGACACCTATCCCGCGGGCTCTTGCTGTGCCCATCATCGAGTCCCTCCTCCACGATGCCGTCATGAAGAACCATGACATCGATGCGGTCATTGCCCCACCGCAGGAAGGCCTCATCGGATATCGGCGAGCAGTCCGGTTGGCTCTCGCCCGGATGAGAAGTGGGGAGATGGAGACTTCCTGGCGGAACACTCCGGTGATCGGAGCGCCCGCTGACCGTCTTCCTTCCGATCCCGAGTGGACGGGTCACACCGTCTACACGGATACCCGGGAGTTTGCTTCGCGGGCGGATACCGATTCGCTGTGGAAAGTTGTGGAAAGCATTGGCGGAGAAAACGGCTGGTACTCGCTACCCGTGGCCTGGGCGGCCAGGGGCTGGTTAGACAAGCTGGTTGGGGGAGTCGGTCTGCGCCGGGGCCGACGGGACTCGGACTCCCTGGAGATTGGCGATGCGTTGGACTTCTGGCGCGTCGAAGAAATCGACCACGGTCGT
>Ga0209652_1003825_pt1 | contig 10851 bp, 8 predicted proteins | sample SaaInl74LU_5_DNA_FD_184641 | JGI IMG/M metagenome (GOLD analysis project Ga0209652, IMG submission 184641) | Marine microbial communities from expanding oxygen minimum zones in the Saanich Inlet - ESP_74LU_5_DNA (SPAdes) (version 2) | ecosystem: Environmental > Aquatic > Marine > Intertidal zone ...
TCCTCACCCCAGAGCAATCGCCAAGGCAAGTGCATCTGCTTGCGCTGTAGCCAAGATTGTGGTTTTACTGTCACCGCCAAGGGTAGCAGCATCAATGTTCAAGTTGTTTACGAAAGTCTGTGTTACACGAGCATCAATAGCTGCGTTAGCTCTTGTATCAGTGTAGTACAGATTGGTACCCTCTGTCAAGTCAGAAGTTGTCTTTGTTGCAAGACGAGTATCAAAATCTGTATTAGCACGTGCAGTGGTATAGTAAAGATTAGTTACACCCTCAGACAGGTCATCCGTATCTTTACCAGAAAATGCTGTGTCGAATCTGGCAGAGGTGTAGTACAGGTTAGTACCTTCAGCAAGATTAGTCGTAGTCTTGCCACTGAATGCACTGTCAAACCTAGCAGTGGTATAATAGAGGTTTGTACCCTCAGCTAGATTGGTAGTGGTCTTAGTGGCAAGGCGACTATCAAACCGTGCATCAGTATAGTACAGGTTAGTACCTTCAGCAAGGTTCGTAGTGGTCTTGCCAGAGAAGGCAGTGTCAAACCTAGCAGTTGTGTAGTAGAGGTTTGTACCCTCAGCAAGATTAGTCGTAGTCTTAGTAGCAAGTCGCGTATCAAAGTCTGTGTTAGCTCTTGCAGTGGTATAGTAGAGGTTAGTACCCTCAGCCAAGTTTGTCGTGGTGTGATTACTGAGGCTACTCACTGTACCTGTGACATTGCCTGTGACATTACCTGTTAGAGTACCAGTAAATCCAGTGGTGGCAGTAACTGTAGTACCTGTGATGGCTGCAGCAGCAGTCGCACCAATTACAGTACCATCAATCGTACCAGCATTAATGTCAGCAGTGTCAGCAACAAGGCTGTCAATGTTGGCTGTGCCATCAATGTAGAGGTCACGCCACTCTTTTGTAGCACTGCCAAGGTCAAAGGCATTGTCTGTGTTGGGCAGGATGTTGGAGTTTACATCAGCTACAAACGTGACATTGTCTGTGTCAGCATCACCAAAGGTCAGGTTACCACTAAAAACAGTGTTGCCTGCGATAGACAGGTTGCCCGACAGGTAGGCATCCTTGAACCTCAGAGAGTTGGTGCCAAGGTCTACGTCGTTGTTGGTGACGGGTACAAGGGCACCATCCTGCAGCCTGATCTGTTCAACAGACGAGGACGAGACGTTGATGTAGAAGCCCAGTCTAGCGTTGGCAGTATCAACTTCGATCTTGTTGAGGGGGGTAGCAGAGCCAGCGTCACCAATCAGCTTGATGACTGGGCCTTCTGAAGAAGTGCCATCATGGGCATGGCCTGAGGAAGCACTGAATGCCGCAAGGATCTGATCGAACTCGTCGTTAGAGTCCGAGGCCTGGATAATGTCGCCATCTGTGTATGTAGACTGGCGTGTATAACCTGCCATTAGTTGTCTCCTTTATCGACGCGCTGCCACGTCAAATTCAAGCTGGAATCCCTTTAGGGAGTAGGGTGCTGATACACCATTATCCACCACACGCAGGGCCACTGCAAAACCAGAACCCTCTACAGGCTGACGAATCAGTGGGTTGGACTGACCGCCATAGGTTGCTGTTCCGTAGGAAGACACCCCATAGATAGCCACAACCTTAGTAGAGTCGAAGGGATAGGCTGCAGGTCTCGGAACGTCTGGGGCTTCGTAGTCATAACGGAGGAAGAGGTCTGCGTTAATAAGGCTGGTGGGGGAGTAGTTGATGATCACACGCTGAAAGTTTTTTCTGATGCCAGCATCCCCAGCAGTAATGTCGGGGCTTCTGTACCTACCAAAAATTGTTTCTCCGTCAAAAGTATTTCCCTGCTCCTGGCGGTAGACATAGCCATCAAAGCCACCATGAATTACAAAACTCTGACCCTGATAGATAACGAAGTCTGTGGAGGAGGGTTGTACACCCTTAGTTTCTCCAAACTCGTAGGTGTCACCCTTCCTTACACAGATAACACCCCTGGTCGTTGCACGAGTTCTGGATGCAGAGTTTACAAAGAAAATCCTGTACTGTGTCTTGTCGGGGATAACAACAGACTCAAACTCATCTACGTCAGACAGGTTTTCAAAGAGGGGCTGAACAGGTCTTGACAGAGTTCCCAGTTCAACGTCACCGATTCTTTCTGTACCAGCAACAGTACGGAGTCCGTCTGGCCCAAGGAAGATTACATCCCCTGCAAATTCCTGAATCGTAAAGGGTGCCCTGCAGCCAATCTCTCTTGTAACAGGTTCAAGAAGAAAGTCTGAGATGGTGTTACCCTGGAGTCTGTAGATCCTCTCCTCACCAAAGATGTAGAGTGAATCGCGGAATGGGATAAGGCCTGTTACAGGACTGTCAATAAGGATGCTGCCTGCGCCAGAGGCGGGGGTAAAGTCTGTGTCAGAGTAGGGGGCGGTAAACACAATCTCCTGGGGGTTAGCAGACATGCCTGCAAAGAACAGAGCATTCTTAAAACCTGCTACATACTGGGGGTTCAGTGGTGCCCCTGTGCCAGACAAGTCTGTTACCGTTGTCCCATCATACTTAGAAGCTCTGTTAGCCCCATCACACCATACAAGGAGATCAGTGCCACCAAGGTTGTACCTAAAATAGGTGTACTTCTTTGCACCTGTTCTTCCTGTGTCTACACTAGTCCAGGAACCTGTGGTGCCTGCCTTGTAGACTGCAGTACCCCTAGCAGCAACAACCTGACCCTTAAACAACACAGACATCAGAACTGGTTCAGAGTCAGCGGCTGTAAAGGGTACTACGTTAGGGTTCCACTTAGAGTAGCCGCTGATTCTTCTGTATCCACCACTGGTGTCAGGCTCAAAGTTTTCCAACTCCAGAGCCATGCCAGGTTCCATAGCAAAGGTAGAGCGATCAAGTACAAGACCGCCCTGCAGGGGAAACACAAACGGCTGTACTGAAGAAAGATCAGGCATTATTTTTGAATCACTGTGGATCTGACATAGTCATAGCGGTTGAGAAGGATAGACTGCATCTGCTTAACACCCTCATCAAACTTTGCCTGGTTTGCTGCGTAGAGTTGCAACTCCCCACGGTACTGATACATATAAGTGGCTGCACCATCTATGATCACATTTCTAAACTGTTCAGGAACTCTGGGTACATCTGTAGCTGCAGACAGTTCAGTTGTAAACCTGTAGTATTCATACTTTACACTGTATGCTTTATCAGGATAAGGGTAAAGACCAAACTTGTTGTCAGGGGTTCTAAAAACAGACCGAGGGATTTCCCCCCTGTCAGTTGTATCCTCCTGCTCCACAAATCTTTCGAGGTATTCGTTGTAGTCCATAATCCGAAGATTACGACCTTCCACATTTAGAGAAGGATCACGAACAAGCCTAAAGCTTTCATAGTCTACATGCTTTGCAGTTGCAGGGGGTGTGTACCTTACCTGATTTACAACAAGCGTGTCTGTCTGTGTTGCATGATTAAAAGGCCAGCCATACTCCTTAGAGTCGATATACCTAAGAGCTTCATTGACTGCATTCTTGCACTGGGTCTGAACACCCCGAGAAGAGCTAAAACCTGAACTAGTCAGAGGCACCTCGTTAAAACGAGATATAACTTCGTTGGTCAAGTCCAGGTAGTTATATGCCATAGTCTTTCCTGTATTCCATCAGGGTCTGAGCCAAGACAGTGTCTCGATCTTCCCACACTCTAGCTATAACGCACTCAATGTGGGTGTAGCCATTCTGTTCTGCGTAGTAGAACCTGTTGTTCCCTATTGCAACTCTGTAGTCCAGATCAATCTCTATAGACTTAGAGGGGTCGTGTCTCCTACCACCCTCTTCCAGATAAGTTAGGAAAGTTTCCTGATTCCAGACTATGGGTGGCCACATCATCCCCTGTTCGTCTAGGGACTTAGCCAGTGCTTTCCGAAACTTATGATCGAGGACTGCAGCCTCATCCAGTTTCCAGTATACGTCAGTCAAAGAAAAAATTCTGTGCTCAAAGCCTTCAACTTTTTTCTTAGAATGAAGTACCCTCATGTGGTAGTGGGGGCCACCCGAAAGCAGCCCCCTCCTATTACTTATGCGAGTTGATCGCGGTCAGCTTCAGCAGCGGGCTTCACCGACTCGTTGACATCAACTGCGACAACGAAGACACGGCCAGTGATAACACCAGGCGCACCCGAGATCGTGGTCACAACGTCAACGGTATCAGCAGCAGCAACGACACCAGCAGTCGTACCGACTTTAATAACACCAGCAGCGGTGTTGTCAAAGTTCAGGTCATTTGCGAAGACGGTCGCACCATCGGTGATGTCCATCGTGTAGGTAGTCACGTCAGGAACAGCAACCGAAGGCTCGAAGCCAGCAGCGATGATCAGGGTTCCAGCAGGAACCGACACACCAACAGTGGTGCCCGAGGTGGCTGCAAGAGACACCAGCTTGTCGATCACGATTGCCTGACCACGGAGGGATTGAGAAACAGCCATTGTATTAATCCTTTCCTATTATGCCAGGTTGTACTTAGCGGTGACAAGAGCTTCGGGACGAAGAATCTTGCGACCGTACAGGTGCATACCACGAACGATGTCTGCGAACGAGTCGGGGTCACGATAGGTCTCGGTCTTGTTGATCTGCTCTGCAGTTGCAACAGCCGACTCGTGGCCAGCGACGATAACACCATAGTCGGTGTTCTGGTTTGCAGTACCCGTGGTGCCAGCACCGCCACCAACCTTCGGCAGGTTGTTGGAGACGTACACACGGAAGCCGTTCCAGTTGGTCAGTGCCAGACCATTACGGAGACCACCCGAGTCACCGAAGTCAGCGTTCAGGAAACGGCTGTCTTCGTCCATCAGGATTTCCATCATGATCGGGTCGATCACAACCCAGCGGCCCTGCTTGTCCACGTTCTGCTGGTCAAGAAGACGACCCATGCGGTTGATCAGCATGACAGGCGAAACGTAGGCGGTGGGCAGAGCAGTGGCACCAGGCAGACGAGCAGCGACGGGGATCGAGTGATCACCAGCCGAGGTCGTTGCGATGTTGCCGAAGTCACCCTTCTTGAGCTTCATCGAAGCAAGCAGTTCGTCCGAACCAGCGGTGTCCACAGCCTTGGTGCCGTTGACAATGTCATTGACAGCATTGGCGTTTGCGTGGAGAGCACCCTGCTTGTAGCCCGACAGGTAGCCCAGGACTTCCTGGTCGTACTGGTCAGCCAGACGATAAGCAGCACGATCCGTTGCCAGATCCATGAAGTTCACATGCGAGTGTGCTTCTTCAATGTCATCGACTTTGAATGCGAAGTAGTTCGACTTGTCGATAACGAGCGAGAAGTCTTCGTCATCCAGATCCTGAGCGGTGATCTGCGTACCACGAGCGTAGGACGAGACCGAGATTTCAGGCTCTTTGATGATGCGGACGGTGTCGCCCTGAGCAGCGATCTCACCGAAGTAGTCAGAGTTGGTGATGTCGCCAACAACGGTGGACTTGCGGAGTGCAAGCTGCACCTTCTTGGAGTAGATTACCGACGAGAAATTCCCGTTGGGCAGGTTACCCCAACCTGCAGCGGATTGAAAAGCCATGTTATATCCTCCTATGATAGTTTGGCTTTGATGAGAAGCTAAACATCACAATCAAGAGGCTGTCCGTTCTAGGGTGCGTATAGTCTACAGCATATAATGATCAGTTATAGCTTGTAGCGTATACGGGCCTGTACTGGTCCAGGTAGTTCTTACTTGTCGTTTAGGCTTTTGGAAAGCAGAGTAGTCAGAGGTAATCCCCAAGGGGAGGCTCTTGACTACTGCTGCCTAGTTATACTCAGAACAAAACAGTTGTCAACACTTATCTTGCTCTACCAGAAATATCGTACACAAATTTTCCAGAGCGGATTGCCTGGTTGATCTCGTCAGAACGTTTCTCAAACTCGTCTGCCGACATCTTAGCTACCTGAGACTCCTTGATGTAGTTCGAGGAGTCATCAGGATCTATGTTTGCCTTCGAGGTCTTGCGGTTGACCACCGAGGCAGCATCCTTCGCAGTCTGCTTCTTTGCTGCGGGATTGAGACCCTTGTCTACTTTGTAGAGGTCAATCACACGTACAACGGAAGCAGGATCGTCTGCATTCTCATACAGGGCATCCTGAACCCACTTGGGTTGAGCATCTGCCCAGTCATGGAACTCATCACTTGCACGAAGCTTGTCAAAGTCAGGGTGGGAATCCCGAATCTGGTTCTCTGCTCTTGTGCGAGTAGCTTCAGACTGCACCTTGTCAAACTCAGCGAGTCGAGACTCTGCAGTCTTAAACAGTTCCTGTGCTTTTTTAGCGGCAATCGTTTCAACAATGCCAGCAACATCAGGATACTTCTTGGCCCACTTCTCAATGTCTTCATCAGACTTGGGTGGGATAATGTTCTGAGTCTTTGCTCGACCCTCAAGAGCTTCTAGACGGTCCTGCCACTCTTTCTCTTTCTGCTGCATGTGGCGACGTAGGTCACCATACCGCTTCTTGAAAGATTTTTCCTCAGGGTCTAGGTTAGAGTCATCTTCCTGTGCTTCAACTTCCGAGTCGGCCTCTTCTTGTTGGGTATGACTTGCTTCCTGAACTTGGGTTGCCTCAGCACCCTCGCTATCGGATTCCTCGGTTTCTTCTTCAAGGGTCTCACCCCTCTGCTGGGCCTCTAGACGAGCAATTTCTTTTTCTTCTTGCTCAAGAGCCTTTCGTTTCTTTGCGTAGTTGTAGCCACGGTCAACGTAGCCAGCAGTCTTCGGAGTTTTAACAGTATCAAGTTGGGCCATTATAGTATCCTTATGTTGGGGCCAGGGCTGATGCCCTGGGTAGCCTTATGCTGCCAATAGCATAGCAGGTTATTTTTTCTTTGCAACAGGTTTTTTACGTCTGCTTACCAGTCCACCCTTAGCCATTGGCATTGGGGTTTCTTGTACAGGGGCTGGAGGTTGAACTGGGGTTGGCTCACGAAGATCACCGATAAGCTGCCCTAGTTCTGGGCCAAGGATATAGGAAATTGTTTGACCAATCTCAGTGTTTCTAAAAGCTCTGACTGAATCTTTTTGTTCTTCAGGTAGTGTGTCGTACCTCTGAGCAACGCCCATAATGTACTGATCCATATTCATGTCCATACTATTTTTCCTTCAACCAGTCACGTTCAAGTTTTTCTACCATACGCTTGTAGGTTTGATAGGCAAGGCCATTCTTACCCATTTCAATGTACTCAATAGCCTTGTCAACTCGCTTACCAATCCAAAGCCAAGTCTTGTCTTCCTTAGGGATAGCTTTGACAAGCTTAGGTGCAACCTCGTAGTACTTTTCAACTTCTTCATTTTTATTTCTAAGGTAAGTGTCTCTAAACTTACGAAGGGTTGACAGAGTGTATCCATCATCTGTTTCGCCCCGCATTTCAACTACAGCAGTGGTTAGGAAACAACCGCCGCCACTACTACCTCCTCCGCTGTCACCACCGTCATCTTTATTACTATCTGCCCAGCCTACTCCGTCATCAAAGTCTCGCCAGTTGGGTACACCATCCCCATCACGATCTCCACCATAGTTACCTACGTTGGTGTCTGTGCCAGAATCTCTGTCGTCATCCCTGTCATCAGATGGGGGAGGTGTGCTGGGTGCGGGGGTAGTAGTTGCTGGAGGCGGTACGGAAGTGCCATCAGGTCTTGTCGTCGGTCTCTGGACAGGTCTGATAGATGAAGGTGGTGCCAAAGGTTCAGAAGGTCCATCATCAGTGCGGACATAACCCCCTGGCTGTAGGATCTCACCCCGATCCTCAAACCTTTTTGTCTGTTCATTGTACGTAAGTGTTGGAGTGCCTGGTTTATTTGGATCCCAAGCGAAACCTGGTGGTGCTTCACTTGCCATAAAGTTGTTGTAGGCAGTTTCGCCTGCAGGTCCATCAACAAAGAAGTCTCGACCAATACCATCTGGACCGTACTCTTCTCCAAGCCTCATGTCTTTGGCAGTCTGGAAGAACCTCTCAGCCATCTTGTCACCAGCGCCAAGGAGTTCCGTAGCACCCCTGGCTAGGTTAGGCAGACCAGAGATATAAGACTCAATCTTAGCGTCCAACTCAGTCGTGTCCAAACCCTTGGCTGCAGCAATCTGACGTGCTGCCTGGGCCTGTGCAACGTTCTGTGCAGTCATGCCTGCTCCGATGCCACCCCCAATAATAGACCCGAGTGGACCAAGAACAAAGCTACCCAGGCCTCCAAGCATTCTAGTCAGGTCTCTACCCTCAAGGGCTGCATTACCAAATGCAATCGGGTCATTCAACAAAGCATTGTAGTCATCTGGATCTAGGGGCTTGTAGTCTCGGTCACCGCTACCAGTCACTGTAGGAGCTACAGGTGCTACTACCCCTGAGTCAGAGTCGCCACCAGCAGCAACGTTTACACCTGTGGGTGATACAGGCTGAGTGGTGTAACCCTGAGCAAGGAGTTGATTATAACGCTCCTGGTCTGTGGGTAGGGTGAGTGTTACAACCTCACCATTGGGTCCATAGAGTGTAACATTCTGAGTCTGTGTCGGTACAACAGGGGCTGCAGTCTGCGTAGGCTGAAACAAGCTAAAGCCAGGAATGTTGTAGTTAGGGATGGGGGTAAAGGGTGCATCAACTACACCACCCTGTTGAAAAGCTCTACGGGGCTGATCACCAGACTCCTCTGCAATCTGAATAAGACCCATGTTTCTAAACAGTTCTCTTTTCATTTCAGGTGTGGTCGCTTGATGACCATTAGGAGTCCAGATAATCCCTGGGCTGTTAATTGCCTCATAGATACTCATATTGGCAAGAGCTTCACCTACACTCATTGCTCTTTCTGTAGGACGACGAACATCACCACCCATAGCCATACCAGTAATCTCGGCAAGCATCTGCATTTCTTCGGGGGTGAGGTCATCCTCAGGGGCACCAACAGGTTCACCACCAATACGGCCATTGCGTTCCATGTCCATCATGCCAGACTTAGCCTGACCACGGAGGTCTTCAAAAAACTTAACACCATAGTAACGGACAACATCAGCAGGAACGATGTATTCTCCCTCAGACAGCATAGCAGGTACATCATCACGTACCTCGGAAGCCATCGAGCCAGGGGGTACTTCATTGCCACTCACAGGGTCACGCATTGCCCCATCATCTGTGAGACCGCCCATATCAAACAGGCTCATCTGTTCTTCCATGCTTACTACTCCTCCTGTGTTGTAGTTCTGTACAAGTCCACCCTCTGCAAACCTGGGGGAGCTAAGGTCGTAACCTTTGTCTAAGACACCCTGAAAATTTACTTCTATGCCTGTAATAGGTAGCTCCACTTCCCTGCGCCTATCAGGGTCTCTTGGTCCAGAAATACCCACTAATTCATCAAGGATGTCACCTCTCTCTATGTATGCCACAGGTTCGTAATCCATGTCTACAAGACGTGTGTTAAAGTTTTCCCTACCAAACTCTTTTTCATATTCTTTTAAAACCTTGTCCAAAGCTTTTTTGTAGGTAGCATAAAAGCCACTAGAAGGCTGAAGTGCCTTAAGGTAGCCTGAACTGCCTGGCCTAAAACGTTCTGCAACAATACGTTCAAAGGGAGGAATAACAATACGGTTAATACCCCTTCTTTGAGCCATAGCCAAAAGACCATCAAAAGCTAAACGAACACCTTCTTCTGTTCTTTGGATAGGGGGTTCTGCATACTGTTTTGGGACAAAGTACTTTCTTATATCTGGAGTAGGTAAACCCTCCCCAACAGAGTTAGCAATTACGTATCTAAGTTCATCGAAAGAAGTGGGATCAAGAACCTCCTCTAGAGCACTCCAGATAGCCATAAACTCTTTAGCACCTCCCTCAAAAGCCCCTGCTTTACCTGTGCCGTTAAGAACATGTCCAAATGTTTCTGCAAAATTAGAGTCTGCAATGTACTCGGACCAGTCAACATCAGGGGAAACACCCAGGGCTAACATTTCTGAACTAAGTGCGTCTTCAAAGGATGTTTTAATGTTTTGTGTAGAGGGTACAAAACCTTGTTGAAGAAGGTCACTTTGAAATTCCTCTGGGAGGATATACTCACCCCTAGAGTCTTCCCTTACAGAAGCCCTAACATGAGAAAGGGTGTCTTCGTCAAAGTGCTGAGACCTCGTTGATCTAAAGTTAGGTGCATTAGGCCTACTGGCATTTACAGTAAGTTCAAAGTAGGTAGCGATTGGGTCTAGAACTTTTTGTCTTTGGTATTCACCGTACATACGGGATTCTTGTATGGACACATTTGCTGTCCACAACTTACCCTCAAAAAGCCTACGAGCCTCTTCCTCAGAGTAGCGTCTCTGTGGATCAATACTTACACCAAGGCTTCGCAGTTCAGACCCCCTAACGGACGGGCTATCCTGCAAGGATTTGAGCAACTGAGAACCTTTGATCCCAGCGTTAGGAAATTCTATCTGATTCAATACGTCTGGAATAGGAGACCTAAAGGTGGCGACAGTGTTACCCTCACCTGAAATACCCCTACGAGTAGAACTTAAAAACTGGTAGGGGTCATAAGGTTCGTTAAGACCTCTGTACCTTTCAACGTACTCTTGAAACTCAGGCCGTTCCCGTAAGTTAGAAATTCTTGTGTTTACATAGTCAACTAAACCTGGGTCGGGATCTTCTCCAAAGTAGTCAAGAGTTTCTTCTACAGTCTTTCTACCTAGGACAATATCGGCCAGATCATGTACACGAATATTAGGCGCATATCCAAGATTAAACTCAGGTCCAGTACCAAATGTATTCCCATTGTCTGGGTTTACAAAAAAGGGCATCCCCTCTATTACACCCTCATCCTCAGCAGTAAAATCAAGATCAAGTCGATTTTCCCACTGATCCTCTTCAAAGAGATCTCGGA
>Ga0209652_1003826_pt1 | contig 10851 bp, 10 predicted proteins | sample SaaInl74LU_5_DNA_FD_184641 | JGI IMG/M metagenome (GOLD analysis project Ga0209652, IMG submission 184641) | Marine microbial communities from expanding oxygen minimum zones in the Saanich Inlet - ESP_74LU_5_DNA (SPAdes) (version 2) | ecosystem: Environmental > Aquatic > Marine > Intertidal zone...
ATTATCAATAATACAAATTTTAAAGATTTATTTGAAAAAAATTCAATTTTGATAAGCTTAATTAAATCTGAAATTTTTAATAATAAAAATTTAAATGGAAATATAAGAGTTTCACTGAAAAAGTTTAATGATCTTCGCCATATAGATTTAGTGAATTTTGAAGTGATGCTTGAAGAGGGTCAAATATTGATTACAAACTTAAATTTCATATTTAAGGACTCTGCAATTTTTAATTTTAATAGTGTAAATACTATAAATGAGGATAATAAGTTAAAATTTATTGGTGATATTCAGATATTTTTTAAAGATATCCAGAAATTTTATAATCATTTTCAAATTGAAAAAAATAACAGAAAAAATATTAATCAAATTAATTCGAATTTTATTTTTAATTTTGATGACCGGTCGTTTGAGTTTAATGAATTAAAAGTTAGTGGGGTTGATAATAAAATTTCTGATCAAGACTTAAATCAGTTTAACTCTGATAAACAGAATATTTTGAATGAGGTATTATTTAAAAATAAAGTTAGAGACTTTTTTAAGATAATTAGCTTGGAGTAATCATTTTTTTTGGATCAACTATTTTTTTATAATCTTTCTCATTAATTAGACCCGTCTTAAGTGTTTCAGTTTTCAAAGTAGTTCCATTTTTTAAAGCTGTTTTTGCTATTTTAGCAGCATTATCATATCCAATATGAGGAGCTAAAGCGGTAACTAGCATTAAAGAATTATCAAGATGACTTTGAATTCTTTTTTTATCGGCTTTAATTCCTTTAACACAATATATAGCAAAATTTTTTGTACTATCAGAAATAAGGTCAATTGATTGAAGTATATTATGTGCAATCATTGGTTTAAAGACATTCAGCTCGAAATGACCGTGACTCCCGGCAATTGTAATACCATTATGGTTACCGATTACTTGTGCGCATACCATAGTTACGGCTTCACATTGAGTAGGGTTTACCTTTCCAGGCATAATTGATGAACCCGGTTCATTTTCTGGTAAAATTAACTCTCCATATCCTGCTCTTGGTCCAGATCCTAAAAACCTAATATCATTTGAAATTTTCATTAAAGCAACTGCGCAAGTATTTAAAGCACCTGAAAAGTTAACAATAGCATCATGTGCTGCAAGTTCTGAAAATTTATTTTCAGCAGGTTTAAATGGAATTTTAGTAAATTTTTTTATTTCACTAACTATTTTTTTGTCAAAATTTTTTTTTGAATTAATGCCTGTGCCAACAGCAGTTCCACCTTGTGCTAAATAAAAAATTTCTTTTAAAGCAATTTCAATTCGATGAATAGATTTTTTCAATTGTGAATGATATCCAGAAAACTCTTGTCCCAAGGAAAGAGGGGTAGCATCTTGCAAATGTGTTCTTCCTATTTTGATTATATTTCTAAATTCAATTGATTTTTTTTTTAACTCTTTTTCCAAAATCTTTAAATTAGGCAACAGTTTTTTTAATGTTTCAGTAGCAACTGAAATGTGCATTGCTGTTGGAAATACATCATTAGTGGATTGTGATTTATTAACATGATCATTTGGGTGTACAGGTTTTTTAGTTCCTTTTTTACCACCTAAAATTTCAATAGCTCTATTAGCAATTACTTCATTGACATTCATATTGGTTTGGGTACCCGAACCAGTTTGCCAAACTTTTAAGGGGAAATTATCATCATGTTTTCCTATTATAACTTCATCTGAAGCTTTGATTATAGCTTTTGCAATTTTATTATTTATTTGTTTGTCTTTTGAATGAACTAAAGCCGCAGATCTTTTAATTATTGCTATAGATTTGATTATTGAGATATTGACTAAAATTTTACCAATATTAAAAAACTTATTTGATCTTTGAGTAGAAGCGCCCCAGTATTTATCATTCGGGACATTTATTGATCCAATGCTATCAAATTCTTTTCTTTGTTTCATTGATTAATTTCTAAATAATTAATAGTTATTAATATACATTAAACTTCAAAAAACCAATAGGAGGAATATGTCAAATTTTGATAAAGTTGGAACTTTTATGAAAACATTTGGTCAAGAAGTCAAAACTAAACCCTCATTAAGTAGTGATAAAATAAATAAACTTAGAATTGATCTGATAAAAGAAGAGCTTGAAGAACTAACAGAAGCAATGCAAAAAAAAGATTTATTAGAAGTTGCAGATGCTTTGACAGATATACTTTATGTAACATATGGAGCAGGCCATGCATTTGGTATTAATTTAGATGCATGTTTTAATGAAGTTCAAAACTCCAACATGAGCAAATTAGGTAAGGATGGAAAACCAATTTATAATGAGTCAGGAAAAGTTATGAAAGGGCCTAATTATTTTAAACCAGATTTATCAAAGTTTGTCTCTTAAATTTCCAATTTAAAATCTATAGCTGGGGCACTATGAGTAATGCTACCAATAGAAATTCTGTTAACACCAGTTTTTGCTATTGATTTTACAGTTTTTAAATTAACGTTTCCTGAAGCCTCTGTCTCATAGAAACCATTTATTATTTTTACTGCTTTTTTTAAATTGTTTGAGCTCATATTGTCTAATAAAACTCTATCAAATTTAAGACCCATTAAAGATTTTAACTGGTTTAAATTGTCTACTTCTACAGTAATTTTTTTTCCTTTTTTATTTTTAATAGCTTTTATAACTAGAGTTTTTAAATCTGATGAAGCAATATGATTATCTTTGATGAGATATTCATCACTTAAATTAAATCGATGATTAATTCCACCTCCTATTTTAACAGCATATTTTTGTATCACTCTTAAATTGGGTATTGTTTTTCTAGTACAGCAGATTTTTGTTTTTTTCCCCGCCAGTTTTACAAACTTATTAGTGATAGTTGCTATACCTGATATATGAGATAAAAAATTTAGTGCTACTCTTTCAGCAATCAAAATATTTTTTGCTTTTCCTTCAATTGTTGCAATCAAAGAACCTTTTTTTACATTAGAACCATCTCTTTTTTTTATTCTAAACTTTATTTTTTGATCAATTAAATAAAAAGCTTGTTTTGCAAATAATAATCCACCAATTACTGCACTTTGATTTGCAATAAGTTTGATTTTAATACTTTTGTCATTTTCAACCAAGCTTGATGTGATATCACCTGAAGGATAAAGATCTTCATTCAGTGCAAGCTTTACAGTATTAAGGATAAAAGTTTTACTTAATTGAATTTTTGACACTTAGTTTATCTGCCAATAGCCGCCATTTTTTCAACAGAAATTCTGGCCTTATCAATGGTTTCTTTGTCCATAATTATTTCACCAGTTTCGTTTTCTAGACAATCTAATATTTTTGGAAGAGTAATTTTTTTCATGTGTGGGCACATGTTACACGGTTTTATAAACTCAACATTAGGATTTTCTACTTGTATGTTATCACTCATTGAACACTCGGTAACCATCATTACTTTTTTAGGCTGATTATCTCTAACATAATTAATCATGCCAGAAGTTGAGCCAGCAAAGTCACTTGCCTCAATAACTTCCGGTGGACATTCAGGATGTGCAATAATTTTTATACCAGGATTATTTAATCGTATGTCCTCAATTTCTTTTTTATTGAATTGATCATGAACAATGCAAATTCCTTTCCATGAAATAATTTCAACATCAGTTTGTGATGCAACGTATTTGGCAAGATAATCATCTGGTAAAAATATCACTTTTTTTACACCAAGAGATTTAACAATTTTTACAGCATTAGCTGAAGTACAACAAACATCTGTTTCTGCCTTAACTTCTGCTGAAGTATTCACATAAGATACAACTGGCACTCCAGGATATTTTTCTTTCAATAATCTTACATCTTTTCCAGTAATTGAAGATGACAGTGAACAGCCCGCATTCATATCTGGTAGTAGAACTTTTTTACTTGGGCTCATTAATTTTGCTGTCTCAGCCATAAAATGAACTCCTGCCATTAAAATTATATCCGCTGAAGTTTTTGATGCCTCAATAGCAAGAGCTAATGAGTCTGCAGAAAAATCAGCTACTCCATGATAAATCTCAGGTGTTTGATAATTATGAGCAAGTATTATTGCATTTTTTTCTTTTTTGAGTTTATTAATTTTATGAATGTAAGGTGCGTGTATTGACCATTCAATTTCAGGCATAACCTTTGAAATTTTCTGGTAAATAGAGTCAGTTGATTGTTTTACTTCCTGTGTAAAATCCATAAGAATATTTACCAATTTGAAAGATAGAAGTCATTCATTTATTATGGGACATATTGCGGTCGTGCTGAAATTGGTAGACAGGCACGGTTGAGGGCCGTGTGGACCTAGTCCATGAGAGTTCGAGTCTCTCCGACCGCACCAAATATGATTAATTATCAATCCAATCTGGTTTTGCGATACTTATTGATGCTTCTTTTGTAGTAAATCTTAAACTCTGATCAAAATTTTTATCTAAATACTTAATCAATGCAAAAGGATATTCATTTTCAATTAAAACTCTTCCAATTTCATTTTCATTATTAAAGATACTTTCACCCTCATATAATTTTCCCTCAATTATATTAATTGGTAACAATCTCTTAGAAAGTTTATTTTTTAATTTAATTCTTGCTGTATTTTCTTGGCCAACATAACAGCCTTTTTTAAAATCTATTCCATTTAATTCATCATAGTTACACTCAATTCCAAAAAGTTTGTTTTGTAATTTATTTAAGTCCTTTGGAACTATTCCCAGTTTGTGACTGTGAGAATAATACTCTTCTATATTTGCATCTTTCAAACCTAGTTTTTTTAAAGATAGATATAGTTTTTCTAAATTTATTATTAATCTAGCTCCTAAACTTTTATTTCTTGGGTCTAATAAAATAGGATCTTCTCTATATTTTAAGGTGAAACCCTCGTTATCTTTAGCATTATCTAAAGTTAAAAACTTTTCATAAGAAAATGCAGTTACAACAAATTCATTACTTAAATCTAAAATTTCTATTTTAGATCTCAATTTATAAATACTTAATTGTTTAAATAGTTCTTTGCTTTGATCTTTTTCACAATCAATAAAAAAACCTGATTTATGTTTTATGATTATGAATTCAAATAAAAATTTTCCTTGAGGAGATAATAATGAGCCAAAGCAGCTATTTTCATCACTTACTTTTTTAATATCATTAGTGATCAAGTTTTGAAGAAAGTCCTTTACATCTTCACCAGTTACATAAAGAACTGCTCTGTCTTTTAAAATATATACATTGTTAATATTCATAATTGATTGAATGCTTAATTTAATATAGTAACTTTTCTCCTAAATGACAGATCTTATAATTAAAAATGGAAACTGTTTTATTGATGACAATTTAGTCAGCACAGACATTGCTATTAAAGATAAAAAAATTGTAAAAATTGGTAAAAATCTTACTGATGCGAAAGAGATTATTGATGCAAGTGGATTAACAGTTTTACCTGGATGCATAGATACGCAAACTCATTTTAGAGAACCAGGCTCAACGGATACTGAAGATTTGCATTCTGGGAGTAGGGCTGCAATTGCTGGAGGAATAACCTCAGTATTTGAAATGCCAAATACTAATCCTCCAACTTCTAATATGAAAGAGTTTCAAAGAAAATTAGATCTTGCTAAAAATAGAATGTATTGCAATTATGCTTTTTACTTTGGTGCAACAGCAGATAATGCCCATGATCTAGCAAGTTTAGAGGGCTTAGAGGGGTGCTGTGGAATTAAACTTTTTGCAGGGTCTTCAACTGGTAATTTATTAGTTGCTGAAGAGAACGACATAGAGAAAGTTTTTAAGAATGCTTCAAAAGTTGTAGCAGTTCATTCTGAAGACGAAGAAATTTTAAATAGAAACAAAAAACTTATTAAAGAAGGTGACGTTCACACCCATCCAATATGGAGAAGCGATGAATGTGCAATATCCTCAACAAGAAGGATAGTAAGAATTGCTGAAAGATATAAGAAAAAAGCACATATTCTGCATGTAACTACCAAACAAGAAATAGATTTTCTATCTCAACACAAAGGCAATATTACTTTTGAGATTACTCCTCAACACCTAACAATTTATGCACCCGATTGTTATGATAAGCTTGGAACTTATGCGCAGATGAACCCGCCCTTAAGAGATAAATCTCATTATGATAGATTATGGTATGGGGTTAAAAATAATCTTAACGACACCATCGGATCTGATCATGCTCCTCATTTAAAAGTAAATAAAGAAAAAACATATCCAAACTCACCCTCTGGAATGCCAGGTGTTCAAACTTTAATGCCTGTAATGCTAAACCATGTAAATGATGGAAAACTTACACTTTCACAACTAGTAAAACTTGTTTGTGAAAATCCAGTTAAAATTTTTGGTATTCAGAACAAAGGTTTTATTAAAGAGCAATATGATGCTGATTTTACAATTATTGATATGCACAAAACTATAGAAATCAAAAATGAAAATATTGAAAGTAAATGTGGATGGTCACCATTTGATGGTTTTAAATTTAAAGGCACACCAGTTTCAACAATAATTGGTGGAAAGATTAAAATGAAGGATGGAAAAATTTTAGGTGAACCTGAAGGAGAGCCATTAAAATTTAATTAATTTTTCCAGTAAAACTATTTACAAGAACAACGCCCACAACTATCAAAAACATACCAATAATTGCCTGCCAAGCTAAAGTTTGTTTAAAAAATATATATCCCAAAACAGCAATTGTAAAAATTCCAAGTCCGCTCCATGTTGCATAAACGATAGCAATTGGTAATTTGTTAACAACAAAAGTTAAAAGATAAAAAGCAGTGAGGTAAAATATTGTTAATAGTGTAGTTGGAATTAATTTAGTAAAATTTTGCGAGACAGGTAAAAGCATCGTCCCAGCCACCTCACAAAGAATAGCTCCTATCAAAAATAGATAGGTCTTAAGCATTTTGTAAAATATTATTTTCTTTTAAAGACTGCTTTATCTCATCTAATATTTTTGGATCATCGATTGTTGCTGGCATCTTGTAATCAACATTATCAGCAATTTTTCTTATGGTTCCTCTTAAGATTTTACCAGATCTTGTTTTTGGAAGTCTTTTAACAACTATTGCAACTTTAAATGCAGCAACAGGTCCAATTTTATCTCTAACCATTTTAATACATTCTTTTGAAATCGTTTCATTATCTTTGTCTACCCCAGCTTTTAAAACAATAAGACCTATCGGTAATTGTCCTTTTAGTTTGTCTGCAATTCCAAGCACTGCACATTCAGCAACTGATTGATGCTCTGATAATACCTCTTCAATAGCACCAGTAGACAATCTGTGACCTGCAACATTTATAATGTCATCAGTTCTAGACATTATCCAAATATAGCCATCTTCATCTATGTGACCTGCATCATAGGTTTGATAGTAACCCTCATAGTTGCTCATATAGTTGTCTTTATATCTTTTGTCTGCATTCCAAAGAGTTGGAAAGGTTCCAGGAGGCAATGGAAGTTTTACAACTATATCTCCCATTTCATTTGGTTTAGCTAAAGTTTGATCAGGTTTAATAATTTTAACATCATAACCAGGAACAGCTTTACAAGCTGATCCATATTTGGTTTTCATCATTTCTATTCCTGTACAATTGGCACTTATTGCCCAACTTGTTTCAGTTTGCCACCAATGATCAATCACAGGTACTTTTAATAAATTTTCTGCCCATTTAATTGTATCTGGATCAGCTCTTTCTCCAGCTAAGAATAAAGTTTTAAATTTAGATAAATCATATTTTGAAAAAAATTTACCTTCAGGATCTTCTTTTTTAATTGCTCTAAAAGCAGTCGGAGCTGTGAATAGTGCTTTTACATTATACTCAGAAATAATCTTCCAAAAAATCCCTGCATCAGGAGTTCCAACAGGTTTTCCTTCAAACAAAACAGTCGTACATCCTTTAAACAATGGAGCGTAGACAATATAAGAGTGTCCTACAATCCAACCTATATCACTTGCAGACCACCAAACATCATCTTCATCAATATTATAGATGTTTTTCATAGTCCATTTTAAAGCAACTATGTGACCTCCTATATCTCTAACAATCCCTTTAGGTGTACCGGTTGTGCCAGAGGTATACAAAATATACGCTAGTTCATTTGAGTTCATCTCAACACAATCAACATCTTTAGCTTTAGAGACCACTTCTTGCCAATCAAGCTCATTTGATGAGTTTAGTTTTACTTCATGACCTTTTCTCTGGAATAATATTAATTTTTCAATTTTATGTTTAGCTTTTTTTAAAGCCTCATCTACAAGTGGCTTATACTCAACAGTTCTTCCTGGCTCGAAACCACATGAAGCGGTTACCAAAATCTTTGCAGTACTATCATCAATTCTGCTTGCAAGCTCGTCTGAAGCAAATCCACCAAAAACAACAGAGTGAATGGCTCCAATTCTAGCACAAGCTAACATTGCTATAACGGCTTCGGGTATCATTGGCATATAAATAATTACCCTATCTCCTTTATTAACTCCTTGGTCTTTCAGTCCGCCAGCGAATTTCGAAACTTTTGCTTTTAATTCTTCATACGTGAATTTTGATTTATTGCCTGTGATTGGACTGTCATAAATAAGAGCAGTCTTTTGACCTTTCCCTTTATCGATATGTACGTCTAAAGCATTGTAACAAGTATTTGTTACCCCATCGCTGAACCATTTATAAAAAGGTGGTTTTGATTTATCTAAAATTTTTGTCGGTTTCTTAAACCAAAAGACATCATTAGATACATCTTGCCAAAAATTTTCGGGATTGTTGATCGATTGATCGTAAATATTTTTAAAACTAGTCATTAATTGATTTTGATTCGAAATTGATCATTTTTTGATGTTTTAACTTATAAATTGTATTTAATTTTAAAAAGTAAGTAAAATCAATGCAAATTAAAGGTAATTTTGTCTTCAATTTTCTAACTTTATTTGCTATCTAACCCCAACTTTGGCTTAGGGCGACTTAAGTCTAGTTTATATAAACTAAATAAATAAAAACTAACGAAGAGGGAGTTTTTTATGAAAAAACTTAAATTGTTTGCTCTTACAGCTGTTGCTCTTATGGGTGTTACAGGTGTAGCAAACGCAGAAACTGCCATGTTAGCTCAAGATGATTTCGTAGGAATTTCATTTTGGCTAGTATCAATGGCTTGTTTAGCTGCTACTGTATTCTTCTTTCTAGAAAGAAGTTCGGTTCCAGCTGGATGGAGAGTTTCAATGACAGTTGCTGGTCTAGTAACTGGTATTGCATTCGTACACTACATGTACATGAGAGATGTATGGATCGCTACTGGTGACTCACCAACTGTTTACAGATACATTGACTGGTTAATTACTGTACCGTTATTGATGTTAGAATTCTATTTTGTTCTATCAGCAGTAAACAAAGCAGACTCTGGAATTTTCTGGAGACTGATGATTGGTACATTAGTAATGCTAGTAGGTGGATACTTAGGAGAAGCAGGATACATCAACACTACACTTGGTTTCATTATCGGTATGGCTGGTTGGGTATACATTCTTTATGAAGTATTCTCTGGTGAAGCAGGTAAGAGAGCAGCGAAAAGTGGTAACAAAGCACTTGTAACTGCTTTTGGTGCAATGAGAATGATCGTTACAGTAGGTTGGGCTATTTACCCGTTAGGTTACATTTTTGGTTACATGACAGGTGGAGTAGACGCTAGCTCACTAAACGTGATTTACAACGCAGCTGACTTCTTGAACAAGATCGCTTTCGGTCTGATCATTTGGGCAGCAGCAATGCAACAACCTGGTAGAGCTAAGTAAGTTTTACTAAGTTAAGATTTAAATTAGGGCGAGTATGTACATACATACTTGCCCTTTTTTTTTAACAGAATATATCTAGAGAATGGCTAAAATTACTTACATCACTCATGATAACAAATCTCAAACACTAGAGGTTCAAAATGGACTTTCTGTGATGGAGGGTGCAGTTCAAAATGACGTACCTGGAATTGATGCAGACTGTGGAGGTGGAATGGCATGTGCAACATGTCATGTCTATGTCAATGAAGAATGGCTAGATAAACTTCCAGTTAAAGAAGATGGTGAAGAGGACATGTTAGATATGGCATTTGAACCAAAGCAAAATAGTAGATTAAGTTGTCAGTTGATTGTTTCAGATGATCTTGATGGCTTAGTTGTAAATATTCCATCTAAACAAGGTTAAATGATAAAAACAGATGTTTTAATAATTGGTGCTGGACCAACAGGTTTATTTTGTGCCCATCAGTTAGGTTTAATAGGCCTTAAGTGTGAAATAGTAGATAATTTAGATAAAGCAGGTGGTCAATGTATTGAGCTTTATCCAGATAAACCAATTTATGATATTCCAGCTGTTCCAGAATGCACTGGTGAAGAGCTTACAAACAATCTTTTAAAACAGATTGAACCTTTCAATGTTAAGTTTCACTTAAATGAAAGAGTAGAAATTGTAAAAAAAGAAAATCAAAATTGGTACGTAAAAACAAATAATAATACAGAATTTTCAGCATATAGTATTATCATTGCTGGTGGAGTTGGTTCATTTGAACCTAGAAAATTTCCATTAAAAGATATTGAAAAATTTGAAAATAAATCATTATTTTATTCAATAAAAGATAAAAACATTTTTAAAGATAAAACTATTTCTATTTTTGGGGGTGGAGATAGTGCTTTAGATTGGGCGATAGAGTTGTCACAAAATTCTAAAATAAATTTAATACATAGAAGAGATGGTTTTAGTGGTGCTCAAGCAAGTGTTGATAAAGTTAAAGAGTTAGAAAAAGCAGGAAAAATAAATTTATTTACAAAATATCAAATTAATTCAATTAAAGGCGAAGATAAAA
>Ga0209652_1003828_pt1 | contig 10844 bp, 3 predicted proteins | sample SaaInl74LU_5_DNA_FD_184641 | JGI IMG/M metagenome (GOLD analysis project Ga0209652, IMG submission 184641) | Marine microbial communities from expanding oxygen minimum zones in the Saanich Inlet - ESP_74LU_5_DNA (SPAdes) (version 2) | ecosystem: Environmental > Aquatic > Marine > Intertidal zone ...
TTTTCATCACCACGCCAGTACGCACCCGCTACAGATTGCAACGCAATAGCTTTCTTAGGAAGCTGCCCCGTGGACTCCACGTGTGGGCCAGCACAAAGATCCCACCATTCTTCTCCAATCCCATAAATAGTAATAGGCTCTGTTTTAATGGAGTCAAGAATCTCAAGCTTGAATGGTTCTCCAATTTCTTCGATACGCCTCTTTGCCTCTTCTCTCGAAACCTCCTCACGGGTAATGGGGTAGTTTTTGGAGATGATCTTATCCATTGCCTTCTTCACCATCTTCAAGTCTTGATCACTCAATTTCCTACTTGGAACGACTTCACCAGTTTCTTCGTCAGTAGTTTCAGGGAAGTAAAAGTCATAGTAGAATCCATTATCAATCCAAGGCCCGATGGTAGTTTGAGCTTCTGGGAATGTCTGCTGCACTGCCATGGCCATGACGTGAGCAGAAGTGTGACGAAGTTTCAGTAGATCAATGTCAGATTCGTTGGTGGGTAGATCTTCCTCCTCCTCCTCTGCAGCTGCGGCGGCACCCTTCTCGACAACCGCAGAGAAGAGACGAGTAGAAGCAGCATTGCTGATAGTTGCTACCGAGTGGAACCTTGCGTCTGAAACACTCTTGACGGTAATAGCTGAGTTGAGCTGCTTTGCAACAAGGCGGCTGCTGCTTGGCACAAACGCCAATACCGATCTACCACAAGCGGCTGCAAGGATAGATGCCATTACGTGCCCTCCAAACTTCATGGCAGAATAAATCCGGATATTCGTAGCGTATTAGTAGTAAACGAACGTGTGGGTGTAGCTTGACGCTGTTAGTAGATCTTTCCACACGATTATTTCCTTGTTTGTGTGAGTGATGGGTTGGAAGCAGCCAGTTTGCTTGTTGATGCGTCATCGAGGCTGAAAAAGTGGATGTGAGCAGGGATTACGTAGAAACAAGGGATTACGTGGAAGGAAGAAGGGGAAGGATTAAATTCCTTTCGGTCTCTGAAGCATTGCATTGCATTGCATGGTAATCTATCTACAATGAACTTGTTTGTGCAGGGTTGAATTATGTAGTTACCACGTCTTAGCAATACCTAAAAGTCCAATACACTTCCCACCATCTGGTCTCCAAGCTGCTGCAAGTCTGCATCGATCCTATCATCCTCACTGGTTGCCGATTCTTTCATCTTGTGATTGTTTGACATGGATGGGAACACACTCGGTTGCAAAAGAAAGTTGGATTGATCATAGGAGGAAAATTGTCTAGCTTGCGGTTGTGGTTGAGGTCTTGCAGGAGAAGATAAAGATAAGGTTGGTCCAGAAACTGCGTGATTGTTGGCAGGCGGCGCTAGTTCAACTCCTCCAACTCGACCATGACCAAAAGAATTCATTTCGACGGGACTGCCAAAGCCGAGTCCAGGCGGTGGGCGAATTGCTGGAGGAGATATGGGCGAGTTTAGATTGTTGCGCATCATAGCATTGTTGTTCAGCAAAGATGATTCCTGTGAAACTTGGGTGCTCAGTCGATAGGGAGAAGTAAGTTCATTGGTACTAGCAACTCTGACTCGTTGCTCATGTTGTAGTCGGTGCTGTCCCGACGAAAGAACAGATGAACCTGGTGATACCATTCTTCCAGCAGTAGTTATGGTGCCGTTGTTGCTGCCGAAAAGAGGGGAAGAATGGACCTCATGTTCCCTAATGACACAATCGGAAGTGCTTGCTCTCGTGCGCGTTCCTTTGTGCTGGTTATTCATATCGCGTGATTTCTTCTTGGGGAAAAATGGTTGCTTCTGTTTCCGATCATCAGTATTTCGTTCGTACAAAGACGAATTCTTTCCAGTGTAAGCTTTCGAATTAGATGCAGTGTTGCGTGACAGGGATGTTGATTTTGTTGACGATGACGTGGAGTCCTTTGAGATGAATCCAGGAGGAGCACGAACCGTCCCATTAGTTGATGTAGGTCCTCCACCATTATACTTTCCTCGTGTACCCCCTCGCTTCTTTGTGGTGGCGTTGCTATTGCCACTGTTACCACCACCACCACCAACGCGATTGGCGCCTCCTCCTTGTTTAGATCCACAATCAACCACCACAGAACCAGCGACAGAAGAGCCCAGCGATACATCCTCATCCAACAGTTGAGGCACAGATAGAGAATCGGTCGAATCTGGTCGGAGCTTCGAAAGTATATCATGAGCAGGATCGTGAGGTAGCTGCTGCACTGGAGCCGATTTACCGTTGCCAATGTTGTTGCTGCATGAGTTGTTCGAACCAGTAAGGGAGACGTTGTCTTTCTTGTCATTACTTCTTCTCTCCTTGGATTCTTTACCAGTTGCTTCGTTGTCATCATCCTCTGTTACCTTTGGTTTTGGAATCGCATCAGTAGTACTAGCCTCCTTTTCTTGTACGAATGAAGACGTTGAATCCGTTCTAGTTGTACAAGGTGAATATGATCTTGATCGCGATCGTAATGGTTGTTGCTGCTTTGAATGATGATGAGTAGTAAGAGAGGAAGAATCCATTCTGGATGTTGTACTTGAAGAAGAATCGGCAGTAGCATCCCGCTTATTATTCCGATGACCTGAACGATTGTGATGATTTCCATGTCGACCACTATTCCTTCCCCTTCTCCCCTTTTTCTTTTTCGAGGATGAGGAAGATGATGATGGTGTTGTTTGTGCAGCATCAGTGACTGTATTCTTTTTGTACAGTGCCCTGTACATGACTTTACCCAACATAATTAAGGATGCCAGTACTGCACTTGCCACAATGGTAGATAATGTTTCACTACCAATACTACTACCTCCTCCAGCTGATGATGATAGCATCGCAGCAACAATAGCAGTAGCAGCACCTCGTAACAATTTCAATCCCAACCACACCCCCTCACACAATTTTCCCAACACAATCCACGTCAGTCCATCCGGATGCACAATAAATGCCAGTGCAGTAACCAGTGCAAATAAAGATAATGATGGCGGCGTATTATTCATAATGTCGGGCAATGTGTCCAATTTGTTCCGTGTTGTTGTAGATGGTATTATGAGGGATAGTTGATGTAGTAAGTGTTTTCGATAGGATTCCAATATTCCAAATGTTCCCCCGCCCCCACCTCCTCCTCCTCTTCTTGTGTCTCCATGATGATTGGTGGATGTGGAGGTAATACTGTCATGACCACTACTACTACTACTACTATTCAGATGATTATGCCCATTAATTCTGTGGTCATGATATGGTCGATTTTTCTGCTGCCAATCCATCCGTATAGCTATCCGTGTCACAACTCGTTCCACGACACTCCACAGCGCTCGCTGCACAAAGCCAACTCCATCCACCACCACAAATAAGATTCGAATAGTGACGGCAAGTAGTACGTGGAGCACTATGCCGCATATAGATAGAAGTAGTGACAATAAGGCGATGACGACACGAGCGAGTGCGATTAGTAATAAGGGTAAGCTGGTGGTGCCGCTGTAGTTTTGAAGGTCATTATTGCTGCGGCGTAATAAGTCGAGTAGGATGGAGTGTGCAAATGACATGGGTGCCACTTCTTCCGCATTACCGTCGCTATTATTGTGACCATTCCTTCGGCTGCTGCCAGTCGCATGTGATTGTTCCTCTGCAGCAGTGAGCACATGATGATTGGCACTGTTGTTGTTCGTGGAATTTGATGATGATGGGCCATTCCCACTCATGTTGGCCCGGCTGCACGATGTATTGTATTGCTGATCGAACCGGTCGAATGAGGATGACACAAAGTCGGAGACTCTCATGGTCTTGCCCCGACGTTGGGATCCTCGGCCGATGTTGGAGGCGCCGTCAGTGACGGACGCCATGTTCATTATCGATTTTTTTGGAATTTTTTAATTGGTGAGTTCGGAGTAGGTACGCGAGTCTACCGGCATCGGCATCACGCTAAACTCCCATCACGCACGCGTTATCAACTCTAATGGAGCGTGACTTAGGCGGGGCGAGCATTATTTATTGACCATGATAGTGATCGTAGCGTCATTGTTATAGGGTAGTGGAAGACAGCACCTTGATAAGCTCCTTCATTAGGCAGGAAAGATCTGCATTAGCTCTACTGTCGTCATTTTATTTCACCGATGAACGTGACAAGCCACAACAATCGATCCCGTCATAATGCCAATCAACATTATCGACGTCGATCTGCCAATAACAACCACAGCAAAAAGAATAACAGCAGCAGCACCCCTGCAGTCCTAAGTGGAGTCATAGCATGCCTCTCTGGCCTAGACTTTGATCACAAAGAAGAATTGCACGCCATCATAACTCAGCTTGGCGGCGAGTACAGTGGGGCGCTAGATGCAGGATGTGGCATTACTCATTTGGTCCTCGATGAACCAGAGGGATCGGTCAAGTACCGATTTGTGCAGCAGATTCTTGCCGATGAGGGGAAGGGCGATGATGACATGATGAAGAAGTGGGCGAAAGAGCTCAAGATTGTTACGAGTGGATGGGTTGAGGCTTGTGCACGGGAGGGGAGGCGTGTTGATGAAGGGAGGTTTACACTTCATTCCTCTCAACAAGAACAACATCATCTTGATCACAACAAGCATCTTTCACGAAGTATTGGCGACAACAACTGCATTGATGACATTGCAAATTCAGAAACCAAACAAAATTCGTCGTCAATGTTGTCACTACCAAAAGAAATACCACAAAATGCCACTCTCGAAGAGGCATGTGAGTGGTTCATCCAACAGCAGCAACAAAATGATCCATACGGACTACAACAAAGACAAATATTTTCCATGCACTCTTTCCTCCTTGTGGGATTTCACTCCACAGTTCCTAATGTTGATAGCAAAGCCAATCATGAAGGAGGTGACAATACAAACAACAACAATGATAGTAACCATCAAAAACATCGTCGGCTACATGCCAAATTATCAACATTGGTTCGAAATGCTGGGGGTACCATCTACTGGGAACCAAATGAATTGACTACAATAGTACTCGTCAATGACGATGTTGACAACATTGATTATGATGACTACAACCAACAACAATTGCATCATCGTCATCAAGAGCGATTACTGACGTTCCAAGAAGCAAAGGCTTATTGTCAATACCATCCTAGGGGACCAGTTGCAGTTACTCCGCGGTGGATACTAGCTTGTATTCATCATGGGGCGATATTGGACTTTCCATCGTCGTTCCCTTCACCACCACCTATACCAATACCTCCCATGTTACCTGTGCCTTCAAAGAAGAAGTCGTCAGCTGTTGTAGATTTTGCAGCAGATGATGTCAATAAGAATGGTAAGGATGTCAAGCCTGCGTTGTATTCAACTACAAAAGACACGTCAATCGACAAGCCAAAAAGGAAATACAAACAATCTACCATATTTCAGGGTGATATCTTTGTTGTCATACGACCACAACAACTGCCATCATCATTGAGCGCTTCCTTGGAATATACTCAAGATGAAATGGAAAGCAAAATTACCAATGCCGGGGGATTGATTCTTTCAAAGCGTATATTGGAAGCCATGAAGAAAGATGTTGTCAGGAAGCAGCAAGAACATGCTATTCAACAAAGGAGACGAAAGAACAATGACAACAATGACATTGCAACTACCGAAAATAGTGATGAGAAGAGAAGATATTACGTCGTATCATCGGGAGGTCATTCTAATTTGCATCATTCAAAATATCATCCATTGCTTGGAGACTTATCAAAGATATTGCAGCAATCATTGCAACTTGGCAGTGCTGGTAGTACTGATTTGTCGTCTATCATAGAACCCGTTAGTCCCATTTGGATTACATCATGTATTCAAGAAGGTTATGTCTACAATCCAATCCAATATCCAAAACTATTTCAACCGCAGACGTATCATCTTCGTCTATTCCCAAAAGATACAAAATTTCTTGTCAGTGTTACGGGGTTTGTGGATGCTTCTCGATATGGGATTATATGGATGCTGCGTTCTCTTGGTGCCGAATACACGGACAGTCTCAAAGCGAAGAATACTCATTTGATATGCTGTAGGACAGTAAATGATGAGAATAACAATCGCAATATTGTTGGAGGTGGTCCCAAGTATACCAAGGCAAAAGAGTGGGGGTTGCATGTGGTTACGGTAGATTGGTTATATCATTGCATGAGATATGGCTATGAAGAGGGATGCGAGGAACAGTTTTTGGCAACGAGATTAGAGGATCAACCGAAGAACAATGTCAAAAAGGAAGAGAAGAAAAGTAGTGAAGTTAGTGTGAGATGTTCAATGGATACAATCAACATCACAAATAAAACAGACCTTACAGACCCAGTCGTTTCGAAAACGATCACGGAAGCAACAGCAGTCACAGAAACAATAGAAGCAACAACAGCCACAGCCACAATGGAGCCACCATCCAAAAGTGACAATAATACAAATACACTATCCAAGAGTGACGATGAATCTTCATCCCCTCGACGTGGTAAACGTGACCGCAAGCTCCCCCAAGCTTCGCCTATTGATAACGACTCGGGTAAACGCTTCAAATCGGCACTCCAAACTCTCCAGAGTACGCCTACTGTTGGAACAGCTACGTCATCATCGTCATCTCGTAGGCGTCGTGGGAAACGCGATCGATCGCCACGGACTAATAATAGTCAAGGAAGTCAACGAGGTGAGAATGATGGTGGTGGCGGTAGTCCATCTTTGCTATCACAGCAGTCGCAAGAGTCAGAGTATCCACAGGCAGAAACTCAGTTCACTATTCGTGCCGATGCTGACATTGGAAAGCATTGGGCAGACTCGAGTGGTTTTGATGACGATGAGGCTCCTTTGTCTCAGGTAAATGAAGCTGAAGATAATGGCGAGAGTCAAGTAGTGTGGCTGCCATTTATGAGGAGGTAGATTGTGGATAGCATTATTACGAATAAGTTATACATTTATATGCATTATTGAATGTTATTAGAGCCACGCCTTACGCTGTTCCACAACGTCAAGTTTCTGGAGACCGGCGATCAGCTTCACGACAGGAGCAATGACTGCCACACTGAGATCACCGACAGAATAGTGATAGAAATTACAGAATGCTTTCAACGTTTTAATCATGTATTGAATACCACCGGATGCACCACTCTCATCAACTGGGAGCTCTTTTATGACTGCATCTCGAATGCTCGAGGAAGAACATGACGACGACTCATCCTCTAACATCAAATATGCGAGGAGAACGAACCCATTTCCTGCTGTGACAAGGTTTCCTTCTTCACCAGCTTTTAGTTCGTCACCACTAGCAGATTCTTCTGTTTCGCCTTGAGAGCCAAAGCTACCTTTCATGATAGATTTTCGAAAGCCTGACGTTGTTGATACAACCCAACGAGTCAGCCATGGGATTGCGTTCATCCCCTCATCGTTTACAGCGACATGCTCAATCATGTGTTTTGCAGAATGCGGTACCATTTCTACAACATTGGTGAGGATATTGAGACAGAAGATAGTAGTGTCATACGAATATCTTTCACTCGATTTGTCTCTGTCATCGTCATGCCTTGTGGACGCCTTTCCTTGCTTCGTTGATGCCACTTTGAGTAAGTAGCTAAATATGATGCAGACTCCTGTTGTGGTTTGATCTGATGCAACCATCGCGTTTTCCGTTGATATCGGAAGCGAGTTGTCCCATTTGTAGGGCCGCACAAGTTGCTCACAAGCCACTGAATTTTCGTGCGTGAGGCTGGTGAGAGTTTTCAAAGAAGTCAAGATTTCGTCTCGGATACTGGGCGAAGCTGCGTCCAAGTTGTTCCCGAAGGACAAATCTGCAATCACTTTTAGTAATCCAGGGACCAAATATGACTCGGGGCAACTTAGTGCAATCGAAGCTTTCGGGGAAAGACAGCACAAACTGTCAATTATCCCAGAGAGCGAGGATGCGCGTTTTTGAAGATAGGCGATGCATCTATGGCATGGTGCTGATGCAACGCGTCTTTGATCTCCATCATCATGGGGTTTGTACGCAAGAAGAATCGCAGAAAGAGTCGACGCATACGCGCGCGAGTAATCAGGCAGTGAGCCACTCTTTCGAAGCATCTCATTCGCAAACAATATAGGATTTTTAGAAGAGACGTCGTCATCTTGGTTCTGGTTGCCATCTCCGAGAAAGTCATCATCATCGCTGTCACCGTCATCGTCATCCATTTCGGCATCATCAGCACCATCTCCAGACGAGCTATCTTTTCCTGTTATTATATATTCAGCAGCATCAATGGCCAGACTGGACGAAGTAATGCTATTCCCAAGACAAGATTGAGACGCTAAGGTGTCTTTTCCCCAGATCATGCAGTGCTCGCATATCGCTACTGTATTGTCATCGCTTTTCAACGAATCATCTTCATTTGTATCCAACTGTGGTATTTTTGCTCGTGACAAGGCCATTGATAGTTTTTCTGTGTATTTTTCTACACTATTCAATCGAACCTTCTTCACGAAGGTGTTCGGCTTTGGCTTTGCACTGCTATTTTCAGAATTAAAGTCAAGACAATTCGATTTTCCGCTCTTGGCCGGCGAATTCGATTTCATTGGACTCTCTGGTGACTTGCTACTCGCCGCCGAAGATATAGCGAATTCAGCATCCTTGTCGCCTTCATCTTCACGAATTGCCATCAGTTTCTTTCTCTTGCGACTTCTGTGTCTACCTGCCTTGGTGGGATCAGCATTATTCGCATGCGATTGAGACAGCTCATCAACGGTTTGCTGAGATGATGCTTTGCTCATAGAGATAGAGCTTAGCGTCGAAGTACGGCTACTCTTTGATGCAATGCTTCCCTCATCAACATTATCCATGAGCTGTAATTCACCACCATCATTCTCTCCAGTAATCCCCCGCGCCGCAGCCACACTCTGCAAGTAGGTATTGACCACTGGATCGTCTGAAACAAGCCTTGCAATACCTCTCAATGATTGCTGATGCTGTAGGATATTATTACGAGCTCCTTTGATCATATTATGTTCAATCTTGCTGCTGGGAGTGATTGCAGCTCGACTTGACCCAGTACAATCAATGCTCACAAAGAGTGAGACTATGGACAATGCCTTGGAAGCAATGGTATCAAACTTTGTCCTTTCTGCTAGCGAACTCAGAGGAACAGCAGCAAGATTATTGTTGTCGAGTACAAATCCAGTAGCATTGGGTTCTCCAATCAGGCTGGCGGGCTTCAACTCATTCACTTCAACACCAATGATCACCTCCTTGCAGACATCCACCCAATCAACTACGGGCGGGGCGCAAGCCATAGCTTCCAAAATCGCTCCCAATGCTCCCACACTCTTCCCACCATTCTTATACTGACCATCCTGAGAACGGCCACCTGACGATGAGAGCATCAGCAGAGCAGTCCTAGTGCCTGATTGAGAAATCAACTCGCCTATATCACAAGCAGCACCGGCTGTGATTGAGTTGTGCTTACAGACTACTTCTGCCTTTGCAAATCCAATGCGGTGCTGTTGCTTACAATGTAAAATTGCAGAACATAAATATGACAACTCATCAATGAGCATACGATAATTCCCCACGTTTTGAGCTGCCGCTGCAGCATCGGGTGTGGTGTCAAAGTCACGGGAAGAGTATCCGGTTGATCTTCCAAGAGTAACAACTTGTGTCTTTTCAGGCGATCTAGAAGAGGAGGAAGCGGATGATGAATTTACGGATGGATCTTGGTGATGGGAAGAAGAATCATTTGGAGAATTGCCAAGTTGAAATCGTCGAGGTTTGTGTCGTTTCTTCCTTGCTCCATTGCCATGAATTTTAGAAAATGATGAATATGAGACCGATGAATTAGAAGCAGGTGAAGTTGGTGGAGTTTGCTTTGATGCCTTATTGTTTGTACTCTGAGATGATGCGGGAGGATATATTGGCTTTGTCTTCAGGCATGACGACGACGGCTGCTGTGTTTGCTGTTTTTTCCTTGCGGTGGCGCTACTGCTACCACTGCTGCTGCCTCCGCATTCATCTGATTTGTTATCTAGCCCAGCTTGGTTATTGTGGCGTTCGTTACTCTTTGCTGATTCTGCAAAACGAACTGACTTGCTATCAAGACTGCTCTGGCTGCAAGCAAATTCATTACTGATCTCACGATCCACACTTGCATTGTTATTGCTTTTTCTTTCCGTCTTGCGTTGTTTATGTCTCCTCCCCTTCTTTATATTTATTTTTATCTCAGGCGAAGATGGCCGCTTCACTTGGTCGTTGTTATTTGAGGAGGGAGTAGACGCAGCAGCGGCTCGTTTCTTCTTCTCTAAAGCTGCCGCTTTGGCCGCCGCAGCAGCCGCTGCCTCCTCTTCAGCTTGTCTTCGCTTCTCTTGCCCCTCCTTAATAGCCTGTGCACCAGAAAGAATTACCTTCCGTGTTTTTCGATTCTTTGTCCGCCCTCTGAGCGGACTGCCACTGCTGCTGACACTGATACTGCTATTGCTGGGACTTGGAGGGCATTTTTTTATTGGGGATGATTTCTTCGCCCCGAAGCGTGATGAATCAGCATCTTCGTCAAAATCAAACTCGTCCATATTTTACAGAACAGAGAATATTATAATAACAACGTCATCCGGCCCCCAATCCACGACAGTACAACGCCGACCGCGAGGTTTATTGCTCTAGATATTATGCTGTCAACAAATAAAGAGATCCTTTGCTATCCTTTGTCCTTCGATTGTGTTCGAGTACCACACGTAGATCAAAGGTACCTTTAGAGAAAACTAATAGTATCGATGTGTATGTAAGTAGGTGAAGCCCATCCTCATCCTTGTCTTTCGGTTGATGCAAAACTTTAGTTGTTATGAACTCTATCTTATGAGGTATCTTCAGCAAGCGAATCTTCTTTTGTCATCATCATTCTGTGTAGTA
>Ga0209652_1003829_pt1 | contig 10842 bp, 9 predicted proteins | sample SaaInl74LU_5_DNA_FD_184641 | JGI IMG/M metagenome (GOLD analysis project Ga0209652, IMG submission 184641) | Marine microbial communities from expanding oxygen minimum zones in the Saanich Inlet - ESP_74LU_5_DNA (SPAdes) (version 2) | ecosystem: Environmental > Aquatic > Marine > Intertidal zone ...
CCATCACATCATGTGTCACTGATGACACCATCATCACGAAGATCTACTCAACTTCATTCGCTGTACGAAAATCATCCCCATTGGCATTGGCCTGACGATTCCTCATCCTCTGACAACTACTCCAACGAACCTATATTCTACAACGATTTCGATCTCATTGCAATCGAACAAGAATCAGATCAATTCTGGGAAAGTCCAAGTGCAAAGCAATCATCATCAATACCTGCCAATCTCCGCCCAACCAAGACACCCGACACAACGATTTCCGACTTCCTCAACACTCGTATATCTCAGGTAACGAAAGACTCGCGTCAGCTGCTCAAAAATTGGCGGAATGGACACACCAAGTCCTATGGAGCTTTCACTATCAACGAACAATACTTACTCAACAAGCAGGAGAACAAGGAAGATGATCCCGACTCAATTCCATTTGACTGGGTCCGTCGTGTAGACATTGGGCAGTATCCACGAGTGGCATGTGGCAGTGCTCACGGATCCATCTTTGTAGCTGATACTACGTCGAAACAAGTGATGGGTGCAGCGCGTGCAGTACATTACTCTGAACATTCAGATGAGTATACGAATGCGCTGGATGAGCAGTTACGACAATATATCTATGGAGAGTATGATGGTGGTGGAGTGTTGGATGTGGCCATGTTTGGGAAGAATATTGTCGCCAGTGCTGGTCGTGAGGGTGGTGTCAAGTTGTTCAAGCTGTTGGAGGATGGTAATCAGGCAGAGTTGGTGCCTCAGGGCGATGTACAAGCACTGATTCCACTGATAACAGGTGCTCTACCTATTGTCGTCACTTGCATGAAGTTTGACTCCTATGGTAGGCTCTATCTTGGTTGCAGTGATGGATTTCTTAGGATAGTTACCTTTCCTCAAGATTTCGTCTTTGGAGACGGAGCCGACTTGGACTCTCAAGATTTACATGTCACAGTTGTTCCTCACTGGTCAGAACAAGCTCCGTCACCCATCCTCTCATTAGATGTATCAGAAGAGTTGGAAATGGTCGTCACCTCACACGTCAATGGAAATGTGTGTCTGTACTCAATGAAAGAGCATGAAGATGTGTATAATATGGCATCTGGGAGGAGAGAGCACGTTGGTGTGATTGGAGTATGGAATCCGTTTACTGCAGATGAAAGCTACGCTCGATCGGTAACGTTTACCTCGAAGGAGTCACTGCATGGGCATAAGCACGCAGTCGTAGTTGGTGGTGGTAACGGAGAGGTGTGGGTTAATGACATTTACCCAGAGTATGAAGAAAGCAACACTGGAGAAGTCTTTGTAGACGAGTATGTTCAAAAGTTTGAACCGAATCATGTTGGCCCAGTCATCTCCCTATGCAGTCGTCCTGAAGGACTTATAGTGAGTGTGGGCCACGATGGAATGTTGAGAATGACGCAGACTTGGATTGGTCTCAAGAATCCGAAGAAGGCCACTCCTTGGCCTTTGTATGGGCTTGGGGGTTACAAAAAATGGATAGGAAGTATCTGTGTTGACGACGAAGGCAAGCGCCTCGTTTCGGATGGAATGGATGATGCTGTGATTGTTCATGATTTCTCTGCTTACGAGAAGAAGGAGGAGAAACAATAGACTCAGATTTTTCCAGATAGATTGTTTTCATACTCATGGACTACAATACAAACTCTTCCAGTGGAACTTTATTTGTACATTTTGGATAGACTAATATCAAGATTAATATCCATTAGTCCCGTTTCTCTCTGGCTCCTCTCCTTCTACGCACTCCATCGCTGCTGCTGGATTCTGTTCCAGATTGATTTGCTTCAGCAATCTCAGTCTCTGTTTCTTCTTCTATTTGAGCCAACATTTCTTCTGTTGGTTGTGCGCATTGTCCAAACTCATTGACACGAGTGTAGTCGACCCTGTACTTGTAACGTTGATAAAGGAAAATGAAAAAGATGACATCATCACGAAGACATGCCATCCTATGCATGATGGGCATAGTTATGACAAAAGCGAAGAGATCATCTATGAAAGTATTGATGGACTTTCGTGTCATGAGAGTAATGATATGACGTGAGTATGAGTACGAGTATGATGATCACTGCGGTATAGAAGAGTAATAAAATAACATACCTTGTAAGTCATTGTTCTCCAATTCAAATGGGCCACACTTTGCAGCTTGTAATTGATGAAAAGTTGGGGAGTCATCATGACAAAACCAAACATGTAAATGAAGCCGACGAGGGTATTGAGAATCCATGAATACCATCCCTTGTGCTTTTGAAAGTACAAGCTGTACAGTCCATAACCTGCTACTAGAGGCATTGTGACAAATAGCAAGTGCGAGGTGGCAATTTCATCATACTCCTTCGTCTTTGATTTCTTGTAGGACTGTGCTTCAACCCATTCTATCTTTCCACCCTCCCACTTGATCGTAATTGCTTTGGAAATTTTCCAAAATTCAATCACCAAGCCTACGCCATTGGACATAACCACCATGTAGGAGGTATCGTTATCAGCCAAGTAAAGCAGAATGACCAAACTGAAGAAGGCATTTACAATCATGGATCGAAGACTCAGCCCCTCCATTGACTTCTTATTCTTGAAGAAGCTAATATCATTCTTGAATGCCAAAATATCAAAAACAGTGTGCAACACGGACACAATGGCGGTAACAACCAGCAAATACGGATTCGTCTCAAGTAGCATAGTCCGAAGCATATCATTCGAATCATCTTCTTCTCCCGTAAACGACTCTTGCTTCCGTTGATTATCCACCATACCACTCTGCAATTGCCACTTCCACATGGGGACAGGTTCCAAGGTAACATCCACCACACTCTCCTTCATTGTACCATTCACCTCCTTCAATGATCCATAACTAATCCAAAATTCCGAATTGTACAATATAGGGTAATACAACCACCCATCACCATCCATTTCATTCTTTTCTCCATCGTACCAATCCATATGATCTGCAAATTGTTTCGGCATACTGTTTCGAGGTGGTAAGTCCATTGTACCCAATTCGACAAATTGGATGGTTAAGGATGGCTTGATGTAGAGTAGTAATTGATCATGAGTTTTGTTGAGTGATGCTTGAGTCAGAATGGACGAATCATGAACTTTGTTTGCTTCGTCTTCCTCATCTTCATCACCAATCAAACTTTTGACATCCCTATTCTTCTTCCTCTTTCGATGTCGCGTCAACACCATCTGTTTGACAAGCACATCCTCGTTTCTTGGTTTTCGATTATTCCTCACTCGTCGCTGCAACCGAAGATGAGCGTAGACATGTGTTTCATTATTCCAAATTGCATCCGTCATAGGAAAATTGAGCGTGGTATTACGACGATTCATTTCTTGATCGGTATGAGACCCCATCATGATGGATAGGAAGGATGCTTTGGAATTTGGATCGTGTGGTTTCCCTCCTAATATAAGATTTTGTTGTGTCCAGCTTGCAAGGATTGTCGCTTGGTTGGTGTTGTTGTCCACTTGTTGTTCCGTATTGTCGTCTTTGGTAGTTAGGGCAGGCCAACCAGTGGGAACATCCGAAGAGTCGGATAGGATAACATCGAGATCCATCATGGTCCCCTGTTGCCATAGACAGGCAGGCTTCATCGTTTTGTGCCTCTTTTTCACATCATGTGCGGTAAACTTCTTTTTGTCGATGATGGGGTTTGCACCCAAAGGCTTCTTCTGCTGCTGCTGCGGCACAACATCAACATCATTGTTACTCTCGATACCAGTAGCAGCAACTGGCATCATGTTGTTCACAGCAGTATTACTATTGGGAGGAGTAGGCGGCGGAACAAATTTGGAAGTAATCACATTGGCTAAATTTTGAAACACCCAAAAGAAGAGGATCCAGTTCATTATTGACATGAAATTCATTGGTGGTCGACCCTGCTGCTCTTCGTTTTCTCCTCCAGCAGCACGTGCTGCTGCTGCTGCTGCTGGGTTGTTTTCGTTAGCGGCTGCCATGGTGTAGATGTTGCCGAATTGATGGTATATAGGATAATGCAAGCGGCAGCGGGAGATTGACTGCGTGAAGATGACAGACGAAAAAAATGACAGTTTCCTTTGTTGCAAATTTGCAATGAAGCCGAATAGAACTCCTTACAAATAAACGATAACAACCATGACAATAATCAACGGCGGCACCAAGGGCAACAATGGCCGATCCGCCCGCCGCACAACCACTAAAAAAATCAAACTCGAACAGAAGCTCTTACTAACGCTTGGATGCTGTGCCACATTCCTCTTCATCCGATATATCCGACACGACAATTCTACCACTGCCAGTTTGGGACGACAGGCCATGATGATGAGATTGGGCAAACTAAAAGAAGCCGACAAGAAGAACCACAAAGGAGGTGGGAGCAATAGTGGACGAATGCTACAAATTCGACGGGCAATGACTGATCCAAATTACGACACCTATGACAAACTACTCGCACAACAAATATTATCGGCACAAGCGAATCTTATCGATGTATCCTTTCAAAATCAACATTTGTTGGAAGAGGATGATTATAGTGGAGTCATTGGTCAATTCTGCCCATTGAATTTTCAAGTGCAAAAGGACAATCCGCCTGATTCACCCATGTTTCGCGATGTGGTGTCCAAATCGGATGGGTGTGATGGTGAGAATGTTATTACAGTCGATCTCAAAGAGGCGGTCACGTTGGCACGTGAATTTGATGCATTTGCAACAGAGAATGAGTTTGATTCAGCCTATTACAATGTACCAAATCAATTGCAATTAAAGGGGGTTGTATTCCATGAAAGTCGATGTGGATCCACCCTAGCGGCAAATACCATGATGGCAATGAACCCAATGAAGCATCGTGTTTACAGTGAATCCAGTCCTCCAATAGCCGCAATCAAAGCTTGTGGAGAATTATATGAGAACTGTTCCGTAGAGGCAGGTGCCAACTTACTACGTGATATTATTTTCATGATGGGACGATCCAATGATCCCAATGAAGAAATTTTATTGTTTAAATTTCAATCGATTACGACACGTAATATGGATACCTTTCGAAAGGCGTTTCCTGAAACTCCATGGATTTATCTGTATAGGGAACCTGTCGAGGTAATGATGAGTCAATTGAACGTGCCTCAAATGAGAATGGCCAATTGTGTAAGATCTCATACTCATTCCGAAATGGTATCGAGATTTGTCGCAAGGAGTGGCTACCGGCCACCGGATTTAGATGATGAAGAATGGTGTGCGATACATCTTGCAACATTGTGCGAGTCGGCAATTATGAATTTGAATGATGCAGATGGATTGGGAATGGCGGTGAATTATCACAAGGATCTTGTACACGACTTTTTGGATACAGTGTTCCCGAAACACTTTAATGTTCGGTTAGATCAAGAGGCGATAGATCGTGTTATTAAGGTGTCGGGAACTTATAGCAAAAATAGAGGAAGGCAGGGTGAATTCAAGGCGGATAGTGAAGAGAAGGAGAAGAAGGCATCGGATGGGATAAGGGAGGCGTCGAGTTTGTTTTTGGAGCCGTCGTTTCACACTTTGCAAGATTCTCGTTATAACATTAGAAATAGGTAGGCGTAGTTCAATATGAGTTAGTATCATGATATAATGCTACATTCGTCTTGTATGTTATTGTAGCATTGATACTTATTCTAAAATGCGTTGGAGAGCAAGCAAGAGAGATCTCTTGGGTCACTTACAAGAAGTGACGCACATAAAGTAGAGTGACACAAAGTACAAAACGCAAGATTCTGCATACGCAGGCCACACCAACGTCAGCGAATCCTTTTCGAAGACACGCATCACATCACAACTAGCCTGGCTAACATTCCACTCAACATGTTGTTCCTTTAGCAGCTTGAATCTATTCCGTTTACGCAAGCAGGCTTCTTATCGTTCACATCATCTGTGCTTACTCAGTCACTTTTATTTGGACCGAGTTGATACTTCATTGTTCAGGATTTCGTCACAAATTTTATCTCGTCATCATACAATCTGCAATCATGGCTTTCAAAGGTGCTCCCGATTCCGTCGCTCTTATTCTATTCTTCGTATTTTGGTATGCGGGGAATATGAAATACAATGAGTACAACACTGCTGCATTGAATGCTGTCGGTGGCAAAACCAGCGGATTGACCATGACAGTTGCTACCATGCAGCTAGGTGTATGCGCAGTGTACGCAATGATTATGTGGGCTATCAAATTGAATCCAGCCAAGTTGTTCGGATTGCAAGCACCTGCTAAGCAGAGCATGCCCAATGTGACACAGGCAGATTTGATCAAGAGTATGAAATTGGCATTCTGTGCAGCGGGAGCTCATGCGGCAACTGTCTTTGCTCTAGGTGGTGATCCATTGTTTGGACAGATCGTCAAGGCTGCCGAACCTGTTCTTGCTGCGATTGTCGGAACTGTGTTCTACAACAAGGCACCTACATTCTACAAGGTTTGCTGTCTCCCTATTATTGTCGGTGGTGTTGCATTTGCTAGTTTGAAGAAGGGAGGTGATGGATCGTACTCGCTTAAGTTTGACGTCACTGCACTTGTCTTCGGAATGCTTGCCAATGCCTTTGCAGCATTCAAGGGAGGCGAAAATAGCAAGTTGATGGCAGATAAAGGTATCGCGGAACGCTATGGAGGTGTTGGTAACCAGGTGAGTGTTACTCAAGTGACAATACACGTTGTTTACAAACAATGCTTTCATTCAACACATGTTATGCTCATGTGTTCTTCTTTTTACTGCTTGTACAGTTTGCTGTGACACAAATTCTTGGATTCATCATCCTACTCCCCATCATGTATGCCACCGAGGGAGCTAAGCTTCCATTTTTCTTTGACAAGCTCAAGACGGATTCAAGCTTACAATTCAACCTTGTGATGAGTGGATTGGCGTTCTTCATTTACAACGAACTTGCAACTTACACACTCAAGGTAACTGGTGCCGTGACTGCTTCTGTGGCCAACACTGCCAAGCGTGTCATTGTTATGGTCTACATGGCCGCAGTTACTGGCAAGGAGCTTACCGATGAACAAAAGATGGGTTCTGGTATCGCAATCACCGGTGTTCTTCTGTACGCACTCATTGATGATCTTCTGAAGTCAAAGAAGAAGACCAAGGCAGCTTAAATACAAGATATTCATAAACAACACTTTTGAGTCGTTACCATAGATTGGTATTAAAGTAGTGTTCACCTAACATTTAAGCGACCTTTTTCTTCGAATCTTTTCCTGCAACGACGCTGATCACTATGTACATAACCATTCCAGCTCCGAAACCAAGGGTAGGGCTTGTAATTGCTGTGGTAGCGGCAGTTCCAACTCCGACAATGAAATCAGTACCCTTTAATGCCAAAAGCTTCTTTGGCATAACGACATTCTTTACAACTGCACTGACGATGACTGCAGACAACGCTGCTTTAGGTGTCGGGCTCATAACAGACATGTATGGCATCATGTAAATCCACAACAGTGCAGTGATAATGCAACCCAATTTGGAAGTAGCTCCGGTCATACGACTGACCAATGATCTTGACATGGAACCAGAAACAGGAGCAGATCCAACAGCTCCAGCAGCAATGTTGCTCACTCCTTGGGCAATCAACTCACGTGGAGCTGACCAAGACACATTGTTATCCGACTCAAAACCCGAGGCAATCCCAACGATGCTGAGGAAATTGATCGCAGAGAAGATTGCAGCAGTAATAAATAGTTTGACCATGGAACCACCGAAGCACCTTTCAGCAATAGGAACATTCAATAGCCCTTTGATATCCATCACTTCAATGGGAATCTTGATTGGACCAAAAGAGAGTCCAGCATCAGAATCTAGAGTTGGGATTTCACCGACAATTCCTCCTTCATATCCATAATACACACTGAACACAGTTGCTGCTGCTGTCGCAAGAACCACTTCCGAGCCTGGAGGCAACGATTTAGGCAAATATGCCTTTCCTTTCATCACGAAAAGAGTACAAGAGATGAAGAGCAATGCAGCAACAACATCCCATGTTTGAGGATTTGTCACGGCGTACAAGATGTTGCAGACACCGCTAACTCCAGTTGCACCTGGAACAACCCCCTTCACCGTTTTCACGACATCTCCAAATACTGAAGTGGCAACATTTGCTTTCAATGTAGATCCGAACGCATAAAGACCATTAGGAAGAGCGGAAGACAGTACACCCAACTCACACCCCCACTTGAAACCAGTCTTGACTGCAGTAGGTGCCTTCTGTGCCAACTTTCCAAATCCAATCAAAGCCATTACAATCGATGCTACTCCAACGTACAAAGAGTAGGCAGCAACAAGCTCTACATATTCTTCTTCGCCATATTGAGCAACATACGCTTCGCCACCTAGATCTGTTTTGGCCATGACGGCCGTAAGAGAAGTAACTCCAGCGTTCATCCAAGGAGAACCTGTTTGTGTTATTAGAGAGGGTTGTTTTTAATATCACATGATGTCTGCGTAGACACATGCCAATGCAAAGAGCACAAGATGTAAAGCGAAAAGAAACTTACCAGTTGCAACACCCCATGCAAGCAGCGGGGGTCCAGCAGTACTAAGACCACGATATCCCGCATATCCAACAGTTTCAGCGTAGGCAATCAACTGTGGCACCGAAGTGGCTGCCATAATGGCACCAGAGATGATATCACGCAATGGTCTGAAGGTTGCAGAAGTATGTGAGTACAGATGGAAAAAAGACAACCGACGACAGCGCAAGACGATCGATATCACTCCTCCAGAAGAACTTACTCGAACGAAGGCGCTCCCATACTTTCTGCTTCTTCTTTGTTAGATCTGCTGATGCTGCTCTTGAATGCAACGAGTTGTGGAGCAATGAAAAAAAAATGAAAATGCCGAGCGACGTGACAACCTCGACATGCATGTGAGTGCATACGTGGAACTTAGGTGTCATATCGATGACTTGCTTTCATTCCTCAACAACTCTACCCTTGCAAGTTCAGATTACAGATCATGCAGCATTACTTACGAAAGCTCATCAAGATATCTAAGACGCATGATCTAATAACAAATATTAAATCTTAGTTCACTGTCAGCTGCATCTAGATTTGCCTTATTAGCTTTCTAAAAAGTGTTCCCCATGACAGTGCTTGTTCTTTGCAATACCATCTCAGTATTGTAGCCCCAACAAACAACAAATCATTCATATCCTTGTTTCTTACAAAGTAGTAACTTCCTTCTCCTTCTTGGAAATAACATCATCCACCATCTTAATGTGCTCATCTGTCATCTTCTGTATCTCATCCTGTCCATCCAAGGCCTGGTCCTTCCCCAAGTCACCAGCCTTCTCCATCTTCTTAATACTATCCACACCATCACGACGGATATTTCTCACGGCAACCTTGGCCTCCTCTCCAATTGATTTACATTGTTTCAATAATTCCTTACGACGCTCTTCTGTAAGAGTTGGGATGTTAATTCGGATAACATTACCATCGTTCGTTGGTGTGAATCCCAGACCAGCATAGATAATTGCCTTTTCAATATCAGTGCAAGATGACTTATCAAATGGTGCTATCTGAAGTTGCTGACTAGATGGGACGGAAATGGTGGCCATTTGACTAATGGGTGTCATGGCACCGTAATAGTCGGCCTCGACGCGATCGAGCATATTGGCGTTGGCACGGCCAGTGCGGATGGTGGTGAGACTTTCGGCAAGGTTGGATAAGGTCTTGTCCATGCGTTCGTTTGCGTCCATGGTTATGAGTTCCATTTCTTCTTGTGACATTTGGAGGGCGGTGGACGAGGGTTGGTAGCGTGATGATGATGGGTGCTGGATAGCAGATGATGGTTGGGTTCGTTGCAATGCATTTCCTTTGGGAACTGTAAATGCGGATACGCTGGTGCATACCGCCGTTGCGGTAAAGAGTGTAGTAGAGAGCTTCATTATTTGAAGGTGGTATTCACAGGCGAGCTGGCAGTTTTAAGAGGGTGTATTGTAAGAGAGTCGGAGCAATCACTTCGATGAAGATCGAATCGATGCAATCAACTCACATAAAGATTTTTTTTGACACAAACGTCAGCGCGGATCTAAAAGAGAGATGCGAGAAGTCGGTGGGCGGAGTACGCGAAGGTGATCGTGACAGAGACACCGCACAGTAAAACGATGACAATGAAGCTAGCAGATTAGAGCATATTGATGGCATAAAAAGTAGGACTTCTAGTAACAGTGAAGCACTATAACAGATTAGGACAGCAGTAATCAGCACCAAAGCAATCATGAGCCCCTCTCAAGATGTTCCCAATGACGACGCAATCAAGACAATGAAGCTATACACTCATGTCGAGCGTATCCAAAGAGAAGTTAAATCTCGATTTGGTAGTGAAGCAATTGACCCCATTGCTCTCTCTGAGATAGATTGCATGCATTACGAAGGAAACGATGCTATAGAAGATGTCATCCAAGCCATCAACCTCAACTCATCAAGTAAAGTGTTGGATGTTGGCAGTGGTTTTGGTGGAGTTGCACGTGTATTATCGGCACAATCGAAATGCACAACGGTCGCGATGGAGTTACAGTCTGATATTCATAATTGTGCAGAAGATTTGTCGAAGCGATGCAACCTATCTGACTTGGTGAAGCACGTAGAGGGTGATGTACTGAATTATGATCTCAGCAAATTGGGAGATGGGCCATCAACGTTTGATGGACTCGTGTCGTTCTTGGTGTTTTTACATATTCCAGATAAGTTGTCGCTGCTCAACAGCTGTGCCAACATGTTGAAGGCTGGCGGTACATTATTCGTGGAGGATTACTACCGTCGTTCGTCTTTTACAGATGCTGAACTTAAATCACTTTCCACTGATGTGTTTTGTCAAGATTTGCCAACACAAGAC
>Ga0209652_1003830_pt1 | contig 10841 bp, 10 predicted proteins | sample SaaInl74LU_5_DNA_FD_184641 | JGI IMG/M metagenome (GOLD analysis project Ga0209652, IMG submission 184641) | Marine microbial communities from expanding oxygen minimum zones in the Saanich Inlet - ESP_74LU_5_DNA (SPAdes) (version 2) | ecosystem: Environmental > Aquatic > Marine > Intertidal zone...
TTAGGCCTGCGACAGGGGACAGGGAAAAAATCACGTTGACGATGAATCAAATCGACATGCATCGGTAAACAACAGCGCACGCATGCAAACGGCAGCTAATCAAGAAGAGGAGGAGGGAGATAGTAGCCTATACGCCATGACGGCAGCCTCCTACTACTCCTCTGCTCACCCCGGCCACAATATGATGAGAGGTGGCAATGAAGAATCTGTAGAATCTTCATATGCATTGGGCCGTGACGACGCAACATTAGATAGTTCCCTATCATCAATGCCTCCTCAGACCGTATCGTATAGCAACCAATACATGGTAGCTTATCCACCTGTTGGATGGTACGCGAGTCCTCTACCGCCGACCTCCTCTCATCATTACAATTACCATCATCCAACAGCTCACCAATCTATGTATCCAGCTTATCACGTCCCACCTGCATACTCAAGTGCACCCACCTCACAATATCAACATTTGCAGTATCCAGCCAATGATGAATCCTCAGCCAGACACGGAAGAGTAAAAGCTAGCTTTTCAAACGAGAGCAACGAGGACTTTATTCTTACAGGAGATAGGCAGAGGGATTTGAGGGGTGCTTTGTACTATGTGAGAAAAAATCCATCTGCTACTTTGTTCGATATTGATGGTAAGTGTTTGTTTCCGATATTATTGCTAAGTAACTCTGCTTGATTCGTCCCATCAATCTGGTTGCACTAACCTTTGCTCCTTCATAATAATATGCACAATCAAAGGTTTCATCGCAGAGATAGCAAAAGCTGATGAAGGTGCATCGCGGTTCGTACAAAGGCGGCTTCAGTCAGGCAAGGAGACCGAGAAACGGCTTGCTCTCCAAGCAGCGCTTCGGTCGTTTAGTGACCTGTGGCCAGATCCCTTCGGAAATTTTCTGCTGCAAGGATTGCTCGACTTTGGATCTGCTGAGATGAGAGAGGAACTAATGACAGCTGTCTTTGCAGCGGATGTAGTAGACATGACTTTGAATATACATGGGTGAGCAAAAACTTTGAAGCTTTTCCGTATTCTTCTTTTGCAAAACGTTTATCTAAACCCTCTTCCGCTCAACATTCTTTCACTCGTAATAGTTGCCGTGTAATTCAAAAGGCATTACTAGTGTTAGACCAAGCATCGGTTTGCAAGATCATTACGGAACTACAAGATATTGAAGAAGTAATACCCTTCATCTTTGACCCCAACGGTAATCATGTCATCCAAAGAGCTATCCAGATAATGAGCAATTTTGCCAAGTCTGCCGCTGACCATGGTGACATTGATGCAGCAGTTAATCTCATGCACCAGATAAAATTCATCATAGACGACGTAGCAGCAAATGTCGAGCAGTTATCCAAGCACCGTTACGGCTGTCGTGTCGTACAACGAGCAATAGAATACTGTCCTGATGAACAGAGAGATGAAGTCTTGATGAAAATACTTGCCTGTCACCGCAATCTGATTGAAGATCAGTTTGGAAATTATGTAATCCAACAAGCCCTTACTATTGGAAGTGAAGAAATCATCACTGCCATCGTCGAATCCTTAACCGAAGGCGATGTGATCTTTAAATTTTCCAAGCATAAGTATGCGAGTAATGTCGTTGAGGCGATGCTCACGAGCGCAACGGCTCATCACAAGGAAGCAATTTTGAGTGCAATGCTGAAGGTGAGTGTTGTTTTAGCTGGATGGTGTTACACTCTTCTTATTTTTCTGTCTAACTTTGATTGTCTGACATGGCTGTATTCAGGATTTCGAGGGAACTTGCGGTATTGTCCAGCTTGCAAAGGATCCTATAGCCAACTACGTTGTCAAAAAAGCAATTGATTGCGCTGAAGGACAGCAGAGGGAGAAACTGTTTGCTGTGATAACCTCAAATCGTCAACAATTGGTACGTGATTGTGTATGTGTTGTGTACACTAACTTCCTCGTGTTGCAATAGCTAAGAATCCCTTTCATCATTCATTGTGTAAAGTCCCAGGCACCGTATGCCAAGTATGTTTTAGTTAAGCTTGGCGAGAGGAGGCCAAGCCGGACGAGTAGACGCAACAAAGGTCAAGATACAGCTCGATTTTAGCGACTGCACTGTTTAATGCAGCACGATCAATTGGCCATTTCCACCGGCCTTCTTAGAGAATGATTAGAGACTGCATGTACAATTTTTTGTGTCCAATCAACATCTATTTTTAACGTAATGAATGTCATCTTAACCGTCAAAAGGAATATCGTCCATCAAATTGTTAGAACCTTCTGGTAGCAATATCACAAGACCATCTAGAGCCTTCGTCAAAGTTATCTGGCAACCTAGCCTGGAAGTACTCTGTGGTTCATACGCCAAATCTAGCATGTCTTGCTCTGCTTCTGTTGGAGTTCCTATCTTTGATTGATCAGATACACCACTTGCAGAGACTTTTTCATCACTAGGTTTAGTTGAATCAAACCATTCCGGATGGACGACAACATGGCAGGTTGAGCATGCCATGATACCATTACAGGCGCACTCTAAGTACTCCCTCAGTACGTCACAGTTCTCAGATGTGCCAAACCTTGCAATGTCAGCTAAATTCGTGCCCTCATGAACTTCTACTGGAAATGCTCGATTCATTGAATGTATTGTCGGAATACCAAATCCATCGTCGTCCTCCCCCTCAGAAGACCAACCAGTGGAGGGCAAGAACCAAACCTTGAGCTGCTCTTTACCTTGCATAGTTTCTAATTCTTTCTTTACACTGGCCGCAAGTGTCTCTAACCCAGCGTCTTCTCCTACTTCATATCTCCCTGCCAAACCCTTGACCATGCCCAATAGAGAGGAATGCGGAATTCCATTTTGGATTAGTGCATCTATTATTCCCTTTGATACTGCATTTGAATAGCCAAGTGAGAGCAGGAATGCAGTTGTTTGTTGTGTTGGCGACTGTGCTGATGAACCATCTTTTGATACTGAAAATCTTCTTCTTAGATTGAAATTATTGGACGTGTTATTGAATGCAGTATTTCTTACTAACTCTGTCGGCACAAATGACGATGGGGAGCGGGCAAATGATGTGTTGCATTTAGCTGCTGCCGATGATATCGATTGTGAAGATGGTGGTTGCAACACAGATGCAAGTGCTGCACTGATCAAGCGCCGCCTATGCGACAACATACTGGTACCACTGATCATGATGGCTCGAAGATTGATGAAGTCTCTGCCTACAATACCACCCGGCGCACCTTGCCATTGAGCATTGGATGTCTTCAGTTTTTTGAGGCGGGTGCGGTGAGGTGATGATGTGTGGTGAGGAGACGCGAGATGAGAGATGATGTGACACGCCACCAGAAACTCTTGCTTCAATCGAAAAGCAAAGAGTCGCTGTGTAAAATGAAAATAAACGGATGCTTTTTTCATTCTATTCTCATTTAGTGCAGTGACCAGCCCTCTCAGCAGACCCTAAACAATCATAATACTCTACAATGAATCCGGAATAGTAAGTTTACCCCGCAGCATTATTTGTTGGAAGGGGGAATGATGGTTTTGACGGCGGTGCGGCGAGGAAAAAGGCTAGGAACCGGAAGCCTGTGAGCTCCCTCCTATCCCGGCAAACTGCTCTCTTCCTCCGGGTCATTTTCCAACGAATCTTTTGGCATTTGGCCAAGCTATGCCGTCTATGTACACTTAATTGTGCATATATACGTGGTTAAAGACCGAGGGGAGACATAGGAGAGCAATGCCCCGACCGCCGTCACTCGCAGCGGCAAGCTCGGCTTATCGGGCTTCTCAAACAGCTCCACCCGCTTGGTTTGGAGTGCACGACTCTGGACGGTCACACGGATAGCAGATGCACTTATTATGCAAGTGGACCCTGCACGAGCTTGTCGATTGGCACTGCGCATTGGCCCGTGTGTCTAGCTGTGTTCACAATGCCAATGCTGCGTCGAATATTTTTGGATTCGACCTGTTGCAGTATATAGTTTCCATGAGTTTCTTTTCTCCCCGTGCTCATCAAAATAATTCTTTTCCTCTCTATTTTTTGCAGCGATTACCTCTTTAAATTGCTTCTTATCGGAGACTCTGGTGTTGGTAAATCCAGTTTGCTTCTCAGGTTTGCTGACGATACCTATACGGAGTCTTATATTTCTACTATTGGCGTTGATTTCGTAAGTTTCATTAAACAGATAATATACATACGACACGGTTGCTTAATTGGGGATTTGGGGGAAGTGCATGCTCTTGATTGCTGCCGGGGAGGGACAAAAATTAGGAGCAGTTGGACAGGGTCATTGAATGATCACTTTTGCAGGCATGAAAATATGAAATGGTCTTTTTCTCCAATGCTACAACGCAACAAAAGCAGCTGGGCAACCGATTATGTTTGATGACTGAATGCATGTTGGCGATTCTACAGCCCCCTATCCCTGATTATGCACCCGGTCACTTTCAATTTATTTAATCCTATTCCATTGTTGCTCACACAACACTTTCATACCGACCGTCTTTTTCCTTTGACAGAAAATCCGCACAATTGAGCTTGACGGAAAGACAATCAAGCTCCAGATTTGGGACACTGCCGGACAAGAACGTTTCCGCACTATCACCTCATCCTACTACAGAGGTGCTCACGGTATCATTGTTGTCTATGATGTGACTGACAATGAATCCTTCAATAATGTCAAGCAGTGGCTCCATGAAATTGACAGGTATGCATGCGAAAATGTCAACAAACTCCTAGTGGGTAATAAGTGCGATCTTGAGGGAAAGCGTGTTGTTTCTACGGAACAGGGTAAGGAATTTGCCGATGGACTTGGAATTGAATTCTTGGAGACTTCTGCGAAGACTTCTACCAATGTCGAACAAGCTTTCTTGACAATGGCAAGCCAGATCAAGGCCAGAATGAAGAACCAACCCAGTGCTGCTCCTGCCACCAAACCTGGAGTTTCTCTTCGAAGCCAACAAGTCAAGAAGGAGAGTGGATGCTGCTAAATGGCTATGTAGGAAATTGATCTGTGGAGGCGAAAAAGTTTGGGGTTACACTTGATTGTATCGATCTCATTCAAAACTATCTTCGCTTGGCTTGTGCAGGTGTCTATGTCGAAATTGATTAAAAGTTTTACGTCTGATCTTAGTTACTATATACTCATTCGTCTTTAGCTTCCACTTACTTACTAGTTGCCTTCCAAATATTTGATGTAATTTTTTCTCTTCATGTCCCCCGGGAAACATGGTGTTGGTGACCTACACCATTAAAACTTACAACATCCAAGCACCCTACTTATTGATATCCTTCCAGCATCCAATCGTCATGTTTCCTAAATCACTGAACCATTGGCTTGGAGCTAAGCCTCTGAAGCTTGGAGCTCGAATCAAGGTAGCTGCTCCTGAACTACTGTGTTGGGGAACTGGATCTGCGCTTCTAAGAAAGTGAAATAAACACACATTATTCAGATGTTTTGAATAACGTTTTTCACGAAAATAACACTTGACGAAGCTTCTATCCATATCTTGCAAAGATCTCATAGATCATAAGTAGATGAATCCTTCCTCCACAACGGATGCCTTTTGCCTTCCTCTTCTCAAAGCCTTTCAATCGTCCGCTGTCCTTCAGCACTGAGGATGTCTTCACCGGAAGCAAAGAGATTAAAACCAAACAACGACAACATGTCAGGTCCAAAAGCAATCTACGACGCTGCAACAAGCTCAAACTTTGAGCTCTACAAATCCGACCATGCCGCCTCAATCAGCGACATCTCTTCATACTGGTCGGAGCTCGCCAATTCTAAGTTGGACTGGTACGCCCCCTTCCCGAACGCCGTATCTGGTTCCTTTGAAGACGGTTCAGTGTCTTGGTTCGCCGGGGGAAAAATCAATGTTTGTTACAACGCAGTAGATCGTTACTGCAATGCACCCTACAATCGTGGTGGCGAGACAGCAATCATCTGGGAAGGAGACGAACCAACTGACACCAAGTACATCACTTATCTTGAGCTCCAAAACAATGTGTGCCGCGTCGCAAATGCCTTGAAGGCGAGTGGAGTTAGCAAGGGCGATGTCGTAACTTTGTACATGCCAATGATTCCTGAGCTTACCTACACGATGTTGGCTTGTGCACGTATCGGAGCTGTGCACTCTGTTATCTTTGCTGGCTTCAGCGCAGATGCTATTGCGGACAGGATTGAAGGTGCCAAGTCAAAATGGGTCGTAACAGCATCGGCTGGGAAGCGTGGAGGGCGAGACTTGCCACTCAAGAACATTTGTGACGCTGCAGTGAAGAAAGAGCGTTGTGTTGGTATTGTCGAGAAGGTATTTGTCTTCGACGGCATGGTGCCAAATGGAAGTGGGTGGATAGAAGAGGACATTCATGTCAGGTTTAGTGATTTGGTTGATTGTCAACGCCCAGTATGCCCTTGTGAATGGATGGACGCTGAGGACCCATTGTTTATCCTCTACACATCTGGATCTACGGGAAAGCCCAAAGGTCTCGTTCACACTACTGGTGGATATGCGCTTTATGCAATGCACACAACTGCAAAGAGTTTTGGAATTGCACAACAAACTGGACCAAGTAATGGCAATGCTCCTGTATATGCTTGTGTAGCGGACGCCGGTTGGATTACTGGTCACACTTACATTGTATATGGACCTCTGTTGAATGGAATCAGCACATTCATGTTTGAAAGCACGCCCATGTATCCTGATTGTGGTCGCTATTGGGACATGGTTCAGCGCCACAAGATATCTGTTTTCTACACTGCCCCAACTGCCATTCGTTCACTCATGAGATTTGGAGATGAAACACCAAAGAAGTATGATTTGAGTAGTTTAAAGGTCCTTGGTACAGTAGGCGAGCCAATTAATCCAGCAGCTTGGCAGGTAAGCATCTTGAATTTGCGTTGATTGTGCCGCATTGCAAGTTCTTCTTTGTGTCTCTAAACTCATTCACGTTTCTTTTGTATTTAATATCTCATGCGTCACCAAATACTGTCTAATAGTGGTACTATGAGTTGATTGGAAACAGCAAATGCGCTGTGGTCGACACCTATTGGCAGACAGAAACTGGAGGTCATGTCATTACAAACCTCCCCGGCGTGACTCCAATGAAGCCTGGTTCATGTACCCTTCCTTGCTATGGAATTGAAGTAGTTGTGTTGGATCCAGTCACTGGCAAAGAGATCACTGAAACGGAGGCAGAGGGAGTTTTGGTCATTAAGCAACCTTGGCCAGGAATGGCTCGCACGTGCTTGGGTGACCATCAACGTTACCTCAATGTTTACATGAAACCTTACCCAGGATACTACTTTGCTGGTGATGGATGTCGTCGGGATGAGCATGGTTTCATTTGGATCACTGGACGTGTGGATGACGTTCTTAATGTGTCTGGTCATCGGATTGGCACAGCAGAAGTTGAGTCTGCCCTTGTGGCCCACCCAGCCGTGGCGCAGGCAGCGGTTGTTGGCATTCCCCATGAAATCAAAGGACAGGGTATCTGCTGCTTTACAACTCTTGCAGAAGGGTTTGCTGAAAGTGATGAGTTGGTGAAGGAATTGCGCAACGCAGTCAGGACTCACATTGGACCATTTGCGACTCCTGATATGATCATCCCCACTTCGGCCCTTCCCATGACGAGGAGCGGTAAGATTATGAGGCGTATTCTACGCAAGATCGCTGCCGGTGAATTGGATACTCTTGGTGACACCAGTACTCTTTTGGATCCATCTGTTGTGGGCACTTTGAGTGAGAAGGTCGAGAAGCTTAGGAAGTAAAGAGAATGTTTGTACTTCAGGAGAAAAAATCTTAATGCATTAGATAGGTGTTCATTCGTTTGTACCAAAGAGTGTATGTATGCAATGCTATATATAGTGTTGAGTTAGTTTACTCTTCTGCCCTTGTTCGATCGCCGCCTCTTGTCCAGAAACCATCTTGCAAAGCCAACGATGATAAAGAATGAAAACATTATGAAAAGGAAGTGCTTCCCTTCTGGAGGCAGGGGGGCCCCTTTCTCTGCATGGTAGACAGATTCACCTCCGCGTGGTATTCCCTCTTTTAACTTCCCACGTAGCATCTTTATTTCTTTCGATTCGAATAGTTCGTTAACACCCAATTTTTCTTTGAGCCTTCCTACGTTGAGCTTTTGCTTCAACTTTTGCTTCAATTCCTGCATATCAATCTTTAGCTCTTCCTTCGGTAATGGCTTAATATGTCTTCGTTTTGCATTTGTATGCTCCTTCATGTCATTTTTCTTGAGCTGTTCGATGGACTCTTCTAAATTGTCTTTAATATCCAACACCTCTTGCAATTTCTCTTTTCGAGGATCTTCTGATCCATCCTTGAAGCGACGTTCCATGTCTTCCAAGTCAGGGTGCCGATCATGGTGCTTCTTCTGAGCTTGTTTCCGTTTTGCCTCATCAATCTTGTTCTGATGTTTTTGTGCGTGTTCTTTCTGCTTCAAAATGATTTCATCCTTCAGTTCATTCAACGCCTTGTTCACATCTTTTCTATTTGCCTCCAGTGCTTCCACAACCTCCTCTTCAGCTTCATTGATGACAGATCCCATTCCTTCCGTTTCGATACGTTTCTCCTCGAGCGCTTCAACTGCGTCTTCCTCTGCAAACTCAATTTCCTTCTCAATCTCTTCCCTTTCCTCTTCGATATCTTCCTCCTCCAGCTCAGCTGCTATCATATCATCATAAAGGTAATCGTCAAAATCTCCAAAATCTTCGAAATGTTCGTTGTTGACACCACGGCCAGCTACAATATTCACCTTTTCAGTCAAAGTAACAGCTTCATGTCCCGTCGCCCATCCTGCCCAAACTTCTATTCTTACACCGTCCTTGACACCATCATTAAATGTCACAATAGCGGGGCTATCCTCCATCCTCGCCCTTCCATGAGCACGTGCTCCTCCACATCCTATACCACCATTAGTCGGGGCTGATGTAAATTTAGCTGGCAATTCAGCATCCTCGAAAAAATCTTCTGGATCTCTTAGCTGGATTACATATTGAACATCATTTAAATGAGTATCCTGTGGCAGTACAAACTTTACAGCATATTCCGATGACGAAGGTTTATTGCTTTCCAACGGAGATATATCCAAGTGAATACCCGGCTCTATGCTCTTTGAATGATGAAGGATCTTGTTATTCATTACTATCTCATCGGGTACAAGCTCGGTAAAGCATGAGGCTCTTCTATCGACAAACCAAGCTGCGTAGGCATCAGCCTGCTGTGGAGCGAGGAGCACGAAGACGCCCGTGACGGCTAGAAAGAAGGTGCACGTAGTGGTGGCTATTGAATGCTTCATGGTTGAGTAAGTTGCTCGCTGCACTTCACTTGCAAGATAATCGAGAGTCGAGAGCATTGGCTTGGTCACGAACTGTGATTGTGATTTCTTGATTTTGAAGATTTTTGCTGCGAAGATGGTGGTTTTAGGAAACATCATTTTAGAAAACGAACGATGTCCAATGTAATGTACATGATGCTTTGTTTGCATAAGTTGGACTCCATCCATAATTAATTAGCTGCCACTCGGTCGGATAATAATGCTATTTCATTTTGCACTCTAGAAAGCTTCACGTTTATAATAGATTACTCATTTGAGCTGCAGTCAGCATACACTCGTCGAAATCATCCCAGGCATCTCGTGAATGGTCTAGTTCGATAGATGTCAAGTGCTCTTCTGACAGCTCCTCCAAAGTTGGTGGCATTACCTTGTTTGGGTCTACTGCAGAAGGTCGCTTCATCAAATGTCTGAAAGCTCTCGTTGCACTTCTATACTTCTTATCCTCTCCTGACTGTGCTTCGGTCACATCGCATGTTGCAGATGGAGACTCTGCATTGGTTTCTTCTTCATCAGTATGTTGATCAGTAAGCTCTTCCGCCAAGACCATTATTAACGGTCTTGGAGCCATCTTCATTAATGCAATAGTCATTTTCCAAACTGCCATGTCAATTGGCATACGCAAATCAACATCATTTACTTCTCTGACTATATCACCAGCGAAAATGTCTCCGTCTCGAACTTGATCATCGTCAACTTTTGATGCAGATACGACTCTCACGTATCCGTCAATACCACGATTGAGTGTAACTCCCAGAGAAAGGGCGTAGAATAATACTTGCCGCTCATTACCAACGTTCATTTGGGCTGTGAATTCTGCATCTGTTGGAACTGGTGTAGCTAAACTCGAAAGAGCTTGCTGAAGCATTCTTTGTCCAACTGTAATTGTTGTCATATTCGCCTTTGTAGAGTGGTTCACTCTTGATCTTGATGTATATCTATTTGTTACATCATCTTCAGATGTATCCATATCATTTTCCCGACTATCATCATGTTCAAAATCTGTTTGCTCGTATGCTTCTGTCAATTCAGGCAGGGCCAATGCAGACGAATACTCTATCACTTCCGAATCCGTCACGACGACGCCAAGTTGTTCATATATAGCATCAGAAACTACATCAGATGCATTCGAGTTGGTGATTGCACTGTTTCTAAAATCTTGGACTGCGTTAGGACTTGGCGTTGACGATGCTTTTGTTGTGATGTTGACGTCTTGGTCTCTTGTTCGAGGTGTCAGGGTGATCGATGTTGTTTCAAACATTGTGTATTGCTGTAGTAAGAGTTGGTTCAGAGCGAAGAATAAAGCAGCGGATTGGGTACGTCGGTTACAACAAGTAGCTTTCTGATGCAGATGGTAGGTGACAGCGTTATTATTGCTTCACGGAAGGGTATTGTAGAGTTAGTTGATTTAGCTGAGGGCAGGTGCACCCTGAACAACATTGCAGTGAGTATCGCGATAAATAGTGGAGGGAAGTTTGATTTTGACTCATTGTCCTCATCATCTCTCTTCTCTCTTGAATGTGTTCACTGTT
>Ga0209652_1003832_pt1 | contig 10840 bp, 14 predicted proteins | sample SaaInl74LU_5_DNA_FD_184641 | JGI IMG/M metagenome (GOLD analysis project Ga0209652, IMG submission 184641) | Marine microbial communities from expanding oxygen minimum zones in the Saanich Inlet - ESP_74LU_5_DNA (SPAdes) (version 2) | ecosystem: Environmental > Aquatic > Marine > Intertidal zone...
GAGATCCTGGAGTATACCAACAAGGATGAAACGTCGGTGTGTAACCTGGCGTCGATCGCCCTTCCCAAGTACGTCAACAAGGAGACGAAGACCTTCGACTACGACAAACTTCACGAGACGACGAAGATTGTCACCAAGAACTTGAACCGTGTCATCGATCGTAACTTCTACCCCGTTGAAACGGCTCGTCGTTCCAACATGAAGCATCGACCCATCGGGTTAGGTGTACAGGGGTTGGCGGATGTGTTCAATCTATGCGGTCTTCCCTTTGATTGTGAAGAATCTCGGTTGATGAATGCCCATATTTTCGAGACGATCTATCACGCGGCGTTGGAGTCTAGTTCTGAACTGGCAGAGGTTGACGGTCCCTACGAAAGCTTTGAAGGATCTCCGGCCTCGAAGGGTATCCTTCAGCCAGATTTGTGGGAAGGTGAGACAAAGTTCAGTGGTCGCTACGATTGGGACGAGATGCGTAAAAGAGTCATGACCAAGGGACTACGCAATAGTCTTCTTCTGGCACCCATGCCCACTGCGTCGACAGCCCAGATTCTGGGTAACAATGAATGTTTCGAACCCTATACGACGAACATTTACCTTCGACGTACATTGGCTGGAGAGTTTGTCGTTGTCAACAAGCACCTCGTAGAGGATCTGAAGCGGGTTGGTCTCTGGTCGAAGGAGATGAAGGACCTCATGGTCAAGGCGGGTGGTTCCATTCAGAACATCCTCGACATCCCCGATGACATCAAGAAACTCTACAAGACTGTTTGGGAAATCAGTCAGAAGTGTATCATTGATATGGCTGCCGATCGTGGTCGTTTTATCGATCAGTCGCAGTCCATGAACCTCTTCATGGAGAGTCCTACGATGTCCAAGCTGTCGTCGATGCACATGTATGCCTGGAAAGCTGGTCTCAAGACGGGTATGTACTATCTCCGCTCCAAGGCTAAGGCTCGTCCTATCCAGTTCAGTCTCGAACCAGAGTGTGTCGCGTGTTCCGCTTAAAGTTTATGATGCATCATAGGATATACCATGGTGATCAAGTTTGACCAAGTTATTGATGATATCAAGATTGCCGACTATAGTAACCGCAAGATTGTTCTCTCTACACAGAATGGTGAACCCATTCGTTTTCAAATTCCGAAGATGTACATGCCCTTCGGTATCTCTGGATTTACACCGGAAATTGGAAACAAGAAGTGGAATGTCGACTTTTCTATGAGGGGCTTCGATGAGAGTGAAGGTATCATCAAGAAGTGCTACGACGTACTTCGACAGATTGAGGATAAGATTATCAATAACGTCGCGGAACAAAGTGAGGTGATTTTCGGAAAGAAGATGACCTACGATGAACTCCGTCCACTGTTTAATTCAAACATCAAGGAGACACCTGGTCGTGAACCAAAGTTTCGTGTCAAGGTTGATACAGACTTTGAAGGTAAAATCAAACCAATGATTTACGACCAAGAGAAAAAGGATATCCGCTGCGTAGCGGATGATGGTCTTCATTCACGAACTACAGGTTCTGCCATTGTTGAACTCAATAGTGTGTACTTCATGAACAAGAAGTTTGGTTGTACGTGGAAGCTGTACCAGATGATGGTCTCTGACATCCAGCGTCTGAAGGGATTTCAGATCATGCTCGATGATTGAGCAACAAAATGTGATAAATCGCTTGAGCATCTTTTAATATTTTACCCTGGAGCCGTACGAATGACTTGGGATTGATCCCAGCCTTGATCTTCGCCATTCGTACGGATTCATCCCATAACACGAGTGTCATTATTACTTATTACATCTTTTTTATTTTCTTCTCATACTCCTTCGTACCCTCCCTAGGCTGAAGCTTGAAGCCAGTCTTCTTGGGCTTGAAGACCTTCGTCATCGCCTTCTTACCCTCACGCTTCATGCGATCCAGGGCCGCACACGACGCAGCCTTGCTCTTGATGCGACCGTCGCCACCCCGGATCAACTCCTTCTTCGTGAGACCACCAGCGGTCTTGGTAGCAGTACCATGGAACACTTCCGCCCGAGAACCGATATTCTTCATCATTTATATTATGCACGGAAAATTTTCTTGATGTCAAGAATTGAGATGGTCTTTTTTCGTTCCTTGACTGGGATCTGATCTTCAAGTCGCTTGTCATGCAGCACTTCTGCACAGATCGTAGACTTGTGACCCTGGAGTGCCATCATATCTTCTTCGACAGTTTTTTCGTATATAAACTTTTTAACGTACACTGTCTTCGTCTGACCACTTCGGTGGCTACGACCAACAGCCTGCAATTCGGTCGCAGGATTCCATGAAGGTGCTGTGATGTAGACACGCGTCGCCTCTTGAAGGTTCAGACCCGTTCCACCAGACTTGATCTGAATGATGAGGACGGCATTGCTTGGAGCCTTCTTGAAAAGACGCATCTGTTCAAGGCGATCCTCTTTTGAGACAGATCCATCAATCCTGAAGACAGGACCCTTGATATTTTTCTGGATATGATTCATCTCACCCGTAAACTGACAGAAGATCAAAGCCTTTTCGTCAGGATGACCTTCAATCATACGAAGTAGGGTATCCATCTTTCTCGAACCACCAACCCATAGTTCGGGTTCCGTCTCCGTCTTTTTGGCGACCCCGTCGTAGTACATCTGTGGCCAGATGCAACATTGTCTCGCCCGAAGAAGACACTCCAAGAGTTCCATGTTTTTTGCACTGATGTTCGTTGTCGTCTTGAAGATTTCACGAACAGTCTCTTGAGCATCTTCAAAAACATATTCGTAGAGACGTCTTTCTTCCCGATACATTTCGAGTTCGACATTTTCGAAATGACACTCGGGGATGTCGTTCATGTCGAGATCCTTCTTTGTGCGTCGTAGAATGTAGATATCCTTCACCTTGTTGGACATACCCTGAACCAACACACGAGGGATACCCACAAATTCACATAGCGACACAAAGTCGTTCATCGAATTGAATACAGGGGTTCCCGTAACGACCCAGCGGATATCAGAGCGGAGAGCGTTCACATTCTTGAAAATCTTAGAGTTGCGGTTCCGAATCTCGTGGGCTTCATCAAGAATGATCCGATCCCAATGAATTCCGTGAAGTCGAGATCCCATTCGAATGACAGAATAAGGTGCGACAACCACGTCGACGAAGTTGATGTTGGTCGAGTCACGATCGGGTCCGTCCCACGCCCTGCACCGAAGAGATGGAGCAAACCTTGTAATTTCATCGACCCATTGGGAGACGATGGATTTAGGAACGACGACGAGAGTCTTCCTCTTCTTGTTACCCAAGATGGTCGCAATCAACTGCACAGTCTTTCCGAGACCCATCTCATCACAGAGGAAGCCACCCTTTGGTTTACCGATGTTGTTTTCCATGGTCAACATCCACATGACACCTTCTTGCTGATAGGGTGCATAGAGCCTAGCAGCAAGAAGAGACTTCGCGTTGTTATATTGTTGTTCAATCATTATTTGAGTTTTTCTTTGGATGTCAATCACTTAGGTTGTCATCAGACATTTCCATGATTTCACATTGGATGGGTTTCTCTTCCTTCTTTTTACGCGGTTTCTTCTCCTTGGGTTTCGGTAATTCGTCCAAGTGTTCTCGATAATAGAGAACCTTGTCCCAAAATTCACGCATGACTGGAAGGTAGGTCTTCCACCATTCTCGGTCACGGGGTACATTGACGACATCGAATTCTTCTGGACGAGGCCAATTCGTCTCTGCAGGTTTATACTGAATGAAGTCCGCAGACTCTAGATCCAAGATTTCCATACAGAGCTGAAGCTGTGGCATGTAGTGCTCGGGTACTTCACCTGGAATGATTTTACGCTGTGGTGGACACTTAATTTCTACCAACTTCCCAGATTCAGTCACACCATCAGGGCTTCCACCGAGCCAGTCTTCAACTGGGTGTGGACACAAACCCAATTCATGGACAACTTCACCATGTCGTTCTTCATAGAGAATCCGGGCTTCGTCTTCGTATTTCTCACCATGGCGGGTCGCTTCATTACCCATGAATTTTTCACCAAGACCACATTTCTTCAGTAAGAGAGCTTCTGGTGTCTCATATTTATTCTTACCGATGGCTGTCGCGGCATCACTCGCTGTCAACATCTTTCCACGAAGGGCGAGCCATTCTTCGGATTTCTGTGCAGCGTATTCCCTTTCTAGAGCAGCTTTGACATTGGGATGCATGTTACTCATCTATGGTGCGACCTTTTTAAACTACTTGGGGGGTAAAAGTATGATTGTGCAGCATATTGTTCAGCCTGTTTTTTACTTTTGGCACAGCCCCTACCGAGGAAGGTATTATCGACATAGACATCAATCACGAAGACACCATTCTCATGTGCTGTAACACGATATTCTGGTAACGTGAGTCCATTCGTCTGACAGTATCTCATCAAATGATCTTTAAAGTTGTCATCAACCATGATAGATCTCATGTCGATGAATTCTGGATTCTCGTATATACGCAAGATAAACTGTTTCGCATGAGCAAGGCCAAGGTCTAGATAAATCGCACCCACGAGAGCTTCAAAGACATCCTCCAATATTTTAGGATTATTGTTCCACCCGTTTCGCATACCCTTTTCATCCATCAAAACCCAATCATGAAGCCCCAACTTTCGAGCAATACTAGCCAATGTTTCACTCCGAACAAGTTTGGTGCGAGCCTTGGTCAAGAACCCCTCTTGTTTACTTTCGTGTTTGTCAAATAAAAATTTAGTAATCACAAACCCCAATACAGAGTCTCCCATAAACTCTAACGTCTCGAATGATTCGTTGAGTTCATCGTGTTCCTTGATTGCAGATTTGTGTGTAAAAGCTTTCTGGTACAAAGTTAAATTATTAATCTTTGTACCAACAAGGTCCTCAAGTTTGGATCGTTGGAGATTCATTTAATTAAGAGTGTGTCTAGGCTTTATCCTCCTTAATGTAGTGGGGGCTAAGGAACTTCTGGAGGTTAAGGTAGGTGACCTGCGTATCGCCGGGCTCGAGAAGGTTCTTGAGCTTATCGTCCATAACAAGAACGCGACCGTTGTCGGGGTGCTTGAGACCCTTATCGGTGATGTACTTGTTGATCGCCTTGGTCACCTCACTGCGGGAAATGAGCTCAGACTTCTTGAGACCAAGGAACGCACGAAGCTTGTCGGAAACCTTCTGCTTGCGGTTGAAGCCGTTGTTCTCGGCACGCTTCTTAGCCTTCTCGCCGTTGGGGTCGTCCTGCTTCGCCTTGACCTTGCGAACGAGCTTGGTGAGGGACTTCAGTTCGGAACGGATGGCAGCGAGCTCAGTAGTAATGGATTCGAGAGACATTATATCTTACTTAGGTTTCAACTCTTTAAGTGACTAAAAGAGGGCAAATGTACTCGCAAGTAGTAATATACACAGAATGATACCGATCCACATCAATACACGTCGATTGTCAATCTCTGTAGATGAGAATTTGTCGATGATGGCGTAAGGTTCACGGGATGAAACCCCAGCACACTGCCCTGGGCACCCGCCACTACAACAACTCGCGTCACACATGAAAACACTGTCGCCTCGTTTGTATCCACATATCTGCTTCTTCTTTGGATTGTTTTCAGACAGGAGAGCGTAACATCTGCATGTTTCGGTCGTCTGACATGAATCCCTCTTACAGTTCATTTTTATATATGTAGATTATAATATGGATACGTACGTCTATAGTGAAGCCACGTTACAAAAATTCATGAAGAAGAACTTATTCTTCGATGATCCCGTATTGGAGAAATATTACGAACGTGGTGAAGTTCGTTTGTTTCGTTCGAGGGTGACACGGTTACACAAGAATGAATCTTTTGAGAAGATGTTGTACGCCTTTGTGACAGATCTCACTAGAGACATTGTTCTTAAAACCGTGAGTGAGATCACGACACACATGCAACCCATGGGTGATGTGATCATTTCTGGTGGGGAGGCGTACAATTATTATGTCGAAAAGAGTGATCGAATTGTCACGAGTGATATCGACACGAAGTTTGTTCCCAGAATGCCCTATGACATGAAATTTTTTGGCAAACTTCAAGCCACGAAGTTGTTGCTATGGGATAAGCTCGGTGAAATCTGTGTCAAGATCCAAGACGTGGTTCGGAAGCGTCTCATGATAAACTCCAAACTGGCCACATTTCTCGGAATCAAACCAACAAATAAAAAGCCATTGGTCACGAGGAGATATACACTCATCAAGAAAAAGAAAGAAGCTTCAAATTCTGTCAACGTTTCAGAAGGTGATGTTCTCATCGACGTGGAACTATTCGCACTCGATCTTAACATCAGGGCATTTTCGATCGAAGCGGGTAAAGTAGAAGAGCGTGTGCTGGGTGGATTTCTTGACATACCCTTCATGCGTCCAGGTGAATTCGGATACGAAATCATAGACACGAGACGAGTGGGTGTCACGTACATGAATCGTCATTCGAATAAACTTGTGACTGACAAGAACATTTATATCGCAGGCAAAAAGTTTCTCGTCGACGACATCTATCTCATGCAGAAGTTAGGTCTTCGCCCCGAAAAGAAAATCAAGGACAAACAGCGTATGTTCAAACTCGTGAAGATGTTGACAGGGAAAGCGAAGGCTTCTGATACACTCGAAAACTTGTTCAAGTCGGTTCAGAATACAAGATTTACACCGAAGCGTGTCTACAAAACAGACGGTAAAGTCAACATGACTTCAGCAGGTAAAGTAAATCCAAGGAAATATGAGAAATACACCACAGAACCATCGATTGATTCCCTGTCACGCAAGATCCTATATGGTGCCAATACAGAACAGAACAAACTAGGGTTTGTCAGAACAGATGGAACTATGCGGTTCGATCTAAACACGTTACAGTGGGTCGAAAATAAGAGGAAAGTCTACATAGGTAACCAGTACAGTCTCAGACCCAGGAATTCAGTACCCGTTTCGAACGACGTGCTTAAAAACCCACCCTTGTACGGCTATAATCCTAAGCGTGATTCGTGGGTTTCGTCATCTTTATTGAAACGGTCCGCACTCATACCGGTAGTCGGGTTAAAGAAATGATACACTAAAGTAGTATACACAATGTTCTATTCCAAGCCAACCAAGAATGACGACGGTCTCTATGTTGTCAAGGCGTATACCGACGATAAGAAGAAGTACTTTGTTCAGGTGAAGGGTAAAGCGACGCATGAAGATGGTGAGATCTCCTTTGTTCTAGATGATGTCTCTAAGATTCAGGACCTCGACCACGAAAATATCCAAGCCGCCAAGGTCAATGCCGAAGAGTGGTTTGGTAAAAAGGTTGGTGATTCTACCATTGAACGTGCCTACACGAAGAGTCTCGTGGATACCCAGGTAACCACCGATGTCATCAAGGCGACTAAGATTTTTGACGCTGAGAAGAAGGTCGTCGGCGTAGATGGACTGACTCCATCGTCCGACTGTACCGGTCTGCTCGAGTTCGCCGGTCTCTGGTTTGCCAAGAAGGCATTTGGTCCCCTATGGAATGTTGTTCAGGTGAAGGTCCATCCAGCTCCCGAGCCTGAACCCGAGCCCGAGCCTGAGCCCGAGCCTGAACCTGAGCCCGAGCCTGAGTCTGAATACCCAGACGAGTACGCAATTGAGGATGACCAGTAAAAAAAAATTGTAGACTTATATAAAATGAAGAAGGCTTTCGCCATGCGTAATGTTATCATGCTGGCCGCGATCGCGGTGGTCGTGTACCTCCTGGTCAACATGAACACTACGACCTCCACCTACCGTATCAAGGAGCGTATGTACGCCCCCGTCGAGGAGACCCCCGAGAAGCTTGCCATGAAGAACGGCACCGGTCTCGCGTCTTCTCTCCTCCCCCGTGAGGTTGCGACCCAGGACGACTTCGGTGAGTTTGCCCCCGAGGATATCCTCAAGGGACAGAACTTCCTTGAGCCTCGCCAGCAGGTCGGTATGCCCGAGACCGTCGGTGGTGCCCTCCGCAACGCGAACCGGCAGATCCGTGCCGAGCCTCCCGTCTCCAAGGATGTCTTTGTGTGGAACAATTCCACGATTACCCCCGATGTCATGCAGCGTGGTCTCTGTGCTTAAAGAATAGTATCTATAAAAAATAAATGACTGATATCACGAACGAATTGTCTGAAAATGTAGCCAAGCTGGTCGAACTCTCCAAGCAGTTGAAAGAGGCGAAGTCTGATATTAAAGTGCTTAATCAGGCTGAGAAGCAACTCAAGGAGGTGATTAAGAAGAATATGCTCAGTCAGGGTATCGATACGATCAACCTCAGAAAGGGTAAGATCTCCATTCGTAAGTCGAATCGAAAATCTGGTATGACGAAGGAGACGGTCAGGAGCGGCCTTGAGACGTTTTTTGGTGGAAATGAAGCTCAAGTTGAGGGGGCGATGAACGCTATCCAGGACAACCTAACTGTCAAGGAATCTGTCTCACTTGCTGTAACAGGTATAAAGGATAAGGAAGAAAAGTAAATAAGTAATAAATGGTTTGGAGCCAGTACGTATACGAAGCGACTGTCGACCTCGATTCCTACGTGAGTGGGGACGAGGATGATGGTCATGACATCACTCCTCTGAATATTGAAGACTGGGAAGTTGAATATTCAGAAGAACTCGGATTCATGTGGAACATGATGAACACATTGTTGTATGACGCCAGGATTAAACACTCTGGAAAGTTTTGCGACTTTGTTGAATTTTGTTACACTGAACACGACTCGTATCATGAGCAAGTAAGCAGTGGGTACGACGCACAGGTACATCATATCTGGAAAAGTCTCAGGAGACTTATCAATGATAATGGGTTACATGAAGAAATGATGCGAGGTGCAACGTTTTATCATTTTACAGACTTTGTGAATAATTTTATGTGTCTATACTAAACAACAATGCTGCCCGAACTTACCTCCCAGAAGGTTGCCATCCCTGCCGCTCTTTTTTTGACGCTCAGCCCCGGCGTACTTCTCACCACGTCGGGTCGCAACGTCAAGTTCATGAACGGTCAAACCGGTCAAATGGCTGTCGCGTTCCACGGTCTCGTGTTCTTCCTCGTGTACTCGCTCATCGCCAAGGCTCTCGGTCTGGTTCTCACCAAGACCGATCTTCTCGTGACGACGGCTCTGTTCCTTGCCCTCAGCCCCGGTATGCTTCTCACGCTCCCCCCGGGCTCGGGTGGTGTCTTCGCCTCTGGTCAGACCAGCATCGCCGCGGCCCTGACACACGCGATTGTTTTCGCGACTGTCTTTGCGTTACTTCGCAAGCAATTTCCTACTTTCTATTAAGTAAGAGGATGAAGTATCTTGTACTTGGACCAGCATCCATGGGTATATACGCCTTTTTAGGGCGTCTTAAATCTATGGAATCAAGCCTGGACAACGTAAAGGAGATTTCTGGATCTTCGGCTGGTTCAATTCTGGCTCTCTTCTGGGCCGTAGGTATGTCAGTCGATGAGATGATAGACGTTTCTTTGACTGTTGATATCTCCGAGTTTGTTAAACTGAATATCGGTACCTTCTTTAACAAATTTGGCTTTGTTGAAATAGAACCGATACGGGAAAAACTCGTTGATATATGTGGCTGTGATCCAACGTTTCGCGATTTGAAAAAAAAAATATATGTGTCAGCATTTTGTCTTAACACATCAAAGACTGAATACTTTTCCGTAGATACCCACCCGGATATGAAAGTCATAGATGCAGTATGTATGAGTATAGCAATACCGATGATCTTTGCATCATCCGAGTACAAAGGAAATACCTACGTTGATGGTGGAACCGTAGAAGAGTACCCCTTGAACCCCTTCATAAATAAGAAACCCCATGAAGTCGGGTGCGTTAAATTGGTGATGGATGACATCTACAAAGAGACGCTGGACAACCCACGGGATTTTCTAGAAGCACTCATACGATCAGCGTTAAAAAATAGGATGAAATATGACGAAAAATGTGTCATGATACCAGTGGATGTTGGTGATGCGGGTATATTCGACTTCGAGATGACATACGAACAAAAAATAAGACTTATGAATATCGGATATGGACAAAAAAAATAATGTATCTCAATATTAATATGGAGACTGTGTGTAACCCTTCCATTAATACTGAGAACTTGAAGAAGTTTCTAAAGGTTAACACAGGGGTTGATATCAAACTTTCCAGGGAAGATCTATGTGATGCCTATGCTCATATAGAATCTGGTAAGCTCCCTCTACCCCCATTGGTCATGACACGCGACAGGACTTACCTCATGGATAAACGTTCACCCCTTACGCAACGCGACTATGATACTCTCTTTTCATCTTCCGTCTTACGAAAGGATCTTGAGCGTATTGCACGAAAGGTTGACATCAAGAAGATAAGTGGGTTGAGCAGAGACCAATTAAAAGAACGAATTGGTAATCGCCTGACGACTATGGGTATACGAGAACCCATACGGGTCGGTAAAAAGAGAGTTGTAAAAACACAGGTGAACGTGAACAACAAAATGAACATGAACACGAACGTGAACAACAAAATGAACATGAACGTAAACACGGTGATGAACAACAAGGTGAACATGAACGTAAACACGGTGATGAACAACAAAATGAACATGAACGTAAACACGGTGATGAACAACAAAGTGAATGTGAACACGAACGTGAACAATAAGAGGAAGCCTAATTTTCCGGAGAATCTCTTTAAAAACACCAAGGCTCCGCGGTTTATCACAAAAGAAAAGCCACCGAGTCTTTTTTTTAAATCAACCCCTAAATTCATTTTAAATGCAAGGAAGAAACCCGTGGTCAATTACAATGAAAGGCGTAACATTGTTGAAAATTTGAAA
>Ga0209652_1003833_pt1 | contig 10840 bp, 8 predicted proteins | sample SaaInl74LU_5_DNA_FD_184641 | JGI IMG/M metagenome (GOLD analysis project Ga0209652, IMG submission 184641) | Marine microbial communities from expanding oxygen minimum zones in the Saanich Inlet - ESP_74LU_5_DNA (SPAdes) (version 2) | ecosystem: Environmental > Aquatic > Marine > Intertidal zone ...
CGGCTGACCGATTAGCTTATCAGATAGTGCGTCTTAGTCGCGCTTTTGGGACTGAAGAGGGGTCTATTGAGTCACAATAGTCTATAGTCAAAGGTAAGTTTTAGAACGCAAAGAGAAACGTGAAGATATATGAAGACGAATAGGGGTTTTACACTTATCGAGCTAATGATGGTAGTAGCCATTATTGGTATTTTGGCTGCGGTCGCTATTCCCAGTTATCAGAAGTATGTATACCGGGCTAAAGCAGCTGACCTGTTGACGCATATTGATGCGCTGAGGCTAGAGTCTGCTGCGTATGCAACATTGAATGGTTGGCCTTTAAAGCTAACGCACGTTGCTGTGAGCCAGATACCTCAAAACCTACCGGGTTTTCCTGCTACTAGTTTGGCTGTCGATCATTTTGAGACGGTCATAACCAACCTAACCTCGAAAAAGACTAAAATCGCAACATCGCCACTCATGGATTACAGACCGGTCGTTATCTATCGTCCAGCGCCTAATACGCAGGAGAATAAAAATATATTGGAAGCTGCGTACAGCCTCTTACCCGCAAGTGTTATTGCTGGGTACGCTAAAGATGATTATTTAATGGTCTATCTCTTTGCAAGTGACCATAAAGTTGGAGTGGGACCTCTTTCAAATACCCCTAGTAATGCGAATACGAAGACACCAACCAAACAACCAAATACTGCGGTTGGGAATAAGCAGCCTAAAGTCGTGGTAACACCCAAACAACTGCAGTTCACTCCAACATGTCCTGCAGACAAAATTACTTACCATACGCAGCCTAATCCTAATGATCCTTGCGCTAAGCCAATTTCAGATAGGCCCGCTAACTATTGCCCACCCTCACAATACACCTATCACACAGTGCCGGATCCAAGTGATCCCTGTGCAAAAGCCATACCGGCCAGCGTAATGCCAGCATCGCCGCCGTTAACCACACAGAGCACGCCTTCTGTAGCTGTTTCAACGCCTGTCCCTCATTTATGTCCTATTCCAACGAGTTGCGAGAAGACGTCTGGAAGCGAGAGCTCTGGACAGGGTGATTGTCCTGCATCTGGAACAAGAATGTTTTCGGCTTCAAGTGGCTTTCTGTATCAGACCACAGTTTATCCTTGTCCCCTTATCAAAGGACCTCAAGGTGCATCGACATCTCAGCCACAGCAGCAAAACACACAAACATCCGTCTGCACTCAATTTACCTTTAGCGATAATCCGGATCCGAACGATCCCTGTGCTAAGCTTCAGCCCACAATGCCAATTAATAAGACGCCCACGCCTGTTGTACAGGTTGTTGTGGCTCCACCATCGATAATGCCGACGCAGAAAGCACCCCCATCAATAAAAAATTGCTCTGTTCCTAAGTCTTGTTTGGCAGCAGGGGGTCAACAGAGCTCAGGCCAGGCAGATTGTCCTACAGCAGGAACGATCATTAATGCGCTCGCAGATAATCGTGGTTTCTTTTATCAGGTATCGATAGATTCATGCCCAAGTATTGTGGGCCCATCTGTCGCAGTGAGTCAGGTTCCTGCGGGAGGTTCTTCACAGGGAGCAGGAGGTGGAAAAAGCCCAACAGTTACTGCTGTGAATGTATCCCCCCCCATTATTTGTCATACGGCCTTACCGAAACACTGCACTGTGGGTAAAGGGTTAAATAATCCTAACTGTATAGCTGCCAGCGGCAGTTGGCATCATTGGACACCCAAGCCCGGTTATCGCTGTACCGGAGGATTTTAAGAATGAGCACATTAAACGAACTAATTGCTGTCGCAATTGATAACGATATTCCCGATACGCCCGAGACGCGCAAGCTAAAACGGCGATCCCGCATCCGCTTAACATCGGTACTCTGGCTTCTGATGATTGTACTGGCGGCCTATGAGTTTGAGCATATTGTTATAGGATTGGGGATGGATTCAGTTAAAACGGTTGAGACCGAATCGGTTGAAGTGATGTATGACCGTGCCCAACAAATTTTGACCGGGCGCTTTCAGCGCGGTGAGTTACTAGACCAGCCTTTCGACGATGTTCAGCTCGATCGCTGGATTGGCGTGCTGTATCAAGGTGAGGGGAGTTACACGATTTACTACACCGGTGCTTTAGAAGATGAAGCAGTGCCTGCTCGTAATTTACAATTTAGCTGGGAGTAAAGTATGCAGTGGTTGGTTGACCTTATTGGGCGCGTAGCACCTGAGCATAGTGAATCGCTTAAATCTCTGCATCTACCCGAGGATCCTGGCTTTGCATGGACTCTTATCGGTCGAAAGCTAAGTTTAGGCACAGACCAACTACTAAAAATCATCCGTAAATCCGGCATACCAGTCGTCGACCTGGATAAGATCGCTTCAGTTGATGTGAAACCCATTCCAGAACCGGTAGCGCGTAAGTTTCAAGTGGTGGCGGCCGGTATAACATCCAGTCATCTTAAGTTAGGTTGTGCCACACCACTGGATGAACATCTGCAACGTGAGCTCGGGTTTACCCTTAAACGCCCTGTTGAACTGGTTTTCTCGCCACCCGATCAGATAGCCAACGCATTAAACCGATTTTATGCAACCGACCCCGGCGTTATGGGGCGTTCACTTTGGGTAGATCAGAAAGAGCTAGCCGCAGCAGAGGCAAAGCCTGAAGAGGCGATTGCACGGATTACTCAGCACATTCTTAACGATGCAGCGAAGCTGGGTGCCAGCGATATCCATATTCAGACCTTCTTAGGGGGCGGTATAGTCCGTTACCGTGTTGATGGTCTTTTAATGCGCGGTACAAGCCTTCCTGATTCGGTACGTGAATCGGTTATTCGCTTTATATTGACCCAGTCTGATCTTGATATATCAAATCATTCGACCCCACAGGATGGTCGTTTGCGGGTACAGATTAACGATGCACCCTATGATTTGCGTATATCCTATCTGCCCAGTCACAACGATGGGCGCCTCGTCATACGACTGCTTAATCAAGGGCAGAATTTCTCGATTGAAAACTTAGGCTTCCCTAAGCGTGATCAGCAGACGTTAAAACAACTTTCACGTCAGTCTAAGGGTTTGATTTTATTCACCGGGCCCACAGGTTCTGGCAAAACCACAAGTTTGTATAGTCTGTTGGCAGGGCTGAATCGAAGCGATACCAACATCATGACGGCTGAAGATCCGGTCGAGTATCAGTTGCAGGGTATCAGTCAGATTGAGGTTGATGAAAAACGCGGTCGCCGCTTTGACACTATTTTGAAATCGATGCTGCGCCAAGACCCCGATATTATTCTGGTCGGTGAGATTCGTGACGCAGAGACAGCACAGATGGCAATGCGTGCCGTTATGACTGGGCATCTGGTCTTCTCGACCCTGCATACGCAGGATGCGCTTGGAAGCATTCAGCGCCTGGTTGATCTGGGTGTTACTCAGGGGCAACTGGCGGATGGGCTCAAAGGGGTGATTGCGCAGCGTATGGCTCGTAAGATCTGTACACACTGTGCTGAGCCTGTAGAGCAGATGACCGCACTGGAGCAGTTATTCTTTGATAACTTTAGCGAGAAGCCGCATCTGCGTGCGATTGGGTGTGAACAGTGTCATTTTACTGGCTACCTAGGTCGATTCCCCTTAGTCGAGATTTACCAGCCCGATTCCGATGCGCGAAGTCGCATGCGAAAGGGGCAATATTTGGAAGATCCTGATCTGTTGTTAAAGCGAGATCTAGCTCAGGTTGCCGTTCAAGCGATTGCTGGTGGTGTAACCAGTATTGATGAGATTACCCGTATACTGGGTGCTGATTTTTGGGGTAGCGTTGACCCTGAACATCAGGGTATTGCAATGTCGATGGTGGGAATGGACCTCAACGATCAGCGTAAGCCTGGCTTTTTGCTACTCGGTGCAGATCAAGCGCTAGCCGATAGCTGGTCTGAGGCAATTGGCTACCCCGTCAGTGTTGCAGCAGATGGTGTCTCGGCAGCCGTAATGGTGCGCCAGGATACGCAGATAGCTGGCTACATAAACTATATTGATCGACCCGACCCCGAGGTGCGCCCGTTTATGGAAGACCTTCGTCGCAATCTAGCCTGGTCAGGCTTGCCATCGGTATTTGTGCTGGCGCAACCGCATGACGCGTTAGAGACTGCATTACGCCAGCATGGCGTGACCGAGTGGCTGACCAATCCTAACGATAGTGTACGACTTAAACAGTTGTGCGAGCAGGCACTGCTCTAATCGAGTAACTCCCACCGCTTACATCCTAGCCATCATGAATGGATGGCTAGGAAAAAATCTCAATCATCAGTTAAAAACGCTATTGAATCAGCCAAACTCATAAGTATTTACTACTAAAAGGTCATAATATTACGCATATGCGAAAAAAATGTGCATAAAAGTTTATGTCTTTGGATTTTGCGTTTAAAAGTTTAATTGGGGCTGGTGCTACTCTAATGTTCATCTTCTGGTCTCATTAGCTTTCAATATGATTAAGCGTACTAGGCCCTAAGATTCTTAAAAGAATAATTCCTTCAGGAGTAGTGTAATGAAACTCAAAATGCTGTCTGCTGCCATTGCTGGTAGTGTACTTCTTTCGACTCAGGCTTTCGCTGCATCACATGCCGGTACAGAGCTTGTAATTGCAACTGTAAACAACGGTCACATGATCGAGATGCAGAAGCTTTCTCCTAAATTCGAAGAAGAGACCGGTATCAAGGTTAAGTGGGTAACCCTAGAAGAGGGTGTACTTCGCCAGCGCGTAACAACTGATATCGCAACCAATGGCGGTCAGTTCGATATCATGACGATCGGTATGTACGAAGCCCCCATCTGGGGTGAGAAAGGCTGGTTGGCTCCTCTTAACTTCAGTGCTGACTACGACGTAAACGACATTCTGCCAGCAATGCGTGGCGGTTTGTCGCACGAGGGCAACCTGTACGCTGCACCTTTCTACGGTGAGTCATCAATGGTTATGTACCGCAAGGACCTAACCGACAAAGCCGGCATCACTCTGCCAGCTAACCCAACATGGGAAGATATGGAGCAGGCGATTGCAGCGATGCACGATCCAGCAAACGGCGTTTACGGCGTATGTTTACGTGGTAAGCCAGGCTGGGGTGATAACATGGGCTTCATCACTACGCTTGCAAACACCTACGGCGCTCAGCTATTCGGCATGGATTGGAAACCACAGTTTGACTCACCTGAGTGGAATGCGGCGGTCACTTTCTATGTTGATCTGATGAACAAGTACGGTCCTCCAGGGTCAACTGCAAACAGCTTCAACGAGATCCTAGCGTTGATCAACGAAGGCAAGTGTGGTGCATGGATTGATGCCACTATTGCAGCATCATTCGTATCTGATCCAGGTCAGTCGAAGGTAGCTGATGTTATTGCTTACGCTCAGGCACCCACTAAAGCAACTGCACGCGGCGCAAACTGGCTGTGGGCGTGGGCACTGGGTATTCCAGCCTCGTCTGAGAAGAAAGAAGCAGCGATGAAGTTCCTAGAGTGGTCAACGTCTAAGGATTACATCAACCTTGTCGGCGAAACCAATGGTTGGGGCCGTGTACCTACAGGTACACGTTCATCTACTTACGCGAACGAGCAGTTCCAAGCAGCGGCAAACTTTGCTGAAGCTGAGCTGACGGCTATTCACAGCGCTAACCCAAGCGACTCTACGTTCAACAAGTCTCCGTACACCGGTGTTCAGTTCGCGGCTATTCCAGAGTGGCAGGCGATCGGTACCGCTGTAGGTCAGCAGATGGCTGCTGCACTTGCTGGTGAGAAATCTGTAGAGGAAGCGTTGGCAGCAGCACAGGCTGCAGCTGATCGCGAAATGCGTAAAGCACGCTACTACTAATCCCGCTGATAAAATGGGGGAGACTATCTCCTCCATTCAGTTGGCGAGACTCTGAGGAGCGATTCTCCTTTTAGTAGTCAGCGATAAGAAGGCGAAGTCTCCCCTTCTCCTTTTGTAACATCTGGCCCGGTGTCGGGTAACCGGCATCGGGCTTCTTCGTTTTCGTCATATTACTGGTAGTACTCCTATGTCTTCTGAACGCTCTCAAAGTCGAACCTTGCCTCGATTGCTGATGAGTCCCGCGGTCATCACGCTTCTAATTTGGATGCTGGTACCGCTGGCAATGACGATCTACTTTTCGTCTATCTTTTATAACCTGATGCAACCCGATAACACCGGTTTCGCAGGTTGGCTAAACTACGAATTCTTTATTACGAACCCCGCGTTTGAAGACGCGATCTGGAATACACTGTTGTTACTCGGCTCAACGGTCATTATTACCGTTGTGCTAGGTGCAGCGATTGCCTTGTTGATTAACGACGCCTTTCCCGGTCAAGCGGTGGTGCGTATTTTGTTGATATCACCTTTCTTCGTCATGCCAACAGTCAACGCGCTGTTGTGGAAACATATGATGATGAACCCGATCTACGGCGTACTGGCCCAGATCTGGACCTACTTTGGTTTTACACCGATCAACTGGTTACAAGACCTGCCGCTCTTCTCGATCATCATTATGATCAGCTGGCAGTGGCTACCCTTTGCCGTCTTGATCTTCATTACCTCATTGCAGTCGATGGACCGCGAGCAGTTAGAAGCGGCCGACATGGATGGCGCGAACTATATGCAGAAGCTGCGTTACCTCTACCTCCCACACCTGGCGCGTCCGATGTCGGTGGTGATCATGATTGAGGTGATCTTCCTGCTGTCCGTCTTTGCCGAGATCTTTACCACCACAGGCGGTGGCCCCGGTACTCAGAGCACGAACCTAGCGTTCCTGATCTTTACCGAAGCGCTACTGAACTTCGACGTGGGTGTAGCTTCAGCCGGTGCACTGTTCGCCATTGTTCTGGCTAACATCGTGGCGATCTTCCTGATCCGTGCGATCGGTAAGAATCTGGAGAACTAAGATGAAACACGCAAAATATAAATGGAATACTGCATTTACGGTTCGCACAATCGCCTCTTGGCTGGTCGCGCTGGTGATCTTCTTTCCGATCTTCTTTATGGGCGTAACCGCGTTTAAAACAGAACTTGAAGCGATTGCTGTACCGTCAATCTGGTCGTTTGAACCGACATTAGACAATTTCTATGTTGTGCAAGAGCGAAGCGATTATGTCAGTTTTGCCATCAACTCACTGATCACCAGTGTGGCCTCGACGGTCATTGGTCTGCTGATAGCAGCGCCGGCGGCCTACTCAATGGCGTTCTTCCCAACCAAACGCACCAAAGACATTCTGATGTGGATGCTCTCCACCAAGATGATGCCAGCGGTGGGTGCGCTGATTCCGATCTACGTGATTTTCCAATCCATGGGGATGCTCGACACACTGGGTGCCCTAACGATTATCTTCACGCTGATGAACCTGCCGATCATGGTGTGGATGCTCTACTCCTACTTCAAGGATATCCCGAACGAGATCCTAGAAGCGGCGCGCATGGATGGCGCGGGTCTGAAAGAGGAGTTTCGTCATATTCTGCTACCGCTGGGTATAGGTGGTTTGGCTTCAACCGGTCTCTTGTGTCTGGTTATGGCGTGGAATGAGGCGTTTTGGGCGCTGAACCTAGGCGCGGCAAACGCCGGTACATTGGCGACGATGATTGTCTCCTACTCAAGCCCTGAAGGTCTGTTCTGGGCGAAGTTATCGGCAGCATCGCTGTTGGCGATCGGACCGATCGTCGTGTTTGGCTGGTTCTGTCAGAAGCAGTTGGTTCAGGGTCTCACCTTTGGTGCAGTGAAGTAAGGTTTGGAGTAATAGATATGTCATTTTTAGAATTACAAAAGGTTGAGAAGTACTACGGTGATTTTCACGCCATCAAAGGGATCGATCTAAGTATCCAGCAAGGCGAATTTATCGTGTTCGTTGGTCCGTCGGGTTGTGGTAAATCAACCTTGTTGCGCATGATTGCAGGCCTTGAAGAGATCAACGGCGGTGATCTGGTGTTAGACGGTAAGAACATCACCGAACTCCACCCCTCTAAGCGTGATTTGGCGATGGTGTTCCAATCTTACGCGCTGTACCCGCATATGACGGTGAAGGACAACATGTCGTTCGCACTGCGTCTAGCGAAAGAGGATCCAGCGCTGATTGAAGAGAAGGTCAGCAAGGCGGCCGATAAGCTAAACCTAACCGATTACCTTCACCGCACACCAAAGGAGCTCTCAGGTGGTCAGCGTCAGCGTGTTGCGATTGGTCGAGCGATTGTACGCTCACCGAAGGTGTTCCTATTTGATGAGCCATTATCGAACTTGGATGCGGCACTGCGTGGTCAGACCCGTGTTGAGATTGCACACCTACACCGCGAGTTAAACGCGACCTCTATCTACGTAACCCACGATCAGGTTGAGGCAATGACCTTGGCGGATCGCGTGGTGGTAATGCAGGCGGGTGTAATCGAGCAGGTTGGCAGTCCAATGGATCTATACGAGCGCCCAGAGAATAAGTTTGTCGCACAGTTTATTGGTATGCCAAAGATGAACCTGATGCCGGCGAAGGTATTGGGCGATCAGGCGAGCGGTGCAGCTGAGGTGGGTATACGTCCAGAGCACTTCACGTTAGTGGCCGCGGGAGAGGGTGATATTCAGGGCCGTGTTGAGATGGTAGAAGCCCTGGGTAACGAGACGTTGATCCACGTCGATATTGATGGTGTTGATGAGATGGTGATTGTACGTCAATACGAATACACCAGCTTACGTCCAGATAACCGCGTTGGGATTAAATTTGATGCATCACAGATGCACCGTTTTGATGCCCAAGGCCAAGCGATTCGCTGAGGAAGGGAACATGACTCAGGTGCTTACGCAACTGCATCTTGGATTGGGCTCGTTTCATCGAGCTCACCAAGCACTCTATATGCAGTTTTTGCACGATATAGGCGATACCTCTTGGGAGATCGCTGGCGGTAACATTCGTGCCGATATGTCTGAGCTGATCGACGCTCTTGAGTCGCAGGCTGGCCAATATATGTTGGAGACTGTCAACTCAAAAGGTGATCGTAAGTACAAACAAATCAGTGCAATCAAACGCATTGTGAAATGGGATAAAGCGCTTGCAGGACTGACTGCAGTAGCGGTCGAACCCAATACACGTATTATCTCGTTTACTGTAACGGAAGCCGGTTATTATCTGGATACTAGTGATCGCTTAGATCAGAGTTATGCAGATCTTGTGACTGATCTTAAGGGTGAAACCTGTTGCACGCTTTACGGTGCGTTAGCGCGTATTTTAGACGCGCGCCGTGTGGCTAATGCAGGCCCTGTAACGCTTATGAACTGTGACAACCTACGCTCTAACGGTGACCGTTTTGCTAAAGGGTTTAAACAGTTTCTTGAATTACGAGGCCAGGCTGAGCTGCTGGCTTGGGTGGAGGCTAACACCTGTTCACCCAACGCAATGGTAGATCGGATTACACCTCGTCCAACAGCTGCAGTCGCGCAGCGTGTTAAGGCAGCTACAGGCATTGATTGCAAAGCAGCGCTGATGGGCGAAGCGTTTATTCAGTGGGTCATTGAAGACCACTTCATTGCCGGCCGTCCTGCGTGGGAGAAGGTTGGCGTTGAATTGGTTGAGGATGTTATGCCCTTTGAAGAGGCTAAGATCCGCATTCTTAATGCGACACATAGCTGTATTGCTTGGGCAGGAAGCCTAGCCGGGTTATCGTACATTCATGAGGGTACGCTAGACGAAGAGATTTGTCAGTTTGCACATGATTATGTCACACAGAACGTGATTCCTTGCCTGACTCCCTGTCCGCTACCACTAGACAGCTACCGTGATGTTGTACTTGATCGATTTGCCAATCCAAATATTCAAGATACTAATAGCCGTGTTGCAATGGATGGTTACTCTAAGCTGCCAGGATTTATCTTGCCAACCATTAAAGAGTCTTTAGAGAAAGGCTTAGCTTTGGATGCGGTTGCGATGCTTCCCGCTTTCTATCTGTCGTTTATGCTTAGGGAGCAGCAGGGGTTAATCCCGTTTCCTTATGAAGATCAATTGATGAATAATGCGAGTATCAAGCGCATTGTAAACTCAGACGATCCAGTGGCCGCTTTTGTTGGCGAACCGCTGCTGTTCAACGATTTGGCTGGCAATGATCAGATCGTTTCTGCAATGCGCGCTGCGTTTGTTCGCAGTGAAGCATTTACGAAATCAAGAGGCGCTTTCAAATGAGTGGATTATTAGCGGGTAAGGTTGCAGCTGTAACAGGGTCTGCATCGGGTATAGGACTTGCAAGCGCAGAGGCGATGATCGCTGAAGGTGCTCGTGTAGTGTTTGTTGATTATAACGAATCTGCCTTAGATGCCTTGGTTGAACAGCATGGTGCTGCAGCCATCCCGCTAGTGATTAATCTTTTGGATGCAGATGATTGCGCGGCTTTGGTGCCGCGCATACTCGAGCAGACAGATGGTCAGCTTGATATTTTCCACGCTAACGCAGGGCTCTATGTCGGTGGGGATCTTCTTGAAAACGATCCAAGCGCGATCGATCGGATGCTGCAGTTAAATGTTGCCGTTGTGATGAAGAATGTTCAAGCGGCTCTAAAACATATGACCGCAAAAGGTACGGGTGACATTCTAGTAACCAGTTCATTAGCCGCTCATTACCCAACCCCTTGGGAGCCTGTTTATGCTTCATCAAAGTGGGCGATTGACTGCTTTGTGCAGACAACACGCCGACAGATGTTTAAGTATGGTATTCGCATTGGTTCTATATCACCGGGCCCGGTAATTACGGGTTTGCTAAGCGATTGGCCAGCTGAAAAGCTAGCCGAAGCTAAGGCAAATGGTAGTTTAGTTGAGGCGCAAGAGATAGCCCAAGCGCTTATCTTCATGCTGACACGACCGCGGCATATTACC
>Ga0209652_1003835_pt1 | contig 10836 bp, 10 predicted proteins | sample SaaInl74LU_5_DNA_FD_184641 | JGI IMG/M metagenome (GOLD analysis project Ga0209652, IMG submission 184641) | Marine microbial communities from expanding oxygen minimum zones in the Saanich Inlet - ESP_74LU_5_DNA (SPAdes) (version 2) | ecosystem: Environmental > Aquatic > Marine > Intertidal zone...
TTTGCTGGGCTACAAGCTGGATACTTTGATACGAGTGTTCTGATAATGATTTTATGTCATGATTGTTGCATGCCATCGCCGCCTTGACATGTTCGGGACATCTGCTTTTCAGCTTCAACAAAGTTCTGGGAGTCTTTCAAGCGTGGGTCCCGATTCCGTATCCCTTCTCTTTTCTCTCAGCGCCCTGATTTTCCAATGGGACTCCTCAACAAAAGGGTCTAGATGGGTTACCAGCTTACTATTTTTGCCCAAGTGGGCCAGGTAGAAGTCATACTGATTCCTACACAGACTTGACTCGAAACATCGCCTCATCTCCATGGTGATCAACCCCAACTTTTTCGCCGCTATCAACAGAGCAACAATACTATCACCATGACTCGTTACTCTGTAGAACCCGACGCTGAAGTCCCCCACTCGAAGTCACGGGGATCTCACCTCCGCGTGCATTTCAAGCACTGCAGAGAGATCGTCCACCACATCCAGGGAATGCCCGCTGGAAAGGCCAATAAGTTCCTTGAGGATGTGCTCGAACGCAAGGCTATTGTGCCTTTCACCAAATACACTGGTGGTATTGGACGCAAGGCCATGGCCAAGCAGTGCAATGCCCCTGGAGACAAGGGAAGGTGGCCCGTGAAGGCTACCGCTGTTGTCAGAGATCTTCTTTCTAACGCTGTTGCCAACGGCGAGAGCAAGGGACTTGATGCCGACAAGCTCTTCATTAGCCACGCACAGTGCAACCGCGCCCCACCAGGCCGCCGTAGAACTTACCGTGCACACGGACGTATTGGAAAATACGCCAGTCAACCAGCACACATTGAGATCATCCTTACAGAGAAGAAAGACGATGTCGAGAAGGCATCTGATGATGAGGGTGAGGGTGCCCGTGGAAAGAAGATTACCAAGAAGATGGCCGCCCAAAAGCGTTTTGTTAAGGTTGGAGGCGCATAAGTAAATATTGTTGCAATAAATAAAAGTTACCAAATGATTCGTGTCTGCGTCTTCCCTTCTACTGAATTGCACAAGAACCAGGTTTGCAGATGTTCCAAATGGAAGAGTGTCGGGTATGTCCGTTGCTACATCATGTCCCAAACTTAGTATGCTATTGCTCTTTATTTATATTTACATTCTACTTTAGCTGCTCCATTAAAGTGGGAGTAAGGTACTCAGCGACTCTCAAAGTTTCCACGGCGACGTCAATGGTTGCTACTCCTTCAGCTGAGCCACCAGTAGCGATGGCTTGAGCTACCCTTTGCTTCAACTTGAAGTAATCAGGATCTTGGACGTAAAAGTAGGGCATAGCACCAGGGATCCTTTTCTCTGCATCTTCTATTGCTGCACTGTCTTCGGGATCAGGCATTGTATACCTCACAAGCTCTTTTCCTGCCTTGTCAGTCACCAATCCGATCGAGTCATCTCCTCCGTTTCTATCTGCTGCAATGGAAACTTCATCTCCACTCTTAGTGGTTATAGTAAACTTCAATTTAGAGAAATCAGTGAACTCCTTACCGCTTGGTCCAGGAAGCGTTTGCATTCTAGAATACTCTCTATCAGCTTCAACGGATGCAATAGTTTCAACAGAGACGTTGTAGAAGCTCACAGCCAGAGCAAGCTCGTGAATAGCCATGTTTTTGAGCATACCTTCGGCATTACGCTCAAAGCACTCCCCCAAACTCTCAGGAGAATCTTCATAGTTGTTGTTGTGGTAAAATGTAACTTTGGTACCGGCGTTAGCACTCGCATACTCGCGTGCTTTCTCTGAGTACTTGCTTACATTTTTGTTGAACCCCATGAATATCTCGACGTTTAACTTCTTTGCACTTTCTTGCATGTTCTTGAGCTCTGCAACTGAAGGCGCTCCTGGTTTCTCCAAGAAGATGGCGTGACATCCAATTCCAAGACAAGAAGCGAAAAGTGCTGGGTTGTCAGATGTGCGTGCGCTAATGATTGCAAGTCGTTTCCCTTCTACTACAGGTGGAACATCTTCTACTTTGCTAAAGAACTTGATGCCGTGCTTTGCTTCGGCTTCTTTTTGGAACTCAGCAAATTCGGAGGAGCCTGGGCTCGATTTCCCAGCATCTGACATGAACCATGGCTCCACAATGAAATCTAAACGGGCACAGCTGTATTGAGTAGTTCATGTTAGCAATGCTATGCAGAAGGAGTTTCTATGCGGATGCAAGTCACACTTACATATCATTCTTTTCGTTCAGCAGTTGGGTAGCGTGGTACCACCCCATACTGCGTAGAGGTGCTCCGCACCCAACCAACACTACAGATAAGTTGCTCATGGTTTCTTCTTCGTTACTAATGTATCTATTGTGGGCATCGAACTGGTGCTTTTTGCATCATCGTTCATCGTGTGCGGATTTTTTTTATGCCACGAACGTGAAAAGGGAAACAGGAGAGAGGAGGGACGCTGTGACATCAGAGGAGAGAGAGGAACTATTTCAGAGGTGGCGATGGTCTCATTGTCATCCTCATTGTCTTTATTGCAGTCAACTGATGTGCTGCACACGATGCATTATGTATGTGTAGCATAGCAGGCGGCTTATGTTTTAGCTAGGTATCTTTGACTTCTCCATGAAGCCAAATTACTAATACAGTTACATTGTCTCCAGATCCTCTCCTCAGAGCTTCCTCTGTCACAGCTTTTGCAATGTTTCTCCGCGACTCATCCTGGTGCTCTGTAGGTGTACTGTCTAAAACCTGGTGCACAAACGACACAACTTCCTGACTTGTCATGACGTCAAACAGTCCATCTGTGGCAAGAAGGACAAATGAATCAACATCGTCTTCAATTGTTTGAAGTTTGATTTCAACTTCACTCGAGACCCACGGTCGCTCCGATCGATCACCAATCGATCGAGACAGTGCCAAGTTTCCATTTATTCTATAAACACCTGTGTGCTCCACTGGCTGTCCTAGGCGATCAACTTGTCCACACCAATCCACAGTCCCTCCCAATTCGACAATACGGCTTCTTTCGATTTCATCATTAGGTTTGTGATCTCGTGTCAGGTCTATTGCTTGCTTGTGTTGGCCAAGTATTGCACGAGAATCTCCTACATTGCCACTTATGATTGTTCTGGTTCCATCAACATTTTTATGAATAACAACAGCACAACCCGTGCTGCCTTGAAATGACCAATGGCCAATTTGAAGAACTTCATTGTCTATTTTTTCAAAAGCTGCACATACTGCTGATGCAATAACAAGATCATCAGTAGATACAGAAGTCAGTGATTCGTCTTGTTTTTCTTGGGTAATTGCCTCCACTGCAGACGCTGACGTTGGCAACGCTGCTTGCACTGCGGCGTATAGGTTTTGTCTCAGATAACGACTTACAGCGGCACCTCCATGTCCATCAAATACTGCAGCGAATCTACCGTCGTCACCAACAAAGTATTCATCTTCCATGTACTGCCTCTCTCCTCGGACAGAGTATATTGAGTGTAGAAGTGGCTGCTCTTCTGTTGTGTTTGTTATATCACCTTGCTCATCATATGTGTTCAAAAAGTCAGAAGATTTGTTTTCGGAGCCGCCCCGCTGCAACAATCCCCGTCTTATGTATTGTCTCTGTTGTGCTCTTCTTGATTTTGGTCTCCATGTGCTCGTTGGGTGCACCAAATCTGTCGATGGAATTGCAAAATTCAAAACGAAATTGATGATCAGAACAATCGCGGAGAGGAGTTTTCGCGTAGTGTATTGAGAGAAGCGTGCTGGCATGGCGATTAATGGAAGCTCTCTCCCTTCAGTATAGTAGTTTGGTGATTGCTTCGTGCGTATGTAAGCCAAAGAAAAGATGTCAGCGATGCCGCTGGGGCACTGACGAGGTCAAAGTGAGAGGAGCACGATATTTATGTGAAGAGTGGAACAAAAAAGTGAGAGGGTTATTTTCGCCGCCTGCCGTGCGTCGCCCGCCGTGCCAAAAGCCAAAATGGATCTTTCCAGAATCATTATCATTCCAATCCATCATAAATGACGCCCATCATCATCTCGACCATGGCGCAAAAGAGATCTACCTCTCTACCTCCTTGCCAGGTATGCAACGAGGAGATTGCCATCTACTGCTGTCCACGATGTCATATGCGGACATGTTCTCTAGAATGTTGCCGCAAGCACAAAACGAAGGACGAAACCACTGGAGAGTTAGTCTGCAATGGACAGCGTGATCGTACCAAGTTTTGCTCCTTGAAGGGATTCACCGATGCACAATTGGCATCTGATTATCACTTTTTAGAAGATGTCATGAGCACATCATCCAGCTCAAAGAGGCTATATCAGAGCATAGTCGCAGGTGGTGATTCGACAACAGTGATGCCAGATACAAAACGTGTCAAGGCAAAATCTTTCAATACAAAGCGCACTGGGATGGTGGAAATTGCTTCTATGGCTTCTAGTGAACCAGTACATCCACTTCTACAAGCCACTAAGGGAAAAAGTACTATAGATATGCTTGCTAGTGGAGTTCGTGAAGTTGATTTTGAAGAAGATGTGCAGGGTGATAAACAAGACAGCTCTCAAAAGAACAATGCAATCAACGGATTACTAGGCAATAAGCAGCAACGCACAGCAACCACACCCGGAAAAAAGAAAGAGGCTATTGATCAATTGTCAAGACAGGCTGAATTGGGAGGAATATTTTTGTTGAGAATGCCTCAAGGAATGGGACGACGTGCATCCAACACTACAAAATTTAGCAAGAAGAATGGAATTACATGGAAGATTGAATTCAACTTTCATCATCCTTCAAATCCAACAATAGCAAGTGAGGATAAAAGCGAGAGTAAACTACCAAAGTTCTTAAGGGTGGAAAATGAGATGAATGAAAATTCAACTTGGCTAGAAGCTTTGGGCAAGCATTTAGATGTGCATCCAGGCAATTCAGCTATACGATCTCAGCTGAAGATGTTTACAAATGAACGACGAGAATCTTTGGTTTTGTTGATGAAGCGTTTACCTTGCTCGTCGGCAGCTCCGCAATATTTACAATTTGATCCAAATGCAACATTGAAGGACTCCCTGAAAGGGAAAACTATAATTGAATTTCCAACAGTGGAGGTGATCTTTGACGCGGACAAAGGTCGTTTCCCGCTGTTCATCGGTGTTGTATCTTAAATATATGATTCGCCTAATGAACGGTTTAGATGTTACCTGCACATAGCTATTCTCTCAATGAAGGCTTCACTTTCATCCCCATCGCTTTTTTCATTGCCCGAATAGTTGCACCAATTAGTCGAATTGGATATAAAAGAACAATCTTGAGAGTGGTCTTGATCACAGATCTCAGTATATCAACAGAAAGAATACCAGCTGTTTTAGCGCAAGACTTGAACAGGCCCATGCTCTCCTTCCGACATTTGATACCCCATATGATGGCTCGTGCTCTGCTGAGCTTGCGTTCTTCACGCAAGATCCTCATTGCGCTCCGCCTACGATTGGCTTGTTCAGAAAATAAGAGTTTTGCAATTGGCAACAATAATCTCAGTACTACTGGACGTTTCTTTTCTGCATCTTCTTTTGATAACGTAGTTGGAACAGCAGCGACCTTAGTTGAAGCACTAACATTTGATCCACCGTCAGTTTGGCTATTGTAAAATCCAATCCTTTTGATGCGTAGGTCAAAGTAACCAGGGCGAAAGTTCTCTAGCTCAGTTGTGTTTACATTCATCACAAACTTTGAGAGAGTCATTCCAATTTGATAAATTCCACCCGTCACATTCAATGGTGGGCCATCTGGAATCAATCTTGGTCCACGAACAAGTTGAAACTTATCAAATGGCACTAGCACCTTAGCCCACGCATCACTGACATCATTTTTTTCGTCGCCCACACTCTGTTTCTTTGCGTCTTCAATTGCCTGCTTCAAATCGAATTGTGATTGATAAACCATCTCTCCACGAGATGAATCAGTCCTCACCGTTAGCTTCCAAATTCGCCTCTCTGCCTCATCATCACTTGCCAAGTTACAATCTAGATAGACTCCCTCTTGACCAGTAGCATTCAGTGGAGCATCTTTAAAGGGTAGCGTACGCATACCGCAAAAGCCGCCTCCATCAGTACGGCAAACGCCTGACCAGCTAGCGTAATCTTTATCTGGTACATCTCTCAAGGAAGATAAAGAAATCCCACCCATGATAGCGTCATCTATCCTTTCAAAACTAGCCGCCGATTGTTGTTTAGTTGTAACGTCATCGAGTGTGAAATCAAATACGGGTGTGAATTGGTTGCTTGTTGAGTCTACTAAAGCGTTGGTAGCTGCGTCGTTCATAGAAGAAGAAGTTACTTCAGCTGGGGTAGAGTGGAGTGGTGCAAGCCCAGTCAAGCGCTGGGAAGTTGGACCAGTCGAAAATGCCCCACATTTTACAGCTAGAGATAGAATGAAGCAGACATATGCTGTAGTAATTGCCGTCATGTTGGATATTGTTCTGTTGGTTTGGATGCGATGGCTATTGTACCATACTACTTTGTTGAGAGGCTTCAGATTTTTCTCTCTCTTTTGTCGCGCGCTGAGTCAGCGGATGATAGAAAGATTTTAGAAAGGGGCTGCATTCAGTTTTTGCGCGAGAGAAAAGAATTGGCGGGCTCCCCCTCCAACTCGACTTTCCGAACCCGAACAATCTACTACGCTACTACCAAGCCGCAAACATTAGGCATAGAAGCATTTAAAGTGTAAACAACAATGGCGGCCTTCGGACTGCCAGATCTAACCCTCGCCGAGGCAATCTCAATCGCACCAAACCCTTATCCAATTATCATACGCAGCAAGGCAGAGTGCGGTATCTCAGGCACGGGATATGTGGCAACCTTGACAAACAAGTTCACCCGATACAAAACACTTCCACATCCACCTCAAGTCGTTGAAGATGCTATTGGGCAAGAGTTGACTGCAACGGACGTTTTGCCAGTCACAGAGGAAGATTGGCCAGCATTGAGAGATTTGCTGCATAAACAAAAGGTTCTTGGATCGATTGGCTTCAAAAGGGACACCACCTTTGACGAGATGATGGTAGCAGGTTTTCGATGTCTACTCGACAGCAATGATATATTCGAGCAAGTCTCATTCCCAGCCGTATTTCCAAATGGAAGAGGAGCATTTTGCGAAAAGAGACGAACCCCACTGCTCTTTCCGGAGTATTACAAACACATATGTCGTATGAGTACATTCAACCCCGAATCATCTGTGAACTGGTTGGTTTGGTGTCAATTGATTGAGGCTGCGGCTCTTATCGTTGAAAAGAAGGTAAGGGATGGATCAATGCAGAATGAAAGGCGTCATTTCTCCTTTCTGCAAAGCTGTTGCGCAATCTGTGGTCCGCGGGATGAAATCAAAAGGTGCAGTCGCTGTCATGTGATGGGATATTGTGGTCGCGAGCACCAAATGGAAGACTTTAATGGGGGTCACAAGAAGTTGTGCAAGAAATATCAAAGGCCTGGAGATCCACTTTAGAAAAGAAGGATTGCGTTTGCATCTTTGTAGATCAAGGAAGGTCCTAGCAATAGTTTATCACCTCAACAGCGGACGTAGTATTTTATGAATAATAATGTAACAGAACATAGTACGTCTGGTGGGCCTGGGGGGTCGGCCATCCAGGAGCGAAGTTATCTTTGCAGTCTAACCAACATGTTGAGATACACTGCAACAATGAAATATCCGATAGGACGAAATGGATGAAAGTGAAAGTCCTTCAGTGAGCTGAAAATCCAATAGTTTGCAGCTTCTGAACTTCGCTCTTGACTCTCTAGAGGTAGCAATCTGTACTCAACTTTTGTTCAAGTAAATACTAACAGCCATCCTGGCAGTCGCTTCGATCCAATTGATGTTCTTTGTGTATTTCCTCTTTGATTGCTGGTGGTGTTTTTTTGACTTGGAACTACTCTTGATGTCACCACCGCGTCGCTGAGGAGGAGGAGGAGGATCAAAGTCCAATAATTGAACACAATACCCATCCCTCACCCGAAAATCAGGTGATGGAGGCATCCTCCCACCCTTTCTACGACTTTCCCTCCGTTGATCTGCCTCAGTCATGAAACACTGCAACACATTCTGCTTCCTCAAGTAGTTCTGAACAACCTGTTCAAACATCGCGGCAGAGTGACGAATATCCATTTCGGAGCCTAGTTTGAGTTGCGGCATGGATAGTTTTGGATGGAGGTGTTTGAGGTGAGTTCGTCGAAGAGAGAGTGATTGCAAAAGCGTCATACAGCGATTGTCATTCCTGCTGTTTGTATTGTTCAATAACTTTTGAAGGGTGGCTGATCTTTCATCATAACTCGCTTTTGCCTCCTTCATCAGGGCACTCTCTAACTAAAAAGAAAAGATGGTAGAAAGATGCTTTCTTATTTGGAAGAAAAAAGTGTGGGCTGTACTGAGCTAACTCGCTTCATGACCACAACTACGACCACAACCCACAACCACAATAAGAAGTAGTCTGTTGCTGACCCTGGCGATGAGCAGAAGCACTGTGGTGACGCAATATAGTACTGCTCCCGCCGCTCATCAATTGCAAACACCACCGCAATTCAGCATGGAGCCGGAAGACACGCAATCGGAATATCCCAGTCGGAGCCTATCCTCTAAGAGCACTGTCTTAGACACTCAATCCGAGCCTCCTGGTATTTCCTACTTGAAGGTCGACAAAATAAAGCGTAGAGATAGCAGCGGCAGGTCAGTCAAGTCTTCAGCCTCTAGCATCAGACCTGCGGCTGTAGTTGCGTCGCCCACCTCGGTCTGCGCAGACTCGAGATCGGTTGTGTCTTCTTCTTCAAACGCTTCCAAGCTTGATGCCAAGCTCCAATCATCTACCCGCTCACTAAATAATGCTGCTACTAGCCGTGCCAGCAAATCACGCGCTGGTGCCACCGCTGCATCATCGAAAAAGAAGGATCCCTCTTTGCCCAGCAGTAATCGGTCTGTAAAGAGCAAATCATCAAAAAGCGCTCCTTCATCATCCAGCAACAATAAATTGGCACTTGTGCCAAAATCAAAAGCCAATGATCCACCGACCAAGGGCGATTCTACTGCTTATTCAACGATGGCAGAATCACTTGATGATGAACAACAAAAACCCTCACCATCTGAGTTCCAGATAATAGAAAGGAAAGGTGATAATCGTCTCAGTACTATCGACTCGGCATCCGGAAATGAATCATCTGATCAAAATTATGATGAGAATGATGACGATCAATCGGGGGACAGTTACACTAGAGTCAGTGCTCTAGCGTTTGAATTGGAACGTGCGTTGGTTGAGCGAAGAGATACTCTAAATTCGCAGCAAAGTGATCAGTTGGTCCAATATGATGGTGGGAATAATCTCGTTAGTGAGGGAGGGGCAGAGACGGCACTAGTCTCTGCCAAGGAAAGATATCTCGCCACAGCTGTAGACAACATGGGCTCAATGGTGCCAATGGACAGTGATATCTACGAAGCGTACGACCATACCTTTGTCACTTGTCCTGAGTATTTGAGGTTCCGGTTCCTCTACACATTCCTGAGGAAAAATCTTGACAAAAAAATGATGGTCTTCTTCTCAACATCCACTTCTGCGAGATTCCATGCCGAGCTTTTGAAACGCTTGCGTGTTCCTGTGCTTACAATGCATAGTCGGCAACGTCGGGAGAAATTCATCAGTACATTCTTCAAATTTTCAGACATGAAAGAGGGTATCTTATGTACAACTGACGCTGCAGGAAGGGACCTTGACGTGCCTCCGAGTGTCGACTTTGTATTACAGTTTGAGCCTCCTGATGACCCGTCGGAGTTTATTCTCCGTATAGCCAGAATTTCTTGTGATACTGACAGAATTGGTCGATCTATATTATTCCTCAATCCTGGGGAGCAGGGATTTCTCAAGTACTACACTTCGGCTGCTATTACAGTAAGTGAATTTGAGTTGCCAAAGTTAGCAGAGATTCAACTACAAATTGAAAACCTAGTCAATGAAAGTGAGCGGATGCTCCCGTTTGCGAAGGATGCATACGGATCTTATCTTATAGCATATGCCAGCCATGGTTTTCGGGATGTTTACAACGTTCATGACTTGCATAAGGGTGATGTTGCTACAGCATTTGGTTTGATTGAAGTACCTACTACTGGTGAATTTGATGGAGAAGATGAAAGCACATATGCGGATACTCGTGAGAATGGTGCTAAGGGAAAGAAGCCGGCATGGGAGTTAACAAAAAAGCCCAAAACAAAGACATGGATGACAGGTGAGAAGTCATGGCCTCACGCTCAAATCAAGCTTCATCCAAAATTCAAAGAAGGACACAAATATAACGAAATGACAGAAGAAATTATTGATTAGGCACTAGGATCATGCACATTTAGGTACACTCTTATTCTGTATTACTTATTACCAACGAAACCAAGTGTAAATAAGCGTGCATAGTCCACAATTATGTAAAATACAAAAACTTCAGGACCAATAAAAACATGGAACCCAAACGTGATAAAACTCATCAACCAGACACAAACCTATCAACGCGTTGGATACGATTGGTGCATGAAAATGAGCTGGCGGCCATCACAAATTGGAACGCATCAGGTAACATACGAGACTGTGGTAAGCTGATAAGTAATAAAAGAGCATGACAAGTGACAAATCTACTTGTATACTATCGTAGTCGAATTTGATGAGCCACTAAATGCTGTCGATTGCCATACTCACAACGTTAGATAAGACACGATCTTAGAGTGGTGCTAGCGCTACCATAGCGGCCATCCCAAATTTTACATCATCAGGTCACCTACGACGTTGTAGCGACGCTGATACGTCGAACAATTGCTTGAGCCGTGTAAAAGATGCTTCTATACCATCATGGCCAACTTTAATG
>Ga0209652_1003837_pt1 | contig 10834 bp, 12 predicted proteins | sample SaaInl74LU_5_DNA_FD_184641 | JGI IMG/M metagenome (GOLD analysis project Ga0209652, IMG submission 184641) | Marine microbial communities from expanding oxygen minimum zones in the Saanich Inlet - ESP_74LU_5_DNA (SPAdes) (version 2) | ecosystem: Environmental > Aquatic > Marine > Intertidal zone...
TTTATCCTACAGTGATGCTATAAACATTCTTGTCAATCCATTGTAACACAACGTCGCTTCTTCTGTTCTGGCTGCCCATTTGCCTCCATATCATACCTAGCGGCGTCGGATTTGCGCTTGAGAGCAGGAAACTTCGAAATGTGTAAAGGAATGGTTAGAGCGGAGCCTTTTGCCGGTTGATGCACTTCACAGAACAACTGACGCCCTTGCTCTGATGCTAGATCTCTTGCTCTTTGACTAAATTTCGACGATACACAACGAAGTAAGCTTGGATGAGTAGATGGGTCGGTTGAATGTCTCCATAAATGGTTCTGAAAAGAGAGGACTGCAGCAATTGAAATACGTTGCTGTACTCTCCGATCGTGTGGGATACCTCCTTCTGACCTTGTAATCGACTCAGATGCAGCATCGGCTTGAGTCAAAAGCGGAGGAGAGCAGGGCTCATCTACTTGGGGACAAATATGACTGCACTGTGTCGGAGCATTGCTTTCGAAGACTCGAATAGTGACTGTTGAAGAAAATTGAACAGATGGGGCAGTTACTCTTTTCATCATGTTGGGTGAATAGTTGTGGATAAGTATTTGTTTGTGGTTTGGTGTTCGGTTTTATGAACTCCTCTGCCGTTACAATCACGCCCATGCTGTGTTTGTGATTGCTGTGCTGGAATGAAGGGACACATCTTGAAAGGTGTATGCACTTTTGTGTCAGCTGTGCAGAATCGACATGCAGCCTTCAAGAGATGTCTCAGTGTAAGTAGATTGCAGTTGATCTCTTCAACCGGTACCTCAAAAGGTGATATCAGTGATTACATCATCCTATTACGGTTCATACTTACCTATGCAGATTCAATGATACCACCACGTCACTCTTAACCCGAACGGAGATATCTCAATAAGTACGACTTAGGCGGTCTTACGCAAATGGCTGAGCAGTATTGGCCATGTTGTCACGGGTAGGGGATTAGGGGATTCTCAATTCTCAACTTGAACTAATCATTCAACGCCAAACAGGAGCATTAAATACCGCAACGACAGGCCGTCATTTGTGTTGTCAGGTCAACAACAAAGCGCGCGCCCTTCTCTTCTCACTGAATTGGCAGCCAACTTTTTATTATACGAGAATTTCTCACAAACGGCGATGCCCAAAAATGAACAGCGAGAAAGTCCCAACATGGCAATCATAAGCCGGGGAAGCAGGGTACGCCGCGACAACAAGACCCCAACGACGAAGGCCACCCAAACGACGAAGGCCAACAACCACAACCACGATGGATGCAAATGAAGATCGGCGGGTGCCCCCCGCAGGTGGCAATGAGGAAGAACCGATGGTGAATTGGAGGGGCAACTGGGTTCCCGAAAGAGAAGGTATAGCGCTAAAACACGTCTTCGATGAGATGAAAGATTACTTTGGGCAGCCGGAGACTGACCCTAAAGTCAACTTCAAGATACCTAATCTGCGCCAGGTCGCTGGCGATCCTAATTTGTGGCGTGGCGAAGTAGAGTTCACTTATCAAATAGAGAGAAATCCATTTACTTTGGATTACATGAGTATTGATGTGTGCATCGATCTAACGCCCAAGGCTAGGGTGTCCAACATGGAGAATTATGGGTCAACGTGGCTATACGCCTATCTCCCTTGCTACACGGTAGAAAAGATTGAGGAGTACTTTGAGGTCGGCACAGGGTGGCGACCATCGGGGAAGGGAACAGTGAAGGACGAGAATCGGGACATTGTCCACTTCGAAGCACAATTAAATGTACGCCCCCAACCGGAGCCTAGTTTTTGGGTGGCCAACGATGAAGAGAAAAAGAAGTTCACCCGCATCGGAACAATCCGAGAAGCGGCAGATGATCCAGCTAACCACTTCATCTTTAGATGTATCGGTATTTTTATGGTTTCGGCGGAAGTACGTGGGCATTCAGGCGTTGAGCCTCGCCCCGGCTTCGGAAATGAGGCGTCGCTGACATTTACTTTGGTAAGCGCTCGCACCCTCGGTGTTGTAGACAGTGTTGCACCTATTGTTTATCGTCCAAGACGTTGATCTCTTTTTTGATAACAGGAGAGTGAGCACAGTCTCTATTAATTTTTTGTTGAGTGTTAGTATTATTAACTTAGTCATGGTCATGGAGTAAATGTCAATAAATTATAACTATCTCATTGCTACACTAAATTGGTGGAACTTCTCCATAACACGGGGAGCAAGTGCTGCCTGGGAATCATTAATCAATCCAATGAAAAACGTCTCGGCCTGTTCATCCGTCAAGTCCAATCTGAACCGCTCTTCTACTTTTGATATAACTTCAATGGCATCCCCAATGGGGTGGTTTGACAAGTCTTCAATTCCCGCATCACTCATTAAGTGCAGTAAGTTCAGAACAAGACCCGCACTTTTACGAAGTGTATTGAAGGCCTGGCACGCTAATGAACAAAATTGCTTGTATTCCTTCGAATCCGTCCCTCCCATACCGTCTACCATCTCTTTCGTGAGACGAAATGCAGGTGGTAAGGGTTTGGGGTCCCTTCCAAAGATGAATCCAACTGGAAAAGAAGATTATTGTGAGTAATTGAGTGAAGCAATAACACAAGTAATACAATATAAGTTGACTTACAATCGATATGGAAGAAATGACCGCTTGGTTGAATCAAAATGTTGTCCAGGTGCCTATCACCAACTCCTAGTAAATAAGTCAGGACACAATACCCGGCACAACTTCTCATGTAAGTTTGCAATACGTCTGGCTTGACGGAATGTCTTGCTCCTTCTTGCGGTGCTACATTTTTGAAGAATTCCAGGATGGAATTGTTGTTGCTCGATAAAATCTGACTCACGGGGATACTCTTTTCCACAAACTCCAAGAGTCCAGAGCTTCTGGGCATTGCCAATATAGAGTAGGGTTTTAAGCTATTGGTGCAAAAGGATGTGAGTGATGATTTCTTGTATCAAAAGCAACTAAAACAACCATTATTACTCACCATAAATCAAGAGTACCACGCTTCAATAATCTATCCATAAGCTGGATCATCATAATAACAAGCTGATCTTGGCGTAAGTCATCCCCTGTTTTAATCATAACTTTGTAAGTCGATGGGAAGTGCTTTGCATCTCTTCCATCCGCTGTCTTTACACGATCAACAATGAAATCTACCACCGCTGGATACAAGGCACTCTTAAACATCTTTACAGATTTGGGATTGACTCCCTTCACAAAAATATGAGGCGCAGATGGCAGGGGCACTGCATGGGGGATGTTATGAAAGCCTCCAGATTCCAATGCCTCTCTGAGGTGAGACTCCTTTGCATCCTTTTTACCCCTCGCACTCAAACTATCCCTCTGACAGTCCATTATACCTGAGATGAACTTTTCTTGTTGCGTTAGTAGCTCCCACAGGGATAAGGTGTCGGCGGTGTCCTTAGATTGAGCAATGCATCCATTCTTGACGCGGACAGAACTCAGTTTGACTTGGAATAAACCAAACACTTCTCGGTAGCGAACTTCATAGATTGGATTGTCCAATTCTACTCTCAGAAAGGAAAACAGAAAATTTGCCAAATCCACGTTGCGTGAAGCTCGATCAATCAAAAATGTTGATAAAGACGACACTCCTGCTGATTTATTCTCTGAAAAGGCATGCGCAACATCATTCCCACCTGATGCCCCCCCGCTCACATCCTCTTCATACTTGAGTGCCTGTACAAGTTGAAGTAGATAAAGTCGTAACTCCTCATCTGACGATTTGGAGAGCGTATCAATTGCATAGGAACGCACCAGACTAGTTTGGAATGCAACATTCCTCCCCAGCAGCTTCAACGCATCCGTTACTTCAATAGGACTGCGCTTCCGCCATTGATCAAGTAACTCCACAGTTTGTACAACTTCACTCTCCACGGACCAATCAACAGCCTCAAGAAATTTGGGTAAAGCACGTCGATTGTCCACCAGACTAAATCGAAACCGCCACAACAAATCTTTCTCCTCAGTACTCAAATGATGACTCGGACTTCCAATAATCCGTTCCAATCTTGCCCGTTGTGATCGATCTGGCTTCAATCCTGGATCTACCAACCCTCGTATGAGATCATGTGCTAAGATTCGATACTTATCTTGGGCAGGATTGTCTTGCACATTATCATTCTCGTCCGTAAGGGGAGGTTCATGATCTAGAATCTGAACAAGTGGATACAAAAACGATTGAGGGGTGTCAGTCGTGGGAGCATCCAACGCCCTTGGACTTATTCGCACTGCAAGTCCCGACTCTTCATCGTCAGATCGGAACTTGGAGTGGAATTTAATCAACTCATTTGCATTTACGCATGTCGTTGTCGGGTAGAACGGTTCCTCGTGCAAAATGGGGATTGGTGGAGTGGGTAGTTCCACAATCAAGTATGGTGAGTTGTGATGCGAGGAGGTTGGTGGTGGCAGCTTTTCTTGCTTGACACGTGTATTAGGTCGCTGAGATGCCTTGCGTTGATCAGTTGCTGTTGCTGATGATGACGATGTGTAGCTATATTCATCGTCGTCTTCTCCATTAAGAATATCCAGACAGCGTTCTTTTGTGAGAGCATCCAACCAAGGAACAGAAGAAGAATTAGTGCTCTGCTGAGAGTTTGCGGTGCCAACGCCTAAATTAGTCCCGGTAGCGTTGCTTGATGACGTTGATTTTTCTAACCTATCCAACTCATGCAGAATCAATGACGCTTTCCACTTGGGATCGTCTTGATCCTTGCCTAGTTTTCGTTCATCTAACCATTTGGAAGAGCTGTTGTTGTTATTGTTGTCTTGTGACTTTACAATTCCCGGAGTTGCACCCCCTTCCAAGAACGTTTCAATTGGAAACATATCTTCTTCGTTGGTTTCACCAATAGATTGATATCCCATACCACCATCAGCTAACATATCTGGATACAATTTCAATTTGTACAATCCCGATCGTAATCTTCCATGCTCATCAAAGAGTGGAAGCGTAGTTCCCCACACCTTTTGCTCTGACGGACCATTATTCTTCTGTGCATCACCATCATGGTTGGATATATCTCCATCACAATAGACATTCAACGTCAAACACGCATCACGTGTCAAATCCCTCCATCGGACAGGAAGACTGACCATCGAATCAAACGTTACCGTACTCCAATCTTTTCCGCACTTGAAATCTGCATGTTGTGATGTTAAACTGCCATTACTATTAGTGTCATGATCGCTGTCTTTATAATCGTATGGCAGTAATGGAGAATATTTCGTACATATTGGAGCCGCTTGGAGGGGTAAACCGTATCCGTAGATGGATGCTTCGACTCGACATTCTGGTGCGTACAGTAGAAGATTATTGTTATTTCTGGATGTGGATTCATCTTTTTCGTCTTCTTCATTGTATTTCTTTTCATCATTTTTTGGTGCCACTGATGGATGTATAGAATTTGATCCATTTGGTTGTTTTACACCGGTCAGTGAAGCGTTGCGAACACGAATGGCGACGGTGCTGGAAGCACCTAATGCTTTGGAATGGGGGAGCCAAGAATAGACAATTTGTGTAGCATCGGGGATTGCGCCTTGACCGCCGCTTGGGTTGTTATTCTCCGAGTTTGATGTGCTCATATTATCTTACACAGTAGTGTTCGAGCTATGTTGTGCAATGGTAACGTCTGTTAGAGGATAGAGTGCGTGCATGAGGGCGGCAGAGGGCGGCGCAGCTCTGAGATCATGGTGTATTTTTTGGAATTTTGGTTTATCGGACATCGGATAGTACATACACATAAGTATTGTACGAGTAACATAACTTTTATGTATGAAGGTGTCAGCCAGGAACATCTGGCTGCGCGCGCCTGCTGCTGCTGTCGTAGCGAGCTTCTCGGTGTCCGGCTCCAGGCCGTGGTCGTTGACCTTGACTTGGATACAATACTTTGTGGAAGAGTCGTGCGGCATCTTGGTTGCTGGGTCCGTGGTCGTTGACCTTGCTTGATCTTGTACTTGTGAAGAGCCGTGGTCGTCCGCCTCTTACCTACCACCAGTTACACACAACCACAGCCTCATAACTCTCACTCTCACTCTCAGACAAACTCGAAACTTGCCCCAACATGACGGAAACCAAACCAGTAGAACCTACCGCCGGCACACCTGCCAACGTCTATGATCATTCTGCTCCAGCTGCAACAGCAGAGACAAAGGCCGATGCCGATGGTGATGTCGAAGCTCAGAAGGCCGCACCTGATGCTGCGGCTTCAGCATACGATGACGAAGCTGGCAAGTCCACTGGAATTGCCATGTTTATTTGCATCGTAGTGGGCTTTGCCTTGGGATGGATCGGAGGAGGGATCGGTTCATGGATTAGTTTCATCTGTCTCATCGCCGCAATTGTGCTTTCATCGACGATCACTTGTGGCTGCGGCTGCGGCTCTAACTTGAACCTTAATCCAAAGGTTAAGAGATGGTCCACAGCCACGCTTCTATGCCTTGTTATCCAATGGGTTCTTGCTATCATTGCAATCATGATCGCCTACGGTGGTGCCGCAATGGGAGACACTACGGGAGCTTCTTACGGAGTGGCCTTTGCACTTTTGGTCGTCACTCAGATTCTCTACATTCTCGCTGGTGTGTTTGCGGGTGTTTTTACTTGGGGTCGTAAATCATGTGGCAACGCTTAAACTTAAATGACTTCATACGAGAGCAGTCAACAATAACATGTTTTAGGTTTAGTCATTCATGATGATTTACTTTTACTTCAAAGTTGGAGCAGTAGTTTTCTTTGCATCTTGAGTCATGCATACGAGCCTGCCTCTAGCTAATTTGCAGTGGACAGAGTTCGAGTGTGCTAAGAAACAATAGTTTCCGTCATCATTTATTCTTCTTTAGATTTTTAGGCAAATACCTTACACAAACAGAAATATTTAAGTTACAAGCTAGGTCGACTACAAATGCATTTAGCCCAAGTAAACAAGAGCACCAAGAAGTCCAATCACTAGAGAGACAATGTTGGCGTTCAAACTGGCATGAGAAGATGCGCTAGTGCTAGTACCAAGCAAAGATGACTCAACTGAAACAACAGTTGGAGTTGGAGGAGGCACATCAGTCGGAGGAAGAGATGGGAAATCAGACGGAGCTCCAGAAGCTTCAGTAGGAGGAAGTGATGGAGCATCAGTTGGAGATAGCGTTGCTAGAGTCGGAGGAGTTGTCGGAAGAGGCGTCGGAGAATCAGTAGGAGAAGATGTCGGACGGTAAGTGATGTATGAGACATCTCCTTTAGGTTCCACCTTCAGATACCACAAGAATGATTCAGAGGGCTTCGTCCACTCAGAGCAACGTGTTGCCGTCAATCCTAAGTCGACACCCTTAGCACCTCCCGCTGCAGACATCTCCCAGCACATACTCTCCTTCTTTTGTGCTGCATGCTGTTTAGACAGAATGACCTCGTAGGTCTCGCATGTCTCGCTATACCAATCAGACGCAGTCATGGTTGCAAACCAGCTGTCGTTTTCACTCCAGTCGTCATGTTCTTCGGTACCAACTGCCAAGCTCTTCCAAGCAGCAACAGTCTTTGCAGAATGATTGATAGAATGGCACTGTCCCTCTCTGAAATCCCTGAACCCTCCCCACAACCACTGACCATCCAGCTTCAAGCGATGCTCCCCTTCAGCGCCGGCATCACAGTCTCCCTCGATACAGAAGCGGTAAACTTGAACGCGTTTCTCCTTTGAACATGTCTTGACCTTGAGTTCCCGTTGTCCGACACCGCGGAGGCCCTCGTCAGGCTTCTTCTCCACAATGGCATTGCTAGACGCTAGAGCGTAGGAGGAGGGAGAGGCAGCCAATAGGGCCACATACTTTGCATTCTGGAACTTCATGATGTCGTGTAGGGTAGTATAGAAATTATGAGACGATGTGATTGGGGCAAACATTCGATGATTAGCCGAGACATGTGCACGGCAGAAGACGATGCTGTTCCTAAAAGCTGGGCTCTTGCTTTATCCTGGCAAATTTGTCGATTGGGAAGCAAAACATGAGTGAAACGTGACCAAAAAGTGCACTAATGACTCAAAGGTGCGCACGGCTGATCTACTCCCATCGCCAGCTCCCTTCTTCCTTCATAATACTTTATCATGGGGGCTAAAAGACCTACAGCACGAGAAATACAAGCATCCATACTTAGCGTAGTTAGTAGTTAGGTACTTATCACAGGGCAAGGATTGTAGTACGAGCAGCATGGTAGATAATGGCTACGGAGGAAACAAACTTGCGTTACAAATGATAATGGGAAATGAATTGTCTTTAGATATTGCAGTTCTATCTAGTTCTAAATTTTCGGCTTAGTATCTTGTGCGAGCTTGTTTAATCCCAAACACAGTTGACCCGAAGAAGTGGAGGGTCTCCACCTAGGAGGAAGTAGGGGGTATGATAATGCACATTCATTTATGCAGAGATCCTTTTTGTATTTGCCTTTGAGGATCGACGACGATTGCGATTGGCAGAAGGATTTGACGATGATGCTTCATTCAGAGATGAACTTGGTAGTGCTGATTCATTCGATGACAATAGAACAGAAGGACTTGACGATGGGACACTTGATGACTGTAAACTTGGATGAGCGGTTGAACCAGACGCAGAAGGACTTGATGATACCCCGAATGAACTTGGCTTTGTGGATGAAGCAGATGACGGCTGAACAGACACAGAAGTAGAAGGACTTGATGGTACACTTGTTGGCTGTAAACTCGGCTGTACGGATGGATTTGATGACGATAGAGCAGACGTAGAAGGACTTGATGATGGTACACTAGATGACTTTGAACTTGGTTGTGCGGACGAAGCAGATGAAGGCAGAGCAGAAGGACTTGATGATGGTCCACTTATTGGCTGTAAACTCGGTTGTGCAGATAGATTTGATGACGATAGAGCTTCATTGGGAGAGAAACTTGGCTGTGTGGATGGAAGCAGTTGGACTTGATGATAGTATAGTTATTGACTGTGAACTCGGATGTGCGGATGAGCGAGAGAGCGTGGCAAATGCTACAACGATACCCACTGCAACAGCAAAAGTGAAAACAGCAGCGAGCAACCTACGCCTTCTTGGCAAGGTACGACTTCCTGCTTCGTCTTCTTCTCTTTCAACTGGTGCCGCAGCAGTGTCGATAGCTGGGTCATCAACAGAGTTACGACTGTAGCTATTGCTGCTCATGTACTCGTCGGGCGCTAGTTCTTTGCCTTGTTTTTCGACATCATCTGTTTCCCATAAATACTCAGACATGGTTTTTGTTATTTATGCTTCTGCTTTATTATGAGCGCTTTTAACTACATACGCTGAGGGAGTCGTGAGGTCCACGGTCCGTCGAAGCCAAGACCAATTCTACACACTTGTGACTTGTGACTGTAAGCTGTAAGTCTCACACGTGTGAGTACGCGACTCACTGTGCACAGCGGGATCGCTCGAATTATCCCCCGGGGGGTATAAGAATTTTGGCTAGGCTGAGTTTTAGGGGGGTATAAGTTGAAGTTGTCACCTAGCTTTCCCCTTGTATCTTGATGAGTTGATGAGGGGGGTATAAGAATTTCAGCTAGGCTGTGATTTGGAGGGGGGTATAAGCCAAATTGGGGGGTATAGTTCGAGCGATCCCACTGTACCTGGTCTTGCTTATTGAGATGGAGTGATCGTGCGCCTGACCCCTCTTTGGTCTTACACCTACCCTTGCTCTTGCCACCATTGCCTTGCATGCTTTCACTTATGGAGCTCATAAAACAGCTGCAATAAAAAAGTCTTCAACAACTCCAACTGTACTACATATAAACAAAATGTCTGAATACTTATGGGAAACAGATGACATTGAAAAACAAGTCAAAGAACTAGAGAATATCGATGAATACTTGAGACGCGGCAGCAGTCAAAACTTTGTTGATATTTCCCTGCCTTCCCTTGATGGCCCAGCTACCGAAACTTCTACAGCACCAGCCGCAACAGAAGAAGCAGGAAGTCATACCTTGCCGAAAAGACGTAGGTTGCTTGCTGCTGCTTTCGCCCTTGTTCTTGTAATCAGCGTAGCGTTTGCTATCACTTTTCCTTACAATGGAGGAAGAGATACCTTAACGTCTGCGGGTGAAATAGATGTGGTAGTGCCTGCCCATCTAAGTCAGAAGAGAGACACCCTTCCTCGGGGAGGGCCAGATAGTCTTCCTGAAAAAGTCTTGAGAAGCGAAAAACCAGCCTTTCCTCCTCGGGTAAGATCGACACCTCCCCATCCTCAAGGTATGCAAGAGGAGAACTCCAAAGTATACGATTCTGACTTTAGTGTTTTTGAGGTGAAGCAAGTCCAACAGACAGATGGCAATGAACCTGAATTAGATGACTTCTTCAGGCCTAATGCAATTGAGATAATTCAAGATAGCACAAGCACTGATTGGACATCCAGTGAAGATGAAGATTATTGGTCATCCAGCGATGATGAAGATTATTGGACATCCAGTGAAGATTAAGATTATCAATCATAAACTCTAAAGTTATTAGGACTAGATTTACATATTTTGCCATGTAACTATAAATGCAATAACACCTAAAATACAATTCAACACAAATGGCATTTTCTTTCCGAACTTTCCCATTATCATTTGTAATGCGAGTTTGTTTCCTTCGGTACCATTCATGCTCATACTCCACTCCTTGCCCTTTAGATATAACGCGCTATAAATCACAGGACAGCCAATCTTCAGTAGAGCCAACATTGACGCCTTCTCTCCTTGCAACTGCCCTTGAGGAATTCCCCTTTCATTCGCCAAGGAAGTAATAGCCGTAGTTGTTCCAACTTTTTGGGCACCAGAATACAAACCAATACTTCCAGCAATCAGAACATTAC
>Ga0209652_1003840_pt1 | contig 10827 bp, 4 predicted proteins | sample SaaInl74LU_5_DNA_FD_184641 | JGI IMG/M metagenome (GOLD analysis project Ga0209652, IMG submission 184641) | Marine microbial communities from expanding oxygen minimum zones in the Saanich Inlet - ESP_74LU_5_DNA (SPAdes) (version 2) | ecosystem: Environmental > Aquatic > Marine > Intertidal zone ...
CACATATCATCCGAGTTCAAATGAGGCGAATATTAACGTCAGTGACAATGAGGACTACCAGAATGACATGAATGATGGTGCATTTGATGTGGGTGGGGGATTTAATGGTAGTGCGCCCGAGATTAGACCGCTGGGCGAATCAGTTCAAGTTACCGACTCATACGCAGTCAGCCATGGCGACGAGGAAGATTCGTATCTTCCTCAAAAGCGTCAATCAGAAGTCACCGACCAAGATTGGGAAAGCAGGCTAGATTCAGATGTTGTTGATCACAACGATAACAAACGTCATTCAGGTCTATCTGATGAAGATTGGGAGAGTAGAGGTCAATCAACGTTAGACGAATGGCCTGTAGACAATAGGCGCCAGTCTGAGTATACCGATCAGTCTGAGTATACCGGTCAATCTGAGTATACCGGCCCGTCTGAATATACTGGCCCGTCTGAGTATACCGATAATTTCTTAGCAGATCAAGAGTATGGGCAAAGGCTGGATAAAGTGGAAGAAGAAGAGTCTCATGATCCGACATTTCGTAGCAGTGTTGTCGAGGAAGATATCTTTCAATTCCGAGAGCCGCAGAAAATGTCGAAATCTGTTGATTCAGAAGCGTCCTACGTGTCCGAGCAAGACAATGAATTTGTGTGTGAGCTTGCGATACAAAAAATGCTCAAAATTTTGCGATATTTCTCCCGTGTACTGTCTGCGATGGAATTGTTGGCCCAACAACCTGGTTTGGTTGACTCCCTTCTATACAGAATGAAGAAGACAGCCCACTCGAATGACGAGAACGAAATATCTGCAAGAGTTGATGCAATCGCAGTTATCGTGAACTTGGCATGTGCAGAGGAAAACAAAATCCTGTTAGTATATCATCCAGGCCTGTTGGACGCAGTCATCAATATTGCGAATCATGACCCAATCGAAGAAGCACGCGAACACGCTGCTATTGTATTGATGAACTTAGTACGTGCACCTCGAACCTTTTTTTACATGCCTCTTTCCCATTATTCACAATCACTAAATTCTCAATATTTTTCCCTTCACGATTTGCAGGCTTACGCCGAAGAAAACAAGGTCCATATGGTGAACCAAGATCATCTCCTTGACACACTTGTGCATCTATTATCCGATGTTTCACCTTTTACTAGACGATATGCTTCTGCAGCTCTGTTCACATTAGCTTGCACTTATGCAAACACTGCTGTCATGACAAGGCATTGTGATGGTGGCATTCTTGAGGCTCTCCGAAAAGTTCTACTTAACGATCCGATCGATGAAGCTAGAGTCAATGCTGCTGAAGCCCTTTTCAACATGGCAAGGAACAACTCAGACGACACTATCGAGAATATGGGCAACCATTCAAAGCTACTGGCTTCTCTGGCACATTCAGTACTAACAGATTACAGTGCAGACGTCCGTGCCTACTCGGCTAGGGCGTTGGAATGGTTGTCTGCAGACATCCACCATCCTATGCAATGCCACGGAAGGCTGCTTAAGGCTCTTACTACCGCATCTCAATGGACTAAAACCACGTGTATTGCTGAGGCTCTAAAGATGCAAGCCACTTTAGCCGAGAATAGAGAGGCCATGGTACAGCACGATGGATTGCTGGATGCACTCGCTACCTTGGCCTTACTCGATGGTATTAATGATGACGAAGTAAAAACTTGCGCAATAGCTGCGCTTGAGCGGCTGTCGAAGGAATCATCTACAAGACACATCATGGCGAAGAACGAAGGAGTAATGACTGCTTTGACGAAAGCATCGTTTGCAAAGGATGGAGCTGATGACGATGATGATAACGAAGAAGACGGTACTCCAGCTGCTCTTTTGATGAAAACGGCTCTGAAGAATCTTGCTGCGCACTTGTAGCGGGTGGGATCGGGAGATGTGGAAAACGTTCATGTGTAAATGTTAATGAAACTAGTCCGATTCACTTTATATTTAGGTTTCAACTGCTGGTGCGACGTCATTTCTTTGCGTGCCATTTACCTCATCTGTCACCCTATCGTGCAAGGGGATATGTCGAGCATTCAAAGGCAAAAACATCGTCCATTCACTCGGAAGTTGCGCACTCCATTCCGGCCAAGATAGTTTATTGTACACCTCACGGGGAGTTTCCACACTGATGACGCCACTAGATGAGCTAGCTACTTCAAATGCTAGTATCGTGTATAGCATGGCATGCATCAGAAACATGAAGAGAGGGATCAGTGCCACATCAAAGAATCCGTACGGCACGCTATAGAAGTAAAGATGATATGCCAAGAAGTAGAGCAAAGAAATCCTCGGGAAAAAATGAGCCGACAGGGCTGATCGAACAAACACCATACTGAAGTACTCAAGTATCATAGCTAGCCCATAGATCCACACAGGTAGAGCTTCAGGAATGCTCTTGGCATACAACACAACACTCCAAGCTGCCTGACAAGCCTCGTACATGACGTAATAGAGTAAAATCTTCGAAACGTGAGCCCAAATGAGATGACCTTGAGGGTGAATTTGTCGATTTGCTATAGCCGTACGAGCAGAGCCAATCCATGGATAGCTCAGTGCGAGAATCCGCTCGTCCGCTCCACTGTTGGCGCAAGCAAGAAGTGTTGCACATAGTTAGCATTGTGAAAACTTGGCACGATTGTAGAACATTTATGAGATGAGACTTACCTCATTCCCAAAGAGCGGAAGAACGAGAACAGGGGGAACATTAGGACGACACCTGCGAAACAAGAGTGTTAGATGAAAGATTATAGCAAAGAGGAGCTCAATGTCAAGAACCTGAAGCTTACCGGAGGATGTCAACACTCTCACGATGAGTGATGTCACAGTTGTTATGAGAAAGAACGCAAGTAACGACATCATCAATGCCCCTGCGAAACAAGAGTGTTAGATGAAAGATTACAGCAAAGGGGAGCTCAATGTCAAGAACCTGAAGCTTACCTATCTTTTTCAATATCCAATCTACAACTGAATCATTGCCATCATATGACTCTAGCTGCTGTTTCGTCCATCCCCATCTCTCTTTCGTCTCCAAATTTTGTAGATAACCCGTCTGCAGTGACCCACTTGACCCACGTATGCCATACATGAATTGATTGATGATGACAGAATCCATTCCATAAATCTGTGAGAGAAACTCCCCAACTGCTGAGAAGAATGTCAACTTTCCATCATCCTCACCAGTACTCAGGCATCTTTCAGTCACGGTAACATTGACAATGCTAATGTTGTGCAGTAAAGCAGATTTCTCGTCGAGGTATAACAGTGCATCATCCATTGAGAACCGATAATGAGGCTCCTCCCAATATGCCGGCGACGAATATACATCATTGTTAACCTCCTCAACTCTGCGTCTATTGTTCTTAGTCCTCAAGAATGGATTGCCTCGCAAGCCTTGATCAAGTAAACGAATCTTTTCATTTGCTGTTGAATTATCATCATCAATCGTTGTATTTGAGTAATCCACATGACGGACACGTGAGCACTGACCAGTGCACTTCCTTCCATACATAATCTTGATTTGAACGATCTCATCCTTTCCAACAACGGGGGCTGCATCAGTTGATGTTGATTCAGATTCAGGTTCAGCCATGAACCTATTTGTTGCAATTCTTTTGGCGTTAGTGCGCATAGCTTCGCTAATCATTTCAATGACGCCGTCATCGTCACCAACATCATCATAAGCACTCAAAAGTCTCCTCTTCTTTGAATCACTGTCTCCAAACATAGCATAGTACCGGCTACGCTCATCTTCTGGCCTTGTGGACAATGCATAGGATATGCAATTGACTAACGTTTGATCAGCAGCAGTGTTTTGACCTTCCTCTGTTTCATCTTCTAACAAGTTGCGCAAGAACGCGAGTTTCCTACTCGGAGGGTTACGAAGGTCATCCAAACGACCAACCAAAGATCTCACCCTCTGGCGTGCAGATGACAAACGAGACATTCCCGGCTTTCTAAAGGCGTACGGACCAATATATGTCACATGCAACGATGTCAGTACAAACAAGTGGAATAATCCAACTGCGAATGACATTCGCATTATGCCGTAGACATTTTTCTGACTGCACCCGGTTTCATTTCTCTCATTGTTTGCATCACCACTTGATGTCGACGAACTACTCTCATCTCCATCATTTGATGAGGATTCATCGTTCGATAATGCGTCCGAGTCGTAGCTTTCGTTGTCACTGTCAGTATGTATTTCACTTGAGCCACCACGTGAGTGCAATCGAGCTTGTCGCATCTGTAACTGTATTGCTCGCTGAGTTAATGACACAGTTGGTGGAGAAATAGGTGCTCGTTCTCCTCCTGAAGACGAAGAAGATGATGAGGAGCTCAGATTGGGAGAATTTGGAAAAGATGGTGGAGATGATCGATGCGAAGGACTTCCAGAACTGTTGGTAGAAGCTGATCTTGCGCGCCTGGTCGGAGTTGTAGGGCTTGTACGACGTCGAAGTCCTTCACTACTCCTAGAAGAAGGACTGCTTTGATTTTCTTCCAGCGTTGGAAGGCTCAACCCTTCTTCTCCAACATACAGTTGCTCTACATCTCTTGGAGGCGTGGTTTGTCCTAAATCATCGTTAGAGTCACGATGATTAGAAGGTGATGATCCAGGCGAGTATTGATATATAGATAATTGTTGCCCTGTTGTAGCAACACTCTCGTAGGAAGAACGATTGCCTCTGCCAGGCAGCAGATTTCGAAAGTTCCTCCACGCTCCAGCAATGTAGCCATTGTCATTAGTACTACTAGGAGACACTGCCAAGTTGCTATTGGTGTTGTTGTTTCTAATATTGCTCATAGCATCCATTTTCTTAGCCATCCATATCGGCAAGATGAACGGCAAGGGCGAGGTCTGTGATTGTGCTCTTCTGGTATGCAACCCAGATGGAATTTGCTGTTGTTGTTGTTGTTGCCTTGTCCTACCATGTCTTGCCCGCCTCTGCCCCCTCCTTCGTCTGTTCCTGCTCGTATCAGTAGTAGCTGGTTCTTCTTCTACATTAGTATTGTTGACACTTACGCTGTCATTATCCTCCTGCGTGCCATCCTCTTCTGCGTTCTGCCCATTCCTTCGCCTACGACGCAAACTACTGCTACCACGGCTATTTACCGATGAGGAACTGCTTGGTACAATAGCAACGAGTGGAGAATTGACAGGGGAAGAAGACGATGCTGGCGTTTCCATTGGATTTGAAGACATGCTCAAGTCCTCAATGATGCGTTCGTAAACGCGATAAAGCGCTCGATCGTACTCCATCTTCTTCTTTGCGTGGGTGGAAATATGGTGTCAATAAGCATTCAAGAGGAGATAGACAGCTTGGTGTAGATGGGCAAGCTGCATATGCCTCTCCTATGCAGGGACATAGGGGGCTAGTCGTTCATTGTGAAGCCCATTCTGTTTACTCGCGAACGGAGCGGCGGCGCCAAATTTGTCGACCAGATTCTCTCTTTCCCCCAAAGCCCCCCAGCAAAATAGTCTCGATTTTCCTCACCACGATCATCATGTTCGTTTGTTGGATTTTGCCACTTTTGCCGACAGTAGGACCCAACCACTAACGTAGGTGACTATCTAGGCCTCTTAATTACTCTCTTGGTGGCGATGACATCCTTCCTGCTGCTGCTGCTACCACTGCTCCTACAAGGTCAGCACCTTTTCGCAGCTGCGTTCCTGAGCTCATCACCACCTCCAATCATCAACAATGGAATACGCTCCACTTGCAATAATTCTCCTCAGCAGCTCCTCTCCAAATCCTCCACTGCATTATTTGCCGTTGATGAAGGGCCACAAGAAATTGCCGTAACAATCAACACAACACTCACTGATGACAAGATCAAGAATCTATTTGCATGGGTCAAGTGCGCATTTGACGACGGCGGGGGAGACAAGGATGATGTGTACGCTTATTACTATAACAATATTGAGTTAGCCATTGCTGCCGTCTTTGGAGATAATTTACCATCCGATTCACTGCCGACGAAGCTGTTGGAAATGGCATTGAAGAAGGAAGGTTTGTTAGAACAATATCAGCAAAAGGAGGCCATTATCGAGGATGAAGAATGGGAGGAAGCATGTGTAGGTGACGTCATCGGTCGGAGAGATAGGGAACAAGCATCGTTAGGAGCCATGGGGGCAGCTCAATGGAGTGGCCAGTGGATGACTCGTCCACATTCATTGCTACTTGTACAAAATTACACAAAAGTGGATGATTGGATCAAACCTCTCAAACGGAAACGTCGAGAGACTCTGAAACGAGCTGGTCGTGAGGCACAAAACTTTACAATTATAACCAAGCCAATTAGAGGTGGTCATCCAGCTCCTCATTCGAGTTATGCTCACTTTCGATGTGTAGTGCAGCATGAGGTACGATTACTATCAAAAATGTATGGTGCATCTACCAACGCCTTTGTGAATGCCTTGGCTGAAGCGATTAGTAGATATATCGGCACAACACGAATGGCTGGTGTTATCCAAGAATACAGAGACGTCTCTACCAACAAGGTGATTGGGTTTGCACATGAGGTATCTAAAGGGAGGACTACTCGCGGTCAGTGGTTTTATTGTGATGACTATGCTGCGAAGCATTATGTCTGGTTCCATAGTGTGCTTGACTTGGTGAGGAGAGCAATCGAAGATGATCGCATTGATGTAGTTGACCTTGGTCCATCAGGAAGTGATGCATTTACTGACTTGAAGGCACAGTATGGATTTGAAGCTGTTGTTGACTGGCCAGCCGTGGCAGATTATTCCGGTGACTTTCTTTACGAAGAAGATCAAAACGAGGATGACATTGGTGATGATATGATTAGAATGATCGAGAAACTTGTAGAGCGACAGGCTGCTAGAGACAAAAGGCGAAAGAGTGATTAATACATGCCTCTCAAAATTGTAACTAGCGTGCAAATATTAAGTTAACTGTAGCTTCGCAGGTTTTAGCTAAATTGCATCAGATGCATCTCATCTTCTGTCCCCCTTCTAAACGATGCTCGCTTACCACTTGACAATTTTACAAGTAAGTCAGCAACATCTCTTGCATCGTCAACATATTGCGAAGCATGACTTTCTTTCTTGCCAACTGACACTGTGAAAGCATAAATTTGTTCATTCTGGTTGTTACATCGTAGCACAGGTTTTTCCACGAGGAATGGCTGCGACGCTAACAACGTGCCCTGACTCAGTTGTATCACTGGGGGAGACGGGACGACGTTGGAATAGTCTTCATTCATTTCGGAAACGAAAGAAAAGACAGAAGTGAACATCTTCTCATCTGATATGTCATCGCCCATACAGAGAACGAAGTCAACCCCTGCGTTGTTATTCCTTGCTGCAACATCGCGCAAGATTTTCTTCACAATGATTCCCTTGTTGAGCTTTCGAGGAATGACCTCCACAATACCCTTGAGATTCACAAACCTGACATCAAAGGCAGCTAGTTCTCGTTCGAGCTCAATGACCAAATACTTTGCCTGAAGACTGCCGAATTCAGGATCGCAAGAGTAATAGGACCAACCAATACTAGAATGAGCGCGCTTGATGAATGACCCATTGGTTCTCGCTGTAAACTTTGCCATGATTCTCAAGGCCACCCCTTCGACTGAAGCCCAATCAACACCGAGGTCCAAAGCCAACCATGTTCTGTACGACGAACCCTCACGCAACGGTGGAGAAAAGCAAGACCCATTACTTGCTGCCAGCCCAAGTCCAGGGATATGGCCAATTGCTTGCTCAACATTTTCCTTGTTGTCACCACTTACAACGAAAACAGTATTCTTTGGATCCGCACATAATACGCGCAGGGAGTTGATAACATCCATAGGAGGCGCATCCATAGTAGACCCAGCAGAATCTCGCTTCAAATAACTGTCAACAGCCTGTTTCAGCACTATTGTTCCATTGAAATCCAAGACAATAACTCTTTTTGACGTAGACTTGTATGCCGATATGACCGATTTTGATCTAAGACGTGTGAATTGCTCTTCTTGCGCTGTCGCAAGAAACGCCCCTACACTTTTCCCTTCCGATGATCGGTTTTCTTCAGAGTCTATTTCTCCATCACCAAGAGACTCCGTTTGATCAAATAAATCACGCAAAACACCCTGAATCCATTTATCAGACCCTGACGATGATACAAAGTCAATGTCTCGTAGGTGTCTGCCTTCCCGTTCCTGCTTGCTCATCGTCAAGGCTCTGTCAACGGTGGCAAGCGTGAGTTTCATATCATAGGGACTGATTCGAAGCGCTCCGTTGAGAATGCTAAACACCCCAGAAAACTCAGATGCGATAACAATTCCAGGACTGTCTTTACCTTTTTGGGCAAATACAAACTCAAGAGGCATCATGTTCAATCCTCCTCGAACATCAGCAGAGAATAAACAATCTGCAGCTCTCCAAAGTGCCACACGCTGGTCAATAGGCATGGAAGAACCATACACTTCTTCGTAATCTATCACTCCATCACCGTATTTTGCTTTGATCTGACTCACGATACCTCGGATTTCTCTTATGGTCCTAGCTTCGTCGAGACGGCGGGCACCAGGGATTAAACAGCGCTGGACAAGGACAAGCTTATCTCGCCACGAGGGAGAGTCCTGGAGTAGTCGTCCGTACGTGGCCAACTTCAGGCTAACCCCTGAAAGATACTGTGCAACGTCAACACCGGCAATAATGGCTCGACCACTATGCTTTGCCTTCAATTCCGCTGCTCCACTTATTGTCGTAGGAAAATCCATTACGGCATCCACCATTTCTGGTTCAACAGAGACGCTACTCATTGTCACGACAACAGTCCTTCCCTTATACTTCACACCAAGTAATCCACCCTCAAGACTGTCATGAGACAGCCCGAGAATACGCTTGGCGCTGCTTAGAAAATGACGCGCATCCGTGAAACCGTGAAAGCCGACGATATCCGCATGTAATATACCTTCCAAAACAGTGGCTCCAAACTCAATTTCTTTGAATATCATACTCACTGGGAACGGTATGTGGAGGTAAAAGATCTTCTTTGTTAAGCGGCTTCCAATCTTCGCTTCTTCTTCACTCATCATTCTAGGGAGCAGTGACAGGTGATAATCATGAACCCAAACGACGTCGTCAGGCTGCACCATCTTGGTCACCTCAACAGCAAACGTGCGGTTGACAAGATTAAAAGCCTCCCACCATTTGACAATCTGACGCTGGTCCCAAGGACTCTCCAAATCAAGAAGTGTTCCGTCGGTGTACTTTTCGGTTGATGTGGCGTTGAAATCCATACCAAAAGCGGGGTCACGGGAATCGAGAAGGTCTACGTGGTGAAAGACCATCCACAACACTTGTTTGCAGAAACCTTTGTAATGGGCGTCACGGACCTTCTCGTCAAAGAACAACACCGTGCAATCCATACTTGCTAGAAGTGTTCTCAGCGCTTGTCTGTCTGCCTCATTTTCAATGGGTGAGCTGGTGGTGCAAGTGCCTACCCAGTGTGGGTCAAAAGAAGACACAAATGCACTATTCGCTGTCCTAGCTAAAATGGACTCTGCCCAACAGGCCATCCATTCCCCTGTTTCAGGGTCCTTCGATACAATAACAGGTAAGTGGTAGCAGACGATAAAGATACGTTTCCTTGGCTTTTGAGTGTCAATAACCATGTCTGCGTCACCGTCAGCTGCAATATCTGTGGCTCTCTCCTGATATGCCTTTCTGAGCCCTTCGCGAAGGCGGTATGCATCAAATGTAACATCGTTGTGACCATTCCAGTTATCAATGATGACACCATCATCGGTGAATTCAAGAGTGTCTTTATCCATATTTTCACTCCTAACGAAAGAAGCGGTGTTAATGTCAATATTCAATGTACGATAAGGCAAATCTTCCAGTACAACTTGCTTTTTGCCTCTCTGACTATTGCCCATGACAGAAGCTGTCAACGCACCAAATGAGGATCCCGACGCCGAATAAGTAGACATCTCACGAGTAGAATCTTCCATCACATCATCATCAGCTTGTTCGGACAGGAATGGATTCTCCCATAAAGCAACTGGGAATTCAGCACCTCCACTATCGTTTGAAGTCAATGGAAAATTGTTCAAGGCAGATAATGACCCAGATGATATTTTCGTCTTGTTGAGCAAATTATTGATATCATCCATATCACTATCCGAGTCAAATCTTCCTAGGCCATGGGCACTGTCGGTTTCAGCCCCTGGTGTAACGACAAGATAACGATAGTTATGTTGAAAAACTGTAGAGTCATTATCATCATCATCATCGTCATCCATGTCATCAACACTTTCGCGCTTGCTCTTCTTATCAGTCAACACCAAAGTAACAGGTCTCCTAGTCCTCCAAATAGGATATGTCTCAGGACTTGTCACCATCTCCACAGAGGATACATAGTATGGAGCATGCGAATCATGCACTCCAATCAACGCGTTTTCTGGAGAAGCCACATTCCTGCCCAGTGGTGTCATCGTTCCCTCACCACTGGCAGCGGCCTCAGCTTCATTCACCACGTTAGGCGCGCCGATACCCAAACTTCCGCCCGCAAAGCCACTGTCCCCAGCAGTGTAGGCATCCCGACCTGTAATGGCCACGACACGTCGAGCACCGGACATATCCGATGCAGAGCCCGACTCGGATGGATCCCAGAGGTGTGAGCCGGTAACTCGCAGAGAGCTGCCGATGGGGAGGTGGGCGCGGCATGCCAAGTGAACGCGGACCACGCGACCGGCAGTGCTATTATTTGTTGAGTTGTCCTCCATCTTGGGCTAGCTGATGCCTATATACCCTATACTATCCGTTGTTTCATGGAGGAAGCTGCTTCCCCAGCACTCACATTGGGCGTCAGACGCGA
>Ga0209652_1003842_pt1 | contig 10825 bp, 5 predicted proteins | sample SaaInl74LU_5_DNA_FD_184641 | JGI IMG/M metagenome (GOLD analysis project Ga0209652, IMG submission 184641) | Marine microbial communities from expanding oxygen minimum zones in the Saanich Inlet - ESP_74LU_5_DNA (SPAdes) (version 2) | ecosystem: Environmental > Aquatic > Marine > Intertidal zone ...
TACAGGTTGATAACTAACACAACCTCGCCCGACACCAGTTTTGCCTTCAGGGAAAGGAGTCGACCAGCCGTGGCTGGGTGCAGCTGACTCCGGGTGCGTCTGTGGACACGCTGTGCGCCGGGTGGCGCCCGTTCTCCCGTGGCAGACGCAAATGTGCCCAGGTGGAGGGCCGTCAGGACACAAAATGGATAGTGTCGACCCGTGATATCAGTGCGATCATTGACCGTTGTCGAGGTAAAAACCTTATACATGGGGAATCTACTTTGCAGATCGGCCTTTAGATGTGCTGCTGCCTTGCTGGAGAGCCTGAGGTCTTGAAGGCAGATGATGGGCAGTCCTTCAAGGAAGAGCGCATCGATATCGTCCCGGCTGCCGTTGTAGCCCACCGGCCCGACGTTCCAGGATGCCATCCTGCGTCTCCAGCAGTACTGGAGCAGCCAGGGATGCGCGCTGTGGCTGCCGCACAACACCGAGGTGGGCGCGGGCACGATGAACCCCGCGACGTTCCTGCGCGCGCTCGGCCCCGAGCCCTGGAGCGTGTGCTACCCCGAGCCCTCGATTCGCCCCGACGATAGCCGCTACGGCGACAACCCGAACCGCGTGCAGAGGCACACGCAGTTCCAGGTGATCCTGAAGCCCGATCCCGGGAACGCGCAGGAGCTGTACCTCGGGTCGCTGGAGGCGCTCGGCATCGACACCCGCGCGCACGACCTGCGGTTCGTGGAGGACAACTGGGAGAGTCCAGTGCTCGGCGCCTGGGGGCTGGGCTGGGAGGTGTGGCTCGACGGCATGGAGGTGACACAGTTCACGTACTTCCAGCAGTGCGGCTCGCTCAAGGTGTCGCCCACGGCGGTGGAGATCACCTACGGCCTCGAGCGCATCCTGATGAGCCTGCAGGGCGTGGACCACTTCAAGGACATCAGGTACAACGACACCATGACGTACGGGGAGATGCTGCTTCAGAACGAGTACGAGATGTCCGTGTACAACATGGAAGCCGCGTCCGTGGAGGGGTGGCAGAAGCGCTTCGAGCTCGCCGACGAGGAGGCGAACCGCATGCTGGAGATGCGCCTGCCGCTCCCCGCCTTCGACCAGCTGCTCAAGGCGTCGCACGCGTTCAACATCCTGGACGCGCGAGGCGCGGTGGGAGTCACTGAGCGCCAGAAGCTCTTCGCGAGCATGCGCAAGCTCGCGCGCGAGTCCGCCACGCTCTGGGTCGCCAGGCGAGAGGAGCTCGGGTTCCCGCTCGGCGAGTTTGAGGCGCCGGCGATCGGCGAGCCCGTGGTGTCCGCGAAGCCCGCGCCCACGGAGGCGAGCGACTTCTTCGTCGAGCTCGGCACGGAGGAGCTCCCCGCCGCGGACGTCGCCGCGTGCGCCGAGCAGATGGTCAAGGCGCTCGAGGCGAAGCTCGCCGCCGCTGGGCTCGAGCACGAAGGCGTCACCGTCGGCGCCACGCCCCGCCGCACCGTCGTGCGCGTCGCGAAGCTGGCCGCCGCGCAGGAGAGCAAGCGGGAACGCGTGCGCGGCCCCCCGCAGTCGCGCGCGTTCGAGGAGGACGGCGAGACCCCCACGAAGGCTGTGCTTGGCTTCTGCAAGAAGAACGGCGTCGAGCCCGCGGACCTGGAGAAGGATGGGGAATACGTCTGGGCCGACGTCGAGACGGTGGGCGTGAGCGCGACGGAGGTGCTCCGCGAAGCGCTTCCCGGCGTGATCGGCGGGCTGAACTTCCCCAAGACCATGCGTTGGAACTCGGAGGAGGCGTTCAGCCGCCCCGTGCGCTGGCTGATCGCCATGCACGGCGAGCACCACCTGCCGTTCGTCGCGGTGGGCGTGCCCTCGGGCTCCACGACGCGTCTGCTCCGGAACAGCGCGGCGCCCGTCGCCGAGGTGACGAGCGCGGCGCACCACGCCGAGCTTCTCGAGAGCGAGCGCATCGAGATTTCCTTCGACGCGCGGCGCGACGCCATCTGGAAAGACGCCGTCGCGCTCGCCGAGACGGTGAACGGGATCGTGCCGCCCGCCTCCGGCGAGCCGGGCGGACTCATCGACGAGGTGGTGAACCTGGTGGAGTCCCCGACGCCCATCCTGGGGTCGTTCCAGGCGGAGTTCCTGGCGCTCCCCAAGGAGGTGCTGGTGATGGTGATGCGCAAGCACCAGCGGTACTTCCCGGTGGAGGACCCCGCGACGGGCGAGCTCTTGCCGCACTTCGTCACCGTCGCGAACGGCGCGGTGGACCACGACGCCGTGCGCCTCGGGAACGAGTCCGTGCTCACGGCGCGGTACCAAGACGCGCAGTTCTTCTACGAGGCGGACACCAAGAAGACGCTGGCGGATTTCAAGCCCGCGCTGGAGGGCATCACGTTCCAGACCGAGCTCGGCACGATGCTGGACAAGACGAAGCGCGTCGAGACGCTCGCGCCCACGCTCGCGAGGACGCTCGGCTTCGGCGAGGCGGACGCGAAGATCGCGGGCGAGGCGGCGTCGCTCGCCAAGGCGGACCTCGCCACGCAGCTGGTGATGGAGTTCACGTCGCTGGCGGGGGTGATGGGCAAGCACTACGCGCAGCGCGAGGGCCTGGATGCGAAATTGTGCGACGCCATCTTCGAAGCGGCGTTGCCCCGCTCCTCCGGCGACCTGCTGCCCTCGTCCCCCGCGGGCATCGCCGTCGCCGTCGCGGACCGCCTCGACACGCTCGTCGGCCTGTTCGCGGTGGTGGGCGCGCCCAAGGCGACGGCGGACCCCTTCGGCCTGCGCCGCGCCGCGTACGGCGCCGTGCAGGCGCTGGTGGCCAACGGCGTGCGCTGCGACGCGCGCGCGGCGCTGGCGGAGGCGGCGGCGCTGCAGCCGGTGGCGTGCGGCGCGGAGACGGTGGGCGAGTGCGTGGAGTACATGACGCGCCGCCTGGAGCAGTACCTCGTGGACAGCGGCTGCGGCATCGAGGCTGTGCGCGCCGTGCTGGCGGAACGCGGCGACGACCCGGCTTTCGCCGCCGCGACGGCGCGCGAGCTGGACGAGGTGGTCAAGGCGAAGGGCTCGGACGCCTCCGCGCTCAAGACGGCGATGGGCGTGCTTGCGCGTCCCACGAAGCTGGTCAGGGGCAAGGAGCTTCCCGAGGATCTGGAGGTGAAGCGGGACTCGCTCGTGGACGCCGAGGAGGTGGCGCTGTACGACGCCTACCTCGCGGCGAGGGAGGCGCTCGGGGACGGGTCGGCGGCGTCCGTCTCGGACCTGCTCGCCGCGGCGGCGACGCTGTCGGCGCCCTCGGAGGCGTTCTTCGACAAGGTGTTCGTGATGGCGGAGGAGCCCGAGCTGCGGCGCAACCGCCTGGCGCTCGTGAATGCGGTGGCGAGCCTGCCGAGAGGGATCGTCGACTTCGCCGAGCTCCCCGGGTTCTGATCGCGAGAGAGACGGCGAGAGAGACGGACGGTGTCGTTTACTAGAAGCTGAAAAGTGTGATTTCACGTCTCTTCAAAAAGGTACTCCGCGACGCGTCGACGCCCGAGCTTGCTATACGTGTCGCGGCGGCTGGTTAGTTTTCGAGGTTAAACTTGTTCGCCTTGAACAGCGCGAGCTTGTACGTGTACTGCGTCACGGGCTGGCCTTTGCTGTCGATGAAGCCCGGGTCGAAGGAGGTGAGGTAGTCGTACACGGTTTGCCCTGCGACGATGACGGGGCCGTCGCCGGCGGCTTCCGCCGGACGGAACTTCCACTTCGTGAACGTCCGAGACGACTTGATTTTGGGTTGTTTGGAAGACGCCATCGCGGGCGGCGCGCCCGGGTTGGCGTTTCCAATAACGTTCCCTTCCGCCACGGGAAAGGCGGTGGGGTCGACGACGCCGGATCCGGATTCCGAGACGCTCGTTTGCGCGTACCCTCCGTTTTGCCCGTCAAAAACAATCTGCGCCACCTCGCTCGTCTCGATGCGGTCGGGCGCCGGGTACTCCTCGCTCCGCTGGTTCACGCGGAAGAACACGCTGCGCCCGTCGTTCCCCAGGCTCGCGGTGAGGACGTTCGGATCGTCCACGTCCCACTCCACGGACTCGATGACGTTGTACGCCTTGGCGGTCGCCTCCGCCATGCGCGCGACGTTCCACGCGCGATCCATCACCACTTTGTTCTGGTTGTTCCGGATGAAGCGCATCGGGTACACGATCTGCTCGCCCACGTCCTTCTGCGCGCGGCGCACCACCGCCATGTCCTGCACCAGCGCCTCGCCCTGCGGGGTCGCCACCTGCGTCAGCGTGCTGTAGCACAGCCACGTCCCGAGGAACTCGTCCGGGAACGTCAGGTCGGAAGGCGCGCCGCTGATGGCGGACCACGCGTCGGAGACGAGCCCGTTGCTCATCGCGGAGGCGCGCTCGGGGACGGCGGGCGCGCCGGCGGCGGCCGCCGCGACCGCCGCGAGGACCCCGCGCCGGCTCACGCTCTCGGCGGAGGAGGACGAAACAGGCGCCTCCTGCCGCTCGCGTAGCTTGCGCTGGTGCCGCCGAACAGCCTTCGGGCAAGGACATGTCTCGCCTCTCGGGCAACCCGAGCAGTGGTCCACCGCGGCGCCAGTCTCGTCGTCCGCCGCGGACGCCGCCGTCGCGAGGCGTCTCGCGGCGCGAGGCGCGCCGCGCCGAGAAGCGGATCTGCCCGGCGCGGTCACCCGCGCGGGGGTCGCGCCTCGACAGGCGGCCGTGGTCGTCGCCATCGCGCCGGCGGAAGTGCCGATATCCCAGACGCCGTGACGTGTCGCGTGAAAAGAGCGGTCGCGGAGGGCACGCCGCGAGATCGGACTCTGTGCTTCGACGCAGTCTCGAAAAACGGAAAATCGATGTCGCTCCGAAAGTGCCGAGTTTTCTTGTGCCTATGTTTCAACCCGACGACGCCTTTTCCTCCTCCGGCGCGTCCGCTTCCGCGTCCGCTTCCTCCGCCTCCCCCCCCGTCTCCTCGCGCTCGCCGGGCGCAGACGGCTCCCCCCCCCCCGGCTCGCGGTTCAGCCCCCCCTCGCCGTCCTCGAGCTCGGCGTCCGCGCGCGCGAAGTCCCTCGGGACGGGATACATCTCCGAAGAAAGCAGACGCTCCGCGGCGTCTCCTCGCGCCTCCGCCCAGCTCGTCTCCGCGTCCACGCGCCGCCGCAGAGCCGCGCTCTTCTCCTCCGCCTCCGCGGTTCTCCGGTCGGCCGCCTCCGCGTGCGCCCGCCACCGCGCCGTCTCGGCCTCGGCCGCCGCCGCGCGAGCCTCCGCCGCGGCAACCTTCGCCTCCGCCGCGGCGGCGCGCCGCAGCGCGTCGCCGCGCACGTTGGCGGCTTTGGTCATCGTCTCGGCGCGCGCCTCGCGCACCTCCGCGAGTCGCCTGCGCTCCGCCGCCGCCACCTCCGCGCGCAAGCCCGCGCACGCGCGCTCCGAGCGCAGCGCGGCGTCCAGCGCGCGGTCGTACCGCGTTTTGATTTCGGAAAGCAGAGGCTTGTACGTGACGAAGGCGTCGACGAACGCGTCGAAGGTTTGGCGGTAGGCGTCGAGCGACGCGAGCTCATAGGTCGCGTCGTCGTCGCTCGTCGAGAGCGAACGCGCGTCGTCGCCGTCGTCCGCGCCGGCGCCGGTAAGACGCGCGAGCCTGAGCTTATCCCGAAGCAGGCGCTCCAGGTCACACAGCAGGGTGGGCTTGCTCTTGCCGGAGACGGCGGCGCGCGGGAACGTCTCGAAGTACCCCGGGCCGCTCGCGTCGGGGGGTGCCTTTTTTGGCACGCGGGCCGACCGCATCTCCCCGCGCCTGAGCTCGCGGGCGAGGTCGCGCTGCATCGCGGCAGCGGAAGCGGCGAAGCGGCGCGCCTCCTCGGAGCGCTTGTGCGAGTTGGTCGTCGGCGCGCGCCGCGAGGAACCGCCGGAGGGGGCGCGCGCGCCGTAATCGCGACGCGCTTCGAACGAAGGGAAGGAATCGTCGTCGGGACCGACCCCGCGGAGGGCCGCGCCCGTCCCGCCGCGCTCGGGGGCGCGAGGCGGGGACGTGCCCTCCAGCCCGACGGGGGGATGCCCCGCCACCATGGAAGCGGCGCGCGCGATGGAACGGCGCAACCTCGAAGTGGGGACCCGCCTCGTCGCGCAGGAGACAGTTTTGGATTGTTCCCCTCGGACGCGACGAACGGGGACTTCCGAGAGGCGGTCTCGGAGATTTTGTTTTTCTGGGACCGTCAGAGCGACGCGCGCGGCGCGTGCCTCGGTCAGGCGCATGCTGAGCGCGGCGAGGTGGCTGACGGTGGCGCATCGAGTCTCCCTCGACTTCCGTCGGTCCCTCATCCCCGCCTCCGCGCCCCCCCGCCCGGTGGCCACCCGGCGGGGCGTCGGAACGCCGAATCTCTCTCGCGGACTCGGCACCGCCGCCGGCATGGCCGACCCGGACGGCGTCGCGGACGCGCGTTTCGACGCCTCCGGCGTCGAGATCGAGATCCCGCTGCCTCCGCCGATCGGCACGAAGCGTCTGCAGCGGCCCGCGGACGAGCCCGCGGGCAAGGCGTTGGCGCGGCTCCGAGCGACCGTCGAGAAGGCGAGGAAGAAGACCGCGTCAAAAAAGAAGAAGACGGACGGCGACGGCGACGCGGCGTCTCCGCCGCCGCCGATCGCGACGCTTCGCGAGAGTCCTTCCGGTGCCGCGCTGGATCCGGAGACGCCCAACGCGGACGCGTGGGTGAGCGGTCGAACGCTGGTCGTGGACGGCGTGGGTTCGTTCCGAGTCAGGGTCAACGCGCCGTCTCTGGAATCCGTCGCCGTCGCGGGCTACCCCGTCGTCGGGTCGCCGCTCGTCGCCGCGCCCTTCGGCGCGCGGCACTGCGACGAGGACGAGGACCTGGCGTACGAATGGTTCCGCCGGGTCACGCGTGACGATACAGACGGCGCGGACGCTGAGACCGAGACGGGCGCGAACGCCGGAAAGAACGCCGTCGCGAGCGACGTCCTCGTCGGCGTCGGGCGCGCGTACGTGCCGACGCCCGCGGACGAAGGGCGCGTTCTCGTCGTGACGGCGACGCCCAAACCGCCGAGAGGCGACGAAGCGCCGTGCGGCGCGCCCGCGTCGTTCGCCACGGCGCGCGCGACGGCGGCGGCGCGTCCGAGACCGGACGCGTTTAAACGCATGGCTAAGTTCGTGCCGTCGTCGACTTCGTCAAAACGCGTTTCGTTAGACGAACGCGGTTCCAGAACGTCGGACGAGCTCCCGGACGACGCCTCCGTCGTTCGAATCATGACGTACAACGTTTTAGCGGACGCGTACTCGCACACCTGGGCGTCTCTGTACCCGTACTATTCCGCGGCGAACGCGGACCCGCACGCGCGGCTCCCCCTGGCGATGCAGGACGTCCTGCTCGCTGACCCCGAGATCGTGGCGCTGCAGGAGGTTGACCGCAAATGGTACGGCGAGTTCTGGGTCCCGCAGATGCGCGCGGCGGGGTATATACAAGCGGGTCCGCTCGCCGAGAAAACCGGGCTCACCCGAGAGGGCTGCTGCGTTTTCGTCAAGGCGGACGCGTGGCGCGTGGTGGACGCGGCCGTGGTCTCCCTGAAAGACCCCGGCCCTATGCCCGAGGAGGAGGCAACCGCGGCGTTCGTGCGAACGCAGCCGCACTTGCGCGAGGCGCTGGCGAAGATCTCCACCGTGGGACTCGTCGTCGCGCTCGAGCCGCGGCGCTCGGGCGCGGAAAACGATACCTCCGCGCGGCGTCCTCTGGTGGTGGCGAACGCGCACCTGTTCTTCCACCCCGGCGCGACGCACGTCCGCGCGCTGCAGACGCGGTGGCTGCTGCGGCACGCGCAGAAGGCGCGCGAGGCGCACGCGCGCGTCGAGACGCGAGACGAAGACGATGACGATGACGATGACGCGACGAGACGAACCGTCGGCCTCGTCGTGTGCGGCGACTTCAACGCCGAGCCGTTCGACGCCGCCGCGCGCTTCGCCGAGGAGGGCTCGTTGAGCGCCGGCGACGCCGACTGGGCGCTCGGCTCGGTGTTCCGCTGGGGAGGCACGTCCTCTCGAGCCGCGGCCGCCGAGCTCGCGAGCATGTCCTCGAGCGCGCCGAGCGAGAGCGCCGAGCGAGACGAAGGAGGCGACGCTTCCGGCGACGGGGACCCGGCGGCGACGCACCAAAAGCTGGGGAGGATGGCGGCGTGCTGGCGCGCGTGCGCCGAGACGGAGCGCGGCGAGCGCGCTCGATGCGCGGTCATCACGCCCCCGTCCCCCTCGGACGGTACGAACGACACGCATGACCAGCATGAAAGGGACCCTTTCGTGATCGCGCGGCACCACGCTCGGAACGGGTGCACGTTCAAGACGTGCGACGTCGTTGCGGCGTGGACGTTTCGCCGCGACGCGGGCATGCCGCCGGGCGTGCGGCTCGCCGGCGTCGCAAACGCTCCGTGGCCGGGCGCGACTCCGGCGAGCGCGACGAAGGATGCGACCGATCCCGACTCGGAGGGCGGGGGCGGGGGCGAGCCCGCGCGACGTTTAGGGATGGGACCGGAGTGGGCCCGAGGGGACAACCCCGCCTCCGCCCCCGGAGAAATGTGCGACGCGGTCGGCGACGACGCGACGCGGTCCGCGTCGAACGCGGGGGGCGTTGCGTCTAAAAAAGATCTCGAGCGCGGCGGCGGAGGCGTCGCGACCGCGTCGGACGTCGCGGCGGCGACGTCGGCGGCGAGGAAGGCTCTGGATTCGCACCGCGCGGTTTTGCGTTCGGTCTCGGCGTCGGCGCTCGCGCTCGAGCGTGAGGCGATGGTTGAGATCGATCGTTTAAACGCCGAGTCCGGTGGGTGGGTCGCGTCGTCGATCGGCGCGAGCGGCGTGCACATGCGGCACCCGCTTCTTCTTTCGTCGGCGTGCGGCGACCCGGAGTGGACCAACTTCGTGGGCGGGTTCCGCGGCGCGTTGGATTACGTGTGGTGCGACACCTCGCTCGACACGCCGTTCGGCGCGGCGATGATGCCCGTCGCGCACGCGCCCATGCCTCCGCTCGAGGCGGTCACGAGGCAAACCGCGCTGCCCAACGATGAGTTCCCGAGCGACCACCTCCCGATGGTCGCCGACGTGCGCTTCGTGAAGCGCTGACGACTTCTGCGACGCCTTGTTATTTAGATGTATTTTGAAAGTACACAACGTACGCGCGAGTCTCGCGTTCCCCCGATAACGCACGCGCGAGTCTCGCGTACCACCTTCTAGTCTGTGTTACACAGTATACCTACGTGTGCCTAGCGCCTCCTCGCCCTCCTCCTGGCGCGCGCGCGCTCCTCCGGCGCCGCGCACCCGAAGCACGCGAGCACGTCGTTGGCGAAGGAGGGCTTGGGCGGGAACTTTTCGCGCAGCGCGCGATTGACGATGTGCCGCACGATCCGCCTCGCGATCACCTTCGGGCGGTCGTTCCAGGGCGTCGCCAGGTCGTGCGCGGACTCGAAGTCGCCGAGCTCATCGAACACGCGGTCCCCGGAGTCCCCGGAAAGAGACCCGTCGGCGTCGGCGCCGACGGAGTGCTCGTCGTCCGACGGCGCCGCCCACGCGTCGGCGGTGGCGCGGCGCGCGGCGAGACTCGAGTCGTCGTCCGCTTCGAACTCGGGCACGGGCTTCGTGTGCGCCATCTCCTCCTCCCTGTCCCAGTACCGCATGGTGGTGGTCATTGCGGCGTTGAGTTTGCCGAGAAGGCGCGCCTCGCGCGCCTCGAAGGTCTCCGGGAACGGCGCGCCCGGCCCGACGTCCGACCACGGCTCCGATGCGGAGAACGCGCTCGACCGCTCGCTCGTCGAGGTGGGCGTGTACGTGTACTCCCCGTCGCTGAGCTCGGAGGAGCGCGTGTACGCGTCCGAGGCGCGTTCCTCGCGCGCGGCCCGGCCGCCGGCCGGCTCGCCCCGGGAAGACGTCTCCGACCGGACGTCCTCGACGGTCGCGCGCTCGAGCGCGCGCCTCGAAGCCTCCACCCGGCCGTCGACGCGCTCGGACGCCTCGCGCGCGTGCGGCTTCCCATCGGGCGCGTCCGCGAACTCCACGCTGCGCCGCTCGCGGCGCTCGCCCTTCGAGACGCCGCGCGCGCCTCGCATCGCCATCGCGCGGCCGACAGGAGGGGCTGCGCGCGGAGGAGTGGGCGGCTACACCGTAGTCCTGGGAATTTCCACTGACAGCGTGGAGAGCCCGTCCTGGCAGGCGTCAGTTGCGACGCGAAACTTTCGCCCCCGCACAGCGCGATGCACGCGGTCGGGGGCGTGCCCGCCTCGGCGGTCGCCGCGGGACGCCGCGATGCCCGCGCACCGCGCGTTTCCCGCTCTCGGCGCGCGCTCGCGCTCCGGCGCCGCGCGCGGCTCGGCGCGGTCGCGGACGCGCGCGCCGGATCCGACGCGCGGACGTGGCGCGTGCGTCAGGTGTACGGCGACGGCAAGGTGCTGCTGGACCAGCTTCGCGAGGTGGCTGACCTGCTGGCGGACGGGTTCAACGCCAGCGGGCGCAGCAGCAAGGACCTGCTGAACGGGCTCGTGCAGAAGGTGCGCTGGAGCGGCGGCAACTTCATCTGCCTGGTGGCGGACGACGGGAGCGACGGGAGCGCGATGGTGGGCGCGTGCGACCTCACGCTGTTGCCCGCCGGCGGCGACAAGAAGAGCAAGGAGGGCATCGTGGCAGACGTTCCAACGCAGTTGGGTTTGCCGGAGGACGCGCACTTCCTGTACCTCACGGGGATGGTCGTCCCTGTGGCCATGCGCAGGGGGGGGATCGGGGACGCGCTGCTCCGCGAAGCCGAGTTGGTCGCGGAACGGCTCGACCCGAAACCGACGTGCGTCGCGCTGCACGTGCGCAACGAAAACGGCCCCGCGCTCGG
>Ga0209652_1003843_pt1 | contig 10824 bp, 4 predicted proteins | sample SaaInl74LU_5_DNA_FD_184641 | JGI IMG/M metagenome (GOLD analysis project Ga0209652, IMG submission 184641) | Marine microbial communities from expanding oxygen minimum zones in the Saanich Inlet - ESP_74LU_5_DNA (SPAdes) (version 2) | ecosystem: Environmental > Aquatic > Marine > Intertidal zone ...
CAACGCCGCACAAAAGCACCATGTCGGGACCTCCTCCTATGCCCCCAGGGCAGCAGCAGGGAGGACCCTACAGCAATAATCAGTACCCACCTGGAATGGCCGCCCCTCCGCCGCCACCACCACCACCTCCCGGTATGGCTCCTCCTCCTCCTGGCATGACTTTGCCCCCGGTAAGTTCATCATTCTACATTTAATATCTTGTGTATATTATTTTGATGCATCTCCACCCATCGAATCTAACATATCATTCTTTGATATTGCTAACAGGGCATGCTCCCCCCACCAGGAATGGCACCACCCGTTCCACATCACGTTGGTAACAATAATCATGATAATAACAACAACAACGGTGCACCAATGGCAATTCCTCCGCCTCCTCCACCACCACCGCCGGGGATGATGCCTCCCTTGCCTCCTGGGATGATGCCACGTGAGTTTATGCTGTCTTTGCAATTATATAATATTTGATGAATTCATGTTATCATACTTGTAACTAACACACATCTCCTTCTTTGTTACCACCATTATATTATTTACTCATCTAATTTATAATTCAGCTGGAATGGCTCCCCCTGGAATGATGCAGCCACCAGGCATGATGCAACCACCCGGAATGCAACCACCCAACTTTTACACACAACCACCACCAACTCAACAACAACAGCCACTAACCCTCGAAGAAAAATCCAAACGATGGTCCAAACTCCAAACCAAACGCTACTCCCACCGTCGTCGATTCGCCACCACCTCCAACTCCAACAACAATGGTCCATCTACCCACAAGGAACTCCTCCCCCCCGAACACGTTCGTAAAATACTCGCCGATCATGGTGACATGTCCTCCAAACGCTACTCGGCCGACAAACGAATCTACCTCGGAGCATTGAAGTATGTACCCCACGCAGTATTCAAACTACTCGAAAATATGCCCATGCCATGGGAAAATGTCAAGACTGTCCCCGTATTGTATCATGTTACTGGTGCCATCTCCTTTGTGAATGAGGTGCCCAAGGTGATTGAACCGGTGTATTTGGCTCAATGGGGGAGTGCATGGGTAATGATGAGGAGGGAGAAGAGGGACAGGAGGCATTTTAAGAGGATGAGGTTTCCACCGTTTGATGATGAGGAGCCTGTGTTGGATTATGCCGATCATATTTTGGATGTGGAGCCTCCGGAACCTATAAGGATGGAGTTTGGGAATGAGAGTTATGGGGGGGATGATAGTGATGATGATGATGAGAGTGATGATGGATTGGATGAGGTGGAGAGATTTGTGGCGAGTTGGTTGTATGAGAATAAACCTTTGGCGGAACCGGTGGATTATGATGAGTTTGAAGATAGTGATGATGAGGAGGATGGGGAAGATGGGGAGGATAGGTGTGCTGGATATCGTGTCCCTGGTGGACGGTATACCAATGGACCGTCGTACCATACGTGGAGATTGCCCACTCCCGTCATGTCGTGTCTGTATCGACTAGCTGGACCGCTTGTTTCAACTCATTTGTTGGATCCCAATCACAGGCATCTCTTTCATTTGCCCGAATTTTTGACTGCCAAGGCACTCAATGTGGCTATTCCGGGAGGACCTAAATTCGAACCACTCTACCGTGATGTCCAAGAAAAAGAGGAGGAAGACTGGAATGAATTCAATGATGTTAACAAAATTATCATTCGTCATCCGATACGTTCGGAGTATCGAATTGCTTTCCCCCATGTGTACAATTCTCGTCCTAGAAAGGTTGTCGTTGGTGGAGGGGGATATCATCATCCGCAGCTTTGTTATGTGGGAGAGGATGATGAAGATAATGATGAAGCCATGGGTGGTGCTGGTGCAGGATGCTTTCAAACATTTTCGTCGGCAATTAACCCCATTTTAAGTGTTGTGCAGAGTGAATACAAATTGGAGTCGGGAAGGAATGATGCCGTCATGGGAGAAGAGGATGAATTCAATGAAGATATGATGCTCCCTCTGGTTGGAGAGACGGATGAGGACTATGATGGCGATGAAGAAGATGATGTTTGGTTGATGCATGACGATATGGATGATATTGAGGATGACTTTGCAGCTCCTGATGGCGCTTTGTGGGGTCCAGATGACGAGGTGCAAACAACTACCGGGTTACGCCCTCTCTTGTCGTCAGTGCCCCTGTCGACATCTCGTACAGGCCCCGGTATTGCGCTGTACTTTGCTCCCCGTCCATTCCATATGCGGTCGGGTCGGACACGTCGAACAATCGACGTGCCATTGATTGGTCATTGGGCGAGGGAACGTGTTTCACGTGAAATGAACTATCCGACAAAAGTACGTGTGTCGTATCAAAAGTTGCTGAAGAATTGGGTATTGAATCAGCTTCATGCGCAACCGAATGTGAAGAAGAATAAAAAGGTGCTATTCAAAAGTCTCAAGGCTACCAAATTCTTTCAATGTACTGAGCTTGATTGGGTTGAAGTTGGGCTGCAAGTGTGTCGTCAGGGACACAATATGCTCAATTTACTTATCAATCGGAAGCAGCTGAATTACTTGCATCTCGATTATAACTTCAATCTCAAGCCGACCAAGACGCTGACAACGAAGGAGAGGAAGAAGAGTCGTTTTGGCAATGCGTTCCATCTCACGAGGGAGATCTTGCGTCTGACGAAACTCGTGGTTGACTCTCATGTGCAGTATCGGTTAGGAAATATTGATGCCTATCAGCTTGCGGATGGATTGCAGTACACTTTCAACCATGTTGGTCAATTGACGGGAATGTACCGATACAAGTACCGTCTCATGAGACAGATCCGCATGTGTAAGGATCTGAAGCATCTCATCTACTACCGATTCAACACTGGACCGGTTGGAAAGGGCCCTGGTGTCGGATTTTGGGCTCCTAGTTGGAGGGTATGGCTATTCTTCCTCCGAGGTATCACGCCTCTCCTTGAAAGATGGTTGGGTAATCTTCTTGCTCGTCAGTTTGAAGGTCGTCATTCCAAGGCGCAGGCGAAGAATGTGACGAAGCAACGTGTGGAGAGTCACTTTGATTTAGAATTGCGTGCGAGTGTTATGCATGACATTCTTGATATGATGCCGCAGGGCGTAAAGCAGAACAAGAGTCGTGTCATCTTATCACACTTGAGTGAGGCATTCAGGTGCTGGAAGGCAAATATCCCGTGGAAGGTGCCTGGTATGCCGGCGCCAATCGAGAATATGATTCTTCGTTATGTCAAAGCAAAGGCGGACTGGTGGACGAACATTGCTCACTACAACCGTGAGAGGGTGAAGAGAGGTGGTACTATTGACAAGACAGTTGTGAAGAAGAACTTGGGTAGGCTCACACGTTTGTGGCTGAAGGCTGAACAGGAGAGGCAACACAATTATCTGAAAGATGGGCCCTACACTAGCGCTGAGGAAGCTGTTGCCATTTACACCACCACCGTGCACTGGCTCGAGAGTCGAAAGTTCACCCCCATCCCGTTCCCTCCTCTATCCTACAAGCATGACACAAAGCTGCTCATCCTTGCTCTCGAACGTCTCAAGGAGGGCTTTGGACTTCAGATGCGTCTGAACAGCTCTGCACGTGAAGAGCTAGGCCTCATCGAACAAGCTTATGACAACCCGCATGAAGCATTGAGCCGAATCAAGAGGCATCTTCTCACTATGCGTACTTTCAAGGAGGTTGGTATTGAGTTCATGGACATGTACTCTCACTTGTCTCCCGTATACAACATTGAACCGCTCGAAAAGATTACGGATGCCTACCTTGACCAATATCTTTGGTACGAAGCCGACAAACGCCACTTATTCCCCAACTGGATTAAGCCTGCTGATTCGGAGCCTCCTCCCCTGTTGGTCTACAAGTGGTGTCAAGGTGTGAATAATCTCGAGGATGTTTGGGACGTCGATGAGAATGGTGATAGTGTTGTGATGCTTCAATCTCAGTTTGAAAAGATGTACGAGAAGATCGACTTGACACTATTGAATCGCCTTCTTCGACTCATTGTCGATCATAACATCGCTGATTACATGACCGCCAAGAACAATGTGTCGATTAGTTTCAAAGATATGATGCACACCAACTCTTATGGTCTCATCCGTGGTCTCCAGTTTTCATCCTTCATTGTGCAGTACTATGGACTTGTCATCGACTTGCTTGTTCTCGGGCTCACTCGTGCAAGCGAGCTCGCTGGATTGCCTCAGCGTCCCAACGAGTATTTGACTTTCGCTGACGTGGAGACTGAGGTCAGTCACCCCATCCGTCTCTACACTCGTTACATGGATAAGGTCTACATGCTATTCAAATTTGATGGAGAGGACTCGAAGGATCTAATTCAGCGTTACCTGATTGAGCATCCCGATCCGAATAATGAAAATGCCGTTGGATATCGCAACAAGACTTGCTGGCCAAGGGATTGTCGTATGAGGTTGCTCAAGAGAGATGTCAATCTTGGCAGAGCAATTTTCTGGGACATCAAGAATCGTCTCCCTCGCAGCATTACGACTCTTGATTGGGATAATTCATTTGTGAGCGTTTACAGTGCTGACAACCCCAACTTGCTCTTTGACATGGTTGGCTTCGAAGTGCGCATTCAACCTCTTCGTGCTCATCGCAAATCTATGGTTGGTGGAGCAACACCTACTGGCACGGTGCACAAAGATGGTGTTTGGAACTTGCAGAACGAAACCACCAAGGAAGTTACAGCTCAGGCACATTTACGTGTGGAAGAAGAAGCCGTCCAAGCCTTCGACAATCGTATCCGTCAAATTCTCATGAGTAGTGGCGCCACGACGTTTACCAAGATTGCTAACAAGTGGAATACTGCTTTGATTGGGTTGATGACATATTACAGGGAAGCCGTGTTGAATACTCGAGAGCTACTTGACTTGCTCGTGAAGAATGAGAATAAGATTCAGACTCGTATCAAGATTGGTTTGAACAGTAAAATGCCGAGTCGATTCCCTCCTGTTGTTTTCTACTGTCCCAAGGAATTGGGTGGCCTTGGTATGCTCTCCATGGGTCACGTGTTGATTCCACAGAGTGATCTTCGATACAGCAAGCAGACGGATACTGGAGTGACTCATTTCCGCGCAGGTTTGAGCCATGATGCTGATCAGTTGATTCCAAACCTGTTCAGATATTTGCAACCTTGGGAGAGTGAATTCGTTGACTCTCAACGAGTGTGGGCTGAATATGCCCTCAAACGCCAAGAAGCGAATGCTCAAAATAGGCGTTTAACGCTTGAGGACTTGGAAGACTCGTGGGATCGTGGTATTCCCCGTATCAATACGCTCTTTAGCAAAGATAGGCACACGTTGGCCTACGATAGGGGCTGGCGTGTCAGAACCATCTTCAAACAGTATCAGGTTCTCCGCGTGAACCCATTCTGGTGGACACATCAACGCCACGATGGTAAGCTGTGGAATCTCAATGCGTACCGTACGGATATGATCCAGGCGCTTGGTGGTGTAGAGGGTATTTTGGAGCACACTTTGTTCAAGGGAACATACTTCCCTACGTGGGAGGGTCTCTTCTGGGAGAAAGCTTCAGGGTTCGAAGAGAGTATGAAGTTCAAAAAGTTGACTAACGCCCAGAGATCTGGATTGACTCAAATTCCCAATCGTCGTTTCACGTTGTGGTGGTCGCCTACGATCAATCGTGCCAATGTCTACGTTGGATTCCAAGTCCAACTTGATCTGACGGGTATCTTCATGCATGGCAAGATCCCAACTCTGAAGATCTCTCTCATTCAAATCTTCCGGTAAGCTTGCACTCCTGTTACCTTTGACTTTGTTTGGCCACTGATGTCTCCTAACACCGCGTTATTTTATTTGTTTTTGAACTTCAGAGCACATTTGTGGCAAAAGATTCATGAGTCCATCACCATGGACATTGTTCAGGTGTTTGACCAGGAGTTGGATGCTTTGGAGATTGAGAGTGTGCAGAAGGAGACAATCCATCCTCGTAAGTCTTACAAAATGAACAGCAGTTGCGCTGACTTGGTACTATTTGCTGCCTACAAATGGCCAGTGTCCAAGCCCAGCTTGCTGCATGACACTAAAGACAATTACGATGATGGAAGTACTACCAACAAGTACTGGCTTGACATTCAGCTCAGGTGGGGTGATTTTGACTCACACGACATCGAACGTTATTCAAGGGCCAAATTTTTGGACTACACCACCGACAACATGAGTATCTACCCATCTCCAACTGGTTGCTTACTCGCCATTGACCTCGCCTACTCGCTCTACAGTGGCTTCGGTAACTACATCCCTGGAGGCAAGCCGTTGCTGCAACAAGCAATGGCAAAGATCATCAAGGCGAATCCAGCCTTGTATGTTCTTCGTGAACGTATTCGTAAAGGACTGCAACTCTATTCGAGTGAACCCACTGAGCCCTATTTGAGCTCTCAAAATTATGGGGAGCTCTTCAGCAACCAGGTGATTTGGTTCGTCGATGATACTAATGTATACCGAGTGACGATTCACAAAACATTCGAGGGTAACTTGACTACGAAGCCAATCAATGGTGCTATCTTCATTTTCAATCCTCGCACTGGGCAGCTGTTTTTGAAGATCATTCACACGAGTGTTTGGGCCGGCCAGAAACGTCTCTCTCAATTGGCCAAGTGGAAGACAGCCGAAGAAGTTGCTGCGCTAATCCGATCCCTTCCCATTGAAGAGCAACCGAAGCAGATCATTGTCACCAGGAAGGGAATGCTTGATCCACTCGAAGTTCACTGTTTGGATTTCCCGAACATTGTGCTCAAGGGATCTGAACTTCAGCTTCCTTTCCAGGCAGCTCTGAAGGTGGAGAAGTTTGGAGATTTAATCCTTCGCGCGACCGAACCTCAGATGGTTCTATTCAACATTTTCGATGATTGGCTCAAGACGATTTCGTCCTACACGGCATTCTCTCGATTGATTTTGATCCTTCGCGGCCTTCATGTTAATGTGGACAAGGTAAAGATCATTCTTCGCCCAGATAGCAGTGTTGTTACTGAGCCTCATCACGTGTGGCCGACACTCACTGATGAGCAGTGGATCAAGGTCGAAGTTGCACTGAAGGATCTCATTCTTGCTGATTACGGAAAAAAGAATAACGTGAACGTTTCGAGTTTGACGCAGAGTGAAATCCGTGATATCATCCTTGGAATGGAAATCTCTCCTCCATCTTTGCAGCGTCAGCAAGTTGCGGAGATTGAAGCTCAGGCAAGGGAGCAGTCCCAGATGACAGCAACCACAACCAAGACGACGAATGTGCATGGAGAGCAAATTGTTGTGACAACTACGACGCAATACGAGGCAGCAACCTTCCACAGTAAGACTGACTGGAGAGTGCGTGCAATCAGTGCAACCAACCTTCACTTGCGTACCAAACACATTTATGTGTCATCTGAGGATATCTCGGAGGAAGGTCTGACATATGTTTTGCCTAAGAACATTCTCAGCACTTTCATCACCATTGCAGACTTGAGGACGCAGATTGCTGGCTATTTGTACGGAGTCACCCCTCCTGATAACGATCAAGTGCGAGAGGTTCGATGCATTGTTATGGTGCCGCAGGTTGGTAACCATCAGAGTGTCACGCTTCCCAAAGACCTCCCCAACCATGAAATGCTTGATGAATTAGAACCACTCGGTTGGATTCACACGCAGCCACATGAATTGATTCAAAATGGTATCCAAGTTCTTCCTGCCCCTGATGTCATTATGCATTCTGGTATTGTTGAGGATAACAAAAAATCTTGGTCTGGTCAGAATGAAATCATCATCACTGCCTCCTTCACTCAGGGATCTTGCTCTCTGACTTCGTACAAGGTGACAGATAATGGGCTCGATTGGGGAAAGAAGAATCGCAACATCGCTGGTGGCGTAGCGAACGCGCAGGGATACTCTTCCAGTTGCTATGAGAAAGTGCAGATGCTTCTCAGCGACCGCTTCCAAGGCTTCTTCATGGTGCCGGAGGGCGGATTGGGGTGGAATTACAACTTTCAGGGTGTGAAGCACAGAAAGGGCATGGAGTACACAGTGAAATTGGATGCTCCCGAGAGGTTTTATGCGGAGAGTCACAGGCCACAACATTTCTTGTCCTTTGTTCAAATGGAAGAAGGGGACGGAGGAGACGAAGATGCTGATTTGGAGGATTTCTTGACTTAGATTGCGTTACTGCTTAATAAATTATGTCCAATCTCTTAAAATGAGTCTATCTATCATTATTTTCTAATTCACCTCTCTATGCTATTTACTGTCTCCTTTCATCTCCAGAGTTTTGAAGTTTCCGGCTTCGCTCACACACTGAAGTAAATTTCCTGACATTTGAATTGAACTCATCACGTCGTGATGATTGATTCTGCAGAGAACCGAGGAAGGCGCTCTTCGCGTGCTCTGGCGCTGACACAAGCGGCGGCTGAATCCATTGGAGGAGAAGTTGGGGGCACAACATGTTGAGGTGAAACAAAACTCCGGCGATGGACCCACTGCCATGGTCTAGTCGGTAGGCAGGCAAGTCACCCAGCAAGGCCTGAGCAAGGTTTATAACCAGTGGCTCTCCCTCCGCAAGGATTGCTTTCTCTAATGCAGCCAAACTCGCCTCCTCATAAGCATTTCTAGTATTGGCTGTTCTCAGTTTCAAACTGTAAGATACTGTTGCCTCCAGGAAATTCAATGTTCCTCTATTTGCATCGCGATGGTCCAACTTCATTCCAAGTGCAGCATATTGCAATAGCGAATTCAACAGTGGACTTTGCACTAGAGGACCTGGGCAATAGTTGGTCATACGCCCTGCGAGGTAGAAAAACTCCTCCACGACGTCGGGGTGTGCTGTTAAATCATCAGACGTCCGACACGAGTTAAATACAGAGGTTGATAGATTCGCCATCATTTCGAACAATAGCTGTGAATATGCTGGATTCCTTCCAAACTCTGATACGCAAATACTAGCCAGATACAGATAGGGAGACAGTAGGGAGAGGGAGAAGTTCTTGACGATTTGGTCAGTCAATGGCTCCATCATTGGTGCATACGACGCAGCTCCGCATTCTCTCATGGCATGTTTGTGAAGTCTACATAATTTCTCCCCACATGTGAAATCTCTCGGGTGTTTCTTGCTGACGGAATCGAGCATGGGCCATGACTCTTTCATGAGGCTAAGGATGAAGTCCGAACGGCTAAGTGAAGATTGCTTCGGCAAACGCAAGTGCTGGACGAGCACCGTCAATCGAGATAGTTCAGCAGATATTTGTTTGGGACTTGCCGAATATTCTGGCGATGCTATCACTTTCATACTAGCCATGATTGGCTGTGCCAAATGATTAATGTACCCATTGATGACATCCGAACTGATCGATGAATCGTTGAGCAATTTTGTTGAGATTGCTTTGCATACACCCTCGAGGACTTCCAACTCATTTTTAAGATCAATAACAAAGTCCTCCCCGCTCCCCGCTGATCCCCTTTGAAGATCTCTAGCCGCAACAATTCCATCGTAGAGCTGAAGTGCTGCATCACCCATTGTTTGACAGTTTTCACAGATTTCTCGAATTGCAACAGCAGATGAATAAGCGCATTTGGAAATGGAAAGACCTTGTGCCAAATAGGGCAGAAGTGGTTGTAAATACGATGGATGCCTCCCCAACCACGGTGCAAACTTTCCAACCGCCCGACACGCAGTTGACCTCAGCAATGGTACCTGAGTCGGAAGCTGTGGAATTAATCCCATGACAAAGGGAATCACCTGCGGTTCATCACTAGGAACGTACATGGCAATGGTCTGAATTGCATACAAATACGCTTCAATACCATGCCAATCCGAAGGTTGTCGATTCTGAGGCAATGCCGCTACTCTATGACACTCTTCCTCCAAAGCACCACCAACATTGCGCAATACAGCATCCCCACCCAACAATCGACAGCAATCATCAATCGTATCGGCAAAGTAGGACCGGTTAACCTCGATATCCTCCAACCGGTCGGCACTCAAATCTTCCACTCCCACCGGATATCTCAGTAAATTGGTACATATCGATAACAATCGTGTAAGCTGTCCCGAAAAGGAATCAATCTTGATCTGCCGATACTCAAATGGTTCCAACTCCTCCAACCCCATTACAAACCTATACCAAAAATGCAATGTAATACCCGCAATATCTGGATCGGGAATAGCCGAGCACCGCAACACCAATTCCACCAATGCACCCTGATTCATCTCCTCATGACTCAATATCAAACTAGAATACGATTCACCCATTTCCGTAAAAATACGACAATACCCACGCATACCATCCTCATCCTCCTCTTGAATCGACTTTTGAAATGGACTCACCACCACTCCTCTTCCCACCACCGAATCATAATCCTGCCCCAACGCCATAGCCTTGGGTATAATACTCAAAATCAACCCCTCATTCCCCCTCCGATGACTCGGATACGTCCGTAACAACTCCACCACCACATCCACCGCCAATTCAAACCCCCCATTGGTTGAATCACCCAATAATTCAAATATCCACGGAACCAACACCGTCTTCTCCAACAATTGTGGATCCATATCCACAATCCGTATCCAACTCTGCAAACAACTCAACACTGCCTCAGTAGTTGCCACATCATAACTCAGAGTAGTCGACGAATTATTATTATTAGTCGATGATGATAATGATGATGATTGCACCGCATGCTCACACAACCCCAAGACAATCCTCGATGAATTCCGCAACATGTCACGATAACTCCACAACTCCTCCTCCCTCGATACGACTAATCGATGACTATCCGCTTCTTCGGGGATACTCCGAAATAATTCCAGTACCGCCGGTCCTAATTCTGGATGTTGATGGAGGACATTG
>Ga0209652_1003845_pt1 | contig 10823 bp, 6 predicted proteins | sample SaaInl74LU_5_DNA_FD_184641 | JGI IMG/M metagenome (GOLD analysis project Ga0209652, IMG submission 184641) | Marine microbial communities from expanding oxygen minimum zones in the Saanich Inlet - ESP_74LU_5_DNA (SPAdes) (version 2) | ecosystem: Environmental > Aquatic > Marine > Intertidal zone ...
ACTCGGGGGTTATTGATTGGATAATTGAAATTGGAGATGCCTATCTGATTCTCCATCACCATAGCCATCAGCTAGCAGCTAGCTAGCCATCAAAAGAAATGAATCCGGCCGACACGACGACGACGCACGGCATAAACCATCTTGTACAATACCTTTTCAACTGCCAATAAGAAGAATTTTGTGGCTGCTGACAATGAGAGAGGCACGATCCTATCTGCTTGTGATAATATCATGTTGTTACTCTGGCTGTGCAGGATTCAATTCGTCACCATTGCATCACAGTGTCCGCTCAAACACAAGTGCACGGTTGCATCCGCGCCCATCACTGAGAAGAAATGTTTCAAACATCAACAACGGTGCAGACGAACCATTGGGCAAAAGAAGGAGATCTCGGGACACTAAGGACAATAGAAAAACATCAAGGCGAAAAAGTACTAATAATGGAGCAACAATGAACACGGCCGTCTGCATTATACCACCAGATGACGCTTGGGATTCTATTCAACGCGCTAGACATCTTGCCAGAGACACAACATTCTACAAGTGGCCACCGGCAATCAGATTATTTCATCCGTTTGCACCTACTCAGTCAATACCTAACTTGGTGGGGAAATTGGCCGAGTGGATAGAGGAAGAAGGAACCAAGTCAATATTAGAATTGGAATTAAAAGGCAGCGGCAATGTCATGGAAGAGGAAGAGGATGTTGACACTACTCAGCCATCATCATCGTCTTCTTCTTCTTCCACACTATTGGAATCATTTGAAGTTACTTTAGATTCAATAACAATATTACCACACTGGGAAATCCTACAAGCAAGAATCGAGGCATTAGATGAGCGCATGCCCCAACGAACTCTGGGCGAAAGCCTTGCCGAGAAGGAAACTCGAAGGAGAAGAGCAGAGGGCATGGCATTGATCGAGGAGGAGGAAAGAAAGGGATTAGAAAGAAAACAGGAAAGAGAACGTAAGAAGCGGCAACGGCTGATAAACAAGGGGCAGGGCACCGAGAGTGATCGTCAAATTGAAGGTGATGACACAACTAATGTGGATGAAGCTGGAAAGAAGGGTGGCAGCTTCAACGGTCCATGTGTTCTTTATCTATCTCCGAATGAAGAATCACGGATTGCACTTGAAGCTCTTCGAGAAACTTTGCGAGAAGAATTATTCCCCATGTATGATGCATTCTCGCCATCATCTTCGGTGAGTCCCTACCCAGAGTATTTACCACGAAAGGTCGTTTCTGACACCAAAGCGGGAGCGTCGACTTCGAATGCAGTCAAGTTTAAGCCATTGTTACCCATTGCACGGTTTGCCTCGGTGGATCAGGCGGTAAAGGTTGCAAAGGTATTGCAACGAACATGGGACCCGCTAACGTTCAACGTAACTGATATCCAATTCGTATCGAGACAAGACGACAATGCATTGCAAGTGAATTCATATCAAAGCACGAGTGGAGTTGGGTTTGGCAATGGAGGAAAGTCTCAGTCAGAAGACTGGGATATTCCCGAGGTTCGTCACAGGAAGAAACACGGTACACTGTCAAGCGATGCTACAAATCGAATGGCTTTAACTTCCTCGGGCGAAGTTGAAGATGTATCCAAGCAGGGCATTTATGGTTGTGATGCCATGGTGATGATGTGGGGCGAAGAACCTGAAGAAGATTTGATGGAAGAGGAAGCTTCACTTACGATGATAATGGACGACAATGATGATGAACTCGAAAAATCAGGCTCAGATTTTAATGAAGATCACACAGATGAATTATACTATGAAACAGGAGATATCAATTACGATGAAATATTCGCCACAGCCGAGAGAGAGTACCAACGAATGGAAACATATGAAGAATTTTCATCTGTTTTCGACTTGGAGCCAGGTGCTCAGATTGAAGAAAGTGAAGAAGGTGGTGGCATTGAAGATTGGTTAGATGACGGGGATGGATCTTTGGATGATGAGGGCGCAACTGTAGTCATTGGGAGAGCTCAGTTTTTCTTGGGAGCAATGCGAGATTTCATTGGGATGCCAGCTTCTAGTACCATTGATGGAAAGGATAGAATTATGGGAGGTGGCGTTAGTGCTACTGCGCGACGACGTGGGGCTGTACATAGGTTAGCAGAGAGTTGGAGTGATGGGGAGTATGGAAGGAAAGATCAGGATTATCTTCCGAAATAGAATGCTTAGTTTTGAATGCGTCTTTAAGCTTTCACGTATAAGGTCACATATTATCTTTGTTGCATTGCATTAGTGTGTATAATATACTTACTGTCAGCATGAAGCTGAAGGAAGTGCATCTCGTACCATAGTCAAGACACTTTCTAGATTTGTGGAGTGGATGTTCTGATAATTTCTGGAGATGGAAAGCAATGGGAGACAAAAAGGAAGCGTAGACATCAATTCAGTAGCTCATCGCCTCGTACGTCTCGCTCTCGCTTACTGTAAGTATATATGTAGGGCCATGCCAGCAACTCGTGCAAGATGGCAAAATGAAAAAGACATCCTCTTTTGTCATGACATCAGACATACGAGTGCCACATGGGCGCTCCAATCACTTTTTTACTTTCATTTGAGCGGCCTTCGTGCCGCAGCAGCGACATGCGCACTACGGCTACACTCTATGGATCACACACACGATCACGGAGGCGCCTGGTGACATTTCATGTGCTGCTAATAGCTATGCAGATTTGTGTAATCAGTTCGATGTACAGAGCCGATGAAGCTTTAGAGTTTTGACTAATTGTCTGAAAAACATAATTCGACGTATGGGAGATGACAGAACAAATGCACTACGCCACTTATGGCCGCGGTCGTCGCCGACGCGTCAAGCTGGGAGACACAAAAGGGCGTATGCAAGAGATAAAGAGTGAACAGTGCACATCTTCTCGCACTGATGCACAAGTAAGACGACGCAAATACACACAAACGAGCCGACGATCAAAATCACCCACTCCTACAAAAGTTAAGAGGAACTGTTCTGCTTCGCCAACTCGTCGCAGGCCTAGCGTTCAAAAGAATCCCGGAAAGCAAAGGATAGATCCCGTCCATGCACATTCGGATCGAAAGCCGAGACTTGTCAAGTCAACATCTTTGGATGCACGCCCTCGTCAACAGTACAAACAAAAGCAGCAAGAGTTTCATCGACAGATGTCTGGGTTCGACTTCTTTGAGGAAAAGACTGCACAAAACAGCAAGTTCGATGGCGTAGCGAAGCCTAAGAGTGAGAACAACAAGAAGCGTGGGGCCAAATTCGTCAAATCAGCCAAATCATTCTTCAAAGATAAGATACCTTGCGTGCCCAGCCTCATCATCTCTGGTAGTACATGCAAGAAGTACAGCTACTTCTTGCAGTCGAGGTTTCAAACTGATGCCGGCTCTATCTGCTATCATAGTGATCGTGAAAACACTGGGACAGTAATAAGTAACGAAACGGCGGATAGCAAATTATCATCATCTTCTGATGAGTGCTCATCAGAGGGGGATGAGTCAATCGTTGAGAGAGAGGAGGTTGACATGTACTCTGAACAAGAAGACGATTCTGAAATGAGTCATGAGTTGGGATCAGGGTATGGATCACATGCAGAACGACTTTCGTCACTAACATTTAGTCAAGATGCCTACGAGGGCAAAAAGTCTTCAAGGTTCATCGATGATGATAATGATTCTCAAGCCGATCACGCAAACGACGATCAAATCATGAAGTTTACTAAAGAGCTTATCATCCTGCTGGATGAGAACGAAGAACTCCGTGGAAATATCAATGACCTACGCAGAGAGTTCGAGGCTATGCTTAAACAGATGCAAGCGATTGCAGATGGGAACGAAGAAACTTTTGGAGAAGATCAAAGTATTCAAACTGACGACACAAGAGTTTCCCATTGTCTCAGTAAGATAGACAAATTGAAGCTTGAAGCCCTTGAGAAGTTCAAGGAAGTGGCTGAGAACCACCAAGACGATAAGGACAAAGAACTTGCGAAAAGAGAGAGAGACATCAAATCATTTGAAGTATGCATCGAAGATCTTCTGTGTGAAAATGAGCGTCTCTTTAACAATGTCGTGACGTTGTCCAAGGAGAGAGAGGACATACTCAAGGAGGTAGAGAGTCTCAAGCAGCAAAAGCAAGAAGATCATGCAAGCAGTGATGCAAGCATTGCTGCAAGTGGCTGCACCATCCCTCACTTCATGTTGACAGATGAAAAGGAAGCCAAGTGCCAACACGTTAACTTGGATACAATTGCATTGCTCTTGAAGAAGATGAAAATATCATCTACATCAAATGAAAATGAGGATGCGCCGACGGAGGCCGAAGATGACATCATTTCTTTGGTGTCCAAAATCATGACGCAACAACATCATCGTGGTGATAGACGGCACCACGAATTGGATCTACCAGTTGTGCCGGAGGACAAACAGGAGGAGGGAGTCAGCACGGAGGGTGAACTCAGCAGTTGTAAAGAAGGTCGTGATGAAAACTCGTCCGAAGTAAAATGCGACGATGAAATCGGCCCAGATGTGGAGGATAATATTAGTGAAGCAGATGATGACGATTACAGTAGTGGTACAGACGATGACGATTACATTAGTGGAGCAGATGATGACGACTTCATCGGTAGCTCCACTTGCAGTGATAGTGCATATAACACATCGGATGATGACTCCGAAGGTCCTCAAGACTATGAAGTCTCGGCAGACAGCCTGCTTGACAAAAAATCTCCTGCTTTCGCCCCCAATAATCACGGAGACGACTCTTCTGGATCTGGATCACTGGAAGTGATTTATGAATACTATTCTTCCAGTGGCTCAGAATCAGAAGCAAGCAGCTCCTCAGCTTCAGTACAGCATCAGGGACATGACTCTGAGTCTGGCCACAAACAGGATGTTGACCACAGCCGCCAAGATTCTTCTCAAGACAGTGACTTTTATGATGAGGGCGATCGTTTCACCGGACCAAACTCCATTTTTACTGCTGACTATTCATTTGGAAGCATCGAATCAGCGGACTATTACTATCAATCATCCAGATCAAGGTCGGCGTCTGCATCAAGAACAACCAGATCGTCGTCTGCCTCTCGAGCAAGATCTGCATCTAGATCTAGATCGTCTGCATCTCGATCAAGGTCAGCTTCGAGGCCACGCTCTTCGCGCAGAGACAGAGTACAGATTGTTTCACGACGACACTCTTCTTCTGTGAAAAGATCGTCTCCTAGAAAGTCCAAAGAAGATGAGGGTAAAAGCATTACGCACTCGGAGAATGCACAGGAGGAAGAGATTACAAATGCAATCAACAGTCAGTTAGATCCGATGCTTTTCAATAAGCCTACGAGAGCTCGCACAATGAGCACCTGTGCATCGATCTCAGCATCAGATTCCACTGGCTCGACTCCAACTTTTCCTTCTTTCAGCAGTGACTCTACCAAGGAGCATAAGGCGATCACCATCACAGTTGTATGCCGTTCATCTCGTCATATCAGTTTTCCATCTACGCGCGAGCACACCTTTGTATCATTCTTTACCGCGTCGATGCGTAAGAAAAAGGTGGACGCTGTTCTAGAAGAGCAACTGAATGCAAGCAACATCGTGTGCTCTCAAAACAATAGCACCAAGAAGAGCAAGAAGTACAAGGGAGAGTTTAATGAAGACGGCCAACGACATGGATATGGCATCTACACGTCAAGGAATGGCAACGAGTACAGGGGAGAATGGCATCAGAACAAACGTGAGGGACTCGGTGTGGTGAAGGTTGGTAACGGTGATGTATTCGAAGGTCAATTTGAGGGTAATTTCAAGAATGGTGTCGGCGTGTATCATTACCAAGACGGAGAATGTGATTTGAGTCGTTACGAAAGTGATCATCGCGTTGGTCAGAGTCTCCGTTGGTCTGCAGATCGACAACATGCGTTTCTTCTGACGGAAGAGCCTTCGGTGAAGGAGATTTCATTGACAAAAGCTGCCGCCATTGCTTTGAAGATGGGTATTGTCGTTGCATACTAGTTCATTAAAATGTACTTTGGTAGCTCGCTTGTTATACTTTAGCATCACACATCACGCGTTTATGTAGGAGTAGTCTTTGAACTCAATCTTCTAACGCTGATGAAGTTAGAGAGACAGGGTTGTCCTCAAAAGTGAGTGCCTCCTTGATGTATTTAAAGGACAATCCTCCGAACACGAGAGCCGCCAGAGCAGCCTCAGCTTGCCACGGAATATCTTGCGAATACCCGACACCTCTGGCCATGAACGTGGCAGTCAATGGGATTATAGCAATAGCTGTAAGCTCCGCATTGCATATTCGGATCATCCTGTTGCTCAGTTTTTCTCCCATTGGAGTGAAGTTCCCATTACGTTTGGCAATCGCACGTTGGATGATAACAACTGTGTTGAAGAAACTGCTTGCACCAAAGACTCCAACAAAAGCTATCTTTAGCCAGAATAGCGGTTCATGAGCATAGAAGTCGAATCCCTTCTCGTACTCTACAGCCCTTAAATATCCCGAGTACGCAATCCCAACTCCCCAAACACCAAGTCCTATATCGGCTGCGGCTATGAAATCCTCCTCCTCTTCCGACATGTTGGGTTTGATAGTCAAACGTTCCGCCATGATGCAAGCCAAGATCCCTATCATTGAGATGTAATGTCCATATGCGGCGAATGCAGACCCGACTGCATTTGGTGCACCCGCTGTAGCAGCCGAAGCGACAGAGGGATTAGCTATTATTGGTAGAGCACTTGCAAGGAAAACTGCCTCTGGGCGGACGGGTGATGATGAAGTCTCATCACTCAAGTTGAGAGGATCAAAAGACTGTGGAGCAGAAGTAGAAGATGAAGACTTGATGGTCGTCCTTGGCTGGGGTGCCCAGGCCGTAGCGGCAGCGAACAAGCTCAATAGTGCGGTTAGTCTCATGGTTGTTATTTGAAGGTCAATGACGTTGGTGATGGGCGGACAGCTTCAAGTTGTCAAAAAATGGAAATTCATCCCGAGGGACAACCCAAGGGAAACCAAGGAAACCCAGTTCCTTTGCATTTCGAGAGATTTCGAGCCGACCATAAATACCAAATACTTCGTCGGCGGCGCATATACAACAACAACCTAAAACCATGCCCAACGACAATCAAGATGGACCTATGGATCGCCTAGCAAAATCACTGTTTGCTTCGCCAGGCAGTCCTTTCACTGCCTTTGCCGATAAGCAAAGGGCAGAGAGGTTAGAACAATGCAAAGATCTCGAAGATATATTGATGGCATGCCAAAGAGCCAATGAGGTTGGTGTTGATGATGCTGGTGCACCAGCTGCTGCTTCTGGTGATGTCTCGGTGGCAAATAAATCAAGAAGTGAGGCTAGAATTAAACGCTTCTTTAAATGGAATGGTGAGGAGACTGGCCAAAGTAATGATGATAAAAGCAGTGTACTCCAAGATGCTACTGCGTCGATCCTAGATGGCGATGACAATAGTGATAGAGACAACAATAACCAAAGTCGAAGAATGAACAACAAAGCATCACTTTATAGTAAGGGTTGCGTGCAGGAGACACATGAAATGTGGGCGTGTCGTGCCCTTGCATTAGGATGTGGAAATCATCTAAGTGATCTTCGAAGATGTTGGTCTGACGCTTCATCTGTTCAGAACAAGGGAGAACTTACATTTAAAGATGGTGACAGTGGTTCAGATGCATCTTGTCGTGGTATACAGCAACTCATGGCTCGATGTGTATTGAAAAATACTGCAGAGTTGAAGGAGCGGATGGCAGCAGCAAAAAAGTAATTATACATCAATGATAAGAGTGAATATTTTTGCAAGCTGAGCTAGTAAATGATACAATTATTACATCAGTGCTTACACTTGCAGCTTAAATTGAGTTCCTTGACGCGAATCGAGTTAGCTCCTTGTCTCTTGCTTGCTTTTTCTTATTCTTTCGTTGCTTCATTCCACGTTGAATTACTGCTGCTTCCGCACCAAGAGACTTCCTTGCGGAGAGATCGGGTCTGTTCAGAGGCACTAGACCGCCCCTTGGTCCTCGTTTTGCGGTGTCTGATTTCGATCGCTTGTATCCTGGAGAATTATTGATTTTCTTTCTTTTGTTATTGTCTGGTTTAGAAGCAGCGATAGAGCCATTTCTAGTGAAGACATGAGAAATGCGCCTTCCAGCTGAAACCTTGCCAGGATGGTCTAGGGGTGTTGGGCGGGTGATAATGTTATCACATAGCCTCGCACGCCGCTTACTTGCCTCTCTGGCTTCTCTCAAAGAATGGCAATCAATAATGCTGCTCAGATAGGAACAATGATGCGCACCACTGCTGTCATCAATAAGTAGACACCTGTCGGTCAAACGCTCATGACACTCCCGGAACATCTCCACACAATCTGGAAGCCTAAATACTGGAGTCAACTCACACATTCCTCCATCGCAAGTGATCATTTCACCTGAATTGCCTAGACGAACAAGGTTGGTCGTCAACTTATCACGACGTGAGCCAACACATCCAAAGCGATAGAGCAAGCTTATCAGAATCTCCGAGGGGCGATCATTCCCCCCGTTGGCAATATGGGTTTCGATGTGATATGCAACTAGTACATACAGCTTGTAGGATCCCAAGCCTCCAGTAAACGGTTTGTCTAAACCCTGTTGATTCATCAACGCCTTCATTATTAGTATAATTGGTGCAAAACTAAGAAAAAAAGTGGCATTGTTCGTGAGTAAAAGTACAAGTGAAAGTTGTTGTCTTTTGTGAAGTGTTTGAGATACTTCAGCAGGAACTCACCTATTGAACCGATTCACCTGAGATCGTGCATAAGTGCTCGTGTCGACACCATTGTGGCCTCCAATTGCAATGTCACCTTCAAATCCAGTTCTCGTGCTACAATTGATAATTGGAACTCGAGCTCGTGAGCGACATTCGATTGTATGAGTAAACGAACTCCTTCGCAACTGATTTGTAAGACTGAGGAGCACCGAAACAACTTTATTGCGTGTTTTGCCTGTCGGTCCAATGACGGGCTTCTTCGTCAAAGGCTGTTGAGATGATGTTCGGTCAGATGTGAGGGATAGTTCCATCACTTCATTCTCTTGCTCTTGTGGCAGCTTGCGCGAGACGTCATCATCACTGATATCAACCTCAGATCGAGCCGACTCGCAAGATGAATCATCCGAGTGCAGTAAATTGATTGGCGATGTGTTGTTACCAGTCAGATTGTCGCTTGCTGAACTGTTACTCTTTCGAGAATAGTAAGATGCCAGCTTATCAGCGTCGTCATCATCATCGCTGTCAATCACGATCACATCACTCTTGCTCCCATCATCGTCGTCATTACTGTCATCGACTTCAATCGCAGTTTCTTTTGTTTTTCCAGCAGATTGAAGGGCCTGAGCCTTTTGTGGCTTGTCGTTATTGTTACAAGCCGCATCACTTGGTTGCTCTGTCTTCGCCGCCGCTGAAGGCTTTTGGTGTACTTCACTGCTTTCACTTTCTTTCGTTTGATCTGTCTTCTCATTGGTTTCTGTCAAATCATCCACATCTCCCCCAAGCTCCTTCACACCTGCCAAGTCTATTTCAAACTGAAAGCCTTTCTTTGGGGCAGGTTTGCTTCCAACATTGCTTCCAGCAGGTGTGACACTTTCATCGCATAGGTCATCACCATGCTTTTCCCCGTCATCAATATGTTCACCAACACGATCAATAAAGAACAAATCATTGTTGTCGTTTTCTGGGTGACTTTGCGCCTCCTCTTTCTTTTCATTTTTAGAGGCGTCTTTCTTTTGTTCTGCCTGCTTTGCATGTGATGCATTCTGAATAGCTTCCATCGTACGCAGCAATGATGATTCTGTCAATAGAGGACAGTCATCACGCTGGTGTTGACTTTTTTCCAGTAAATCAGCATCCCTTTGACTGGTTTCGGTATCATCGTCAACAAAAGTTATGTGCTCTGGTTGTGTTTCTCCCTTGACTACGCCCCATAGGCACATGTCCACATCAGAAGCAAAAGTACATACTGATTGAGTAGCAAATGAACCAAAAGGGACTACACTGATTTCATCTTCTCCGTCATTTGCTCGAGTGTTTCGATTGCGCCCGCTCTTACCAAATTGATTGAGGGCAATTCCAGTTATCTCATCTAAAAACGCTTGCCTTGCTTTCAATTCTATTGGGCCGAGTTTGACGTATGCGCAAAATGATGCAATATCTGAATCAATGCTTGACAGGATGCTTTCCGGTGGTAGTTGCAACTGTGCCATATCATGATTGTCGGTTGATTCATCATCGTCGGAATCTTGGTCGTCTGCATTGTTGAGTCTGCGTTTATCATTGAAAGTTTCGGCCTTAGCATTAGCTTGTGCACTGTTATACCAAGGAACATCCACCCGTTTCAAGAAGATCTCATTGGATTGTGATATAGTCATTTGAAAGGCACGCTTCTTGGCACCCTTCTTCTTTTTCTTCTTCTTCTTTGTCGTACTGTTCTCTGGAGCGTTTGCATTGGCTTTCGAAAAGCTGTAGCCAGTTTTGAAACCCTTGTGCGTGTGTCCACGTGATGATGATTGTGAGTTGCGAGTGACTATTTGCATCCGCTCCTTGATGGAGGTAAATGCTTTCTTTTTCCTCGGTTTCACATCATGATGCTTTGAAGGTTTCGGCAGTTTGTTTGCTCTCTTATTGTTTTGAGGGGCGGCTTTGACTTTGCCGTAATTCCCTTTGCTTCCCTTTTCACTTCTCATCTTCAATCTACTCTTGCAATCTAGCTTTTACCTATGCCACATGCATGAAAGAGATTGGCCAGGCGCTAATAATTATCAGGAGTTGTAGTTGTTCTGCCATTCATCGGCGGCCGGCTGTTG
>Ga0209652_1003846_pt1 | contig 10821 bp, 6 predicted proteins | sample SaaInl74LU_5_DNA_FD_184641 | JGI IMG/M metagenome (GOLD analysis project Ga0209652, IMG submission 184641) | Marine microbial communities from expanding oxygen minimum zones in the Saanich Inlet - ESP_74LU_5_DNA (SPAdes) (version 2) | ecosystem: Environmental > Aquatic > Marine > Intertidal zone ...
GAACTGGCTTCTCACGAGACACATTGTCCTTGTCTTCCGCAAAAGCAGTGGTAGTCATTACAAAGCTCTTCAGATTTGGAAGCGCATCCGGTGATCCCTCGAGGAGCTCCATTGTCGGCTCCATATTTGTCGTGATGAACTGATCCACAGGATCATCCCAGTCAGTACTTCCAGCAATATGCAGAATCGTAGAACACTTCCCTAACATACTCTTCGGTGCACGAGAGATCCCATCCAAGTACTTGCCAGATGACATTGGTACAAAGCAAAGCCTAGGATTCTCGATCGAGAGGTCAAGACCTTCGCCATATTTTGAAAGTACATTCGAGAAACGCTTGATAGCTGCTTCCTCGTCTTCCGCATCTCCTTTCACACGGATTGGAAGAATGATATTGTCTACTTCCGTATGCATCAAGAGCGTCTTGAGAGTGCGCAATCCAACAAAGCCCGTCGCGCCAGTCAGAACAACACTCTCTCCCTCGTAAAGAGCAGAGAGGTGACTAGGGCTGTGGCTGGCCTGGAAAGCTTGCACTGGATACGTAGGCAACAGCCAGTTGCAGGTGAGGGAAAGTAGCAGGAACAGATAGTTCCCTGTCCCTGTAGCACTAATGATGTTGTTCATGCTTGTTGTATGCGTAAATTATGTCAAGTAACTTTAACTTTAGCTTGCTTTGCTGTTTGCTGTTATCTTGTGGAGAGAGGGAGCTAGCCGTCGTGCAAAAGGCGGTACAATATTGTACAATAAACTGAGCCACAAAAAAAGAGTGTCTTTTGATCTAAATCGTGTTTTCTGTGATTCTCTGCGACTCTCTACAATAGGCCTTTGGAGGGGTAGGTCGGCTCTTCCGATATGGGGGGATTCCCCCCGCTCTTCTAGAAGTAGACTAGATAAAAAACTCCCGATTTAGGTTTGGGGAGCCCCCAAGCCCCCATAAGCAAAGGCCTCTACTCTGAGATGGACTGTTAGTGCCAGTCCAATGTTCTGACATGAGAGTTTTGGAGGAAGTGGATTCTTGGGGTACTTAGGTGCAGTGTACATAGATAGGAGTGGCCGTAGAATTTGGGTGCCAAGCCATCTTCTCAGATTCAAGTTCAAGGTTGGTCGGGTTGGAGATTTGGTGTAAGTGTAAGCAGCAATTCAGCAACGCCGGTTGCTGATAGGATGATGAATCCGAGGGCCGCCTTTTACGCCTGGCTTGATCTTGGCAGGGGCGTCTACTCCAGCTCCAGCGGCGGCATCGTCAGGGTTGTCGTTTGCACTTGTAGTTGTAGGATTGGCAGTGGCAGACTCCACGTCGTCGTTGTTGTTGTCATTGCTGTAGAAGATTCTTGCCCTCTGGGAGGTTCGTGTTCATCTGGCGTAATCATGATGATGATGGTGCAAGCTGCGGGAGATGAGATGGAGCGTCAGCAACAGCCCTAGAGCACGAGGACGAGGTAGAGATAGAGAGAATGAGTGATAGTAATAAGAATCTCGGCAACGAGCATAACAAGAATCAGCAGCACAATCATCAATATCAAGAGCCTTCGCGACTTACTTACCAGAAAATAATTTTATGAAAGCCCATCGAAAAGCAAAAGCGCTCGGTGGTTCGCTGAGTTTACATACTTGCACACCGTTAAGTATTTGAATCTCTATTGACTCCAACGTTGAGATCAAAAACGACATACAAGACACTCTAGGACTCTTACTTGGTTCCCCTGTTAAGAGCCCGGAGCCAGAGTAGAGCCCGGTCTATAAGTATATCGCCAAAGCATATCTGAAGCGCGCGGCAAGATCATCTTTTGTATCCTCTTTTTAATTTTCACGAAGCCGAACGATGGCCGCAGAACTTAGAGTTCTACTACCAACACTTTCACTTGCTAAAAGGACCATAAATGAAAACACGCGTAGAGCAAAGCGCCACAGAACAGAACATACGCAGCGCACTTCTATCTACCATACCAATTTCAACCTAACCACTCTTCACACATCTACATCTCCTAAAAGAGTCACCATCCAAGATGACAGAATCTACCGCCTCTCAGACGCAGAATGATCCTCCAAAAGTACTCTCCGATTTGCAAACCGAGCAAACTACACTCAATCGAGTATCCCACCGCTTAGCAATGACCGATGCAGGACCTGCGCTTGAAAAGGTGTTATCCCTCCTCCTTCCTCGATTGCTATCTCGGATTGGAAAAAATGATGATGCGAAGAAGAAGCACAAGAAGCAGCGCCAGGGCAGTGCTGCTAACAACAACAACAAGCGAAAATTAAGTGGTGAAATGACCGTCAGTACTTCGGAGATAACAATCTATGATCAGATTGATTCTGTGCATGACGCTATTCACAAGAAACTAATTGAAATGTTGACACATACGATGAAACGTGTGAGAGAAGATCGGAGTTGTAAGTTGCCCTGTGGTGCTGTCTTGGAATTACTGACCACCACCACCCAGCAGCAGCAGCAGCCAAGTGAGGATGGTAATGGTGCTGCAGCAGTCACTAATGCATTCACAGTCAATTTGAGCTTGATGTTTTTAACACTTGGGTTGAATCGATGTAGTCCTAAGGAATGTGCATCTCTTCTACCTGGATTATTACAGTTTTGGGCATCTATTTTACGCCCTACAAACAACACTAATGATGATGATGACGCAACAACATCAACTTCCATCGGTGTACTCCATTTCATGGATCCCAGTCGAAAAATGAGACATGATCAAACTTGGCATTTGATATTCCGTTGTCTTGAATCTATATCGCATAATCCTACGGAGACTGCTGCTGCTAGAAGAGCTGCATCATCATCATCGAATGATGATGCCACTTCTTCTTCCGCTGATACCGCCTCAGCAGAAACATCATCATCATCTGTATCCATACCATCTCTAATCAACAAGACAAAGCAAATGATTGCACAAAGCTCCCTCATCAGTGCAGCGTTATTCGATTTATTCGTAGATGTATTCCTATACACGCCCGTGACATCGTCGACAACAGTAACACCAGGATTATCTCCAATTGGGTATCAACGTCTCGTGTCTGGATCGGCATCTCAAAAATCAGGGGCTAAGAATTTTAGGGAGGAGTTTGTGACGAGGATGAGTTTGAGGGAGTTGAAGTTGAAACTGTTGGATTTGATTGCTCCTTGTAGGAGGTTTGCGTTGTTCATGTTGGATAAACAACAAAGTGGTGGTAGTGATGATGATAACGCCAATGTTGTTGGAGATGAAATGGGGATTTCTCGAACAGTAGCCTTGATGGTGTTACTCACAGGAGACCCTGATCCGGATGTAAAGTCAAAGGCAGAGTCTTATTTGAGAGCTCATATGGACTCCTATCGCGGAAAGGATATTGTGGGGGAGTCAAGTATTCATGATGCATTACTTGGTAATTCCATTGCTTTGGCTCAATCGACCATGTCCTTTTCGATTGGAGACATTTCATCGGCTAATTCAAAGAGGAGAGTGAAAGCGAAATATCAAGATGGTGTTGCTTTGAAAACGCTGCAGTCGAGCTTGGGGCTCACTTATCACTATGATGCATCCAATGATGCTGAGCAAAAGATATATTTGTCAGTGTGTCGAATGAAGGTTCCTGACTATACAGCTACGCCAGCATTGAAATTCATTGCCAAGATGCTTGAAGACAATCCAAAATTATTCCAAGTAGGAATTGACATGGGGCTAGAAGAGGCAGACGCTGCAGGTGTATACGTTGGTACATTGGCCCTTGCTGTCTTTAGTGAGTTACGCCGTCCAGGTTCATCGTCATCGTCGGTGTTAGAGTCGGCTGCCTCCTTACTGCATGCATTATGTGTCCGATTGACACTTTTCTATGACGCGAGGACTGGGTCGGGGAGAGATCGTCTTCGTGTTCTCTTGGCACAATCTTTGAAACTGGCTTCCGATGTGTTAACGCCGACTTCCGCTGGGGAATTGACCTCCACAGGAACCAATGTCACGAAGACTGCAATTGGGGTTGAAATCCGTGACCATTGCTACGGTTTAATATCCACTTTGGCTAGATCTAATTTTGCTCTGGACGAGAGGCAAGAAATTTTTGATTGTGGCAACTCATCTAGCTCAACCTCGGCTTTCACATCTATTGCCACTGCTACATTACTCTTTGGGTGTTCATCGAACGAAACAGAAATTCTTCGACCACGCGCGACGTCAGCATTAGACGCGTTGTTGGGGGGTTATACTCGTGTGATAGCACTCCGCGCAGAGCAGGCAAAGAAAGATATGCTAGCCGAGGAGTTGATTGCAAAGAACAATGTTTCTGAGAACCCATGGGCTGACTTATCAGCAAAATCTGTGTCAGTAGAGACCAAAGGCAGCAAAGACGCCACTGCAAGTCTTGCACGATCACTATCTCCTCTTATTTGGAATGCTGCACGACGTAGTCAGCCAAAGTCATCTCGACTAGCTGCCGCTCGATGGTCACATGAGCTTCTATCGCATATAGATGCTCCTAACGCGTATCACCTGCTCTGTTTCCTGTCGGGGGATGACGATGCAACTGTATCCATGATTGCCAAGCAGGCGATGGGTGTGGACAAAACTCTGGGAGAAGATATAAATCTTAGTTCTTGGACAAAAGATGACTCAATTAATCTTCCATCATTTGGGGAAATAATGAGTTCTGTTGTAAGGTCGAAGAGTCGCCCAAAGTACACAGAATTTCATTTGCGGGCTCAGGCTGCTTCTCTTCGATTCATGGTGCATTCGTTGTTCAGTGAGGAAAGTTTTTACGGAGACGAACTTGGAGGGGATGAGTTGCGCATATTTGTATCGGTCATCCTTGACACATTGTCGAGTTACAGGGGCAGGTCGATGTCACGTGAAGAAACCGATTTGGTTGATGAATGCGCAATTTGTCTATCGGCATGTACTTCATCGTCTTCAGAGGGGCGTTCATTAGTGAGAAAATTTCACGACGATAGTGGTTTTGGATTCAACGATATTTCAATGCAAGCTCTCAACTCGCATTCTGCCAAAGCAAGGAGACACTTTTCCGAAGTGGTGGGTCATTTGTACGAAGATCATGCGTTATGGACTGATTCTCCTGGTTCCTTTTCTGTTTCGGATTGGATAGAAATCACTGGGTTGAAAAATATGGCCACTATTTGCACGAAAACACTTGGAACAATGTTTGAACCAAGTTTTGTACTTGGTGAAGTGCATGGAGCAGCTTTTCTTGGATCACAATGTGTGCGTGCACTCCGACTAGCTGAAACAAGAAATGAGCAAGACGCAGATGATGGCATCTCCGATTGCTGGACGGCGTGCGCAGATATAGTATCATTACTTGGAAAGGGCCTGGCTCATCCTGATGCGGCCATTGGAAATGCGTGCTCGAGGGCAATTGTGATTGCATTCTCATATGATGGCCAAGATGCTCCAAATCTGAATAAGAAATTGTTTGATGCAGTGGCCATTGCACTTGGAAAAATGAATGCTTCGCTGAAGAAATTTTCTTCGATTGATCATGCAGATGCAAATCGGTCTGAGTCATTAATCGAAGCCTCTGGGTTACTACTCGCAGCTTCGACATCTGGAGCTGGTTCTTCCAACACCAGCGAGGAAGATGGCTTCGTTGGACTCGGAGGAGCACGGCTCCAATGTGTTGATTCCTTGTTTGGGATTCTAGGGTCGGCTGTGTACAAGAAAGATGATGAATTAAGTCTAGCTGTGGGGGAAGCTCTCGTCAAATACGCTGACGCATTTGGGCAAGGAGAGTGGTCATCATCTGGCTCCGGTGCTGAATGGCCGGAAGGTCCATATGATGCAGAATTTGCCTTCTCTCTTGCGCCACATGTTCACATTCTCTACACATTATTCGAGAGAGAACTCAAGTCTACAAATCCAATGAAGAAAAACTCCTGCGCACCCGTCATGCTTGCAATTGTCGGACATGCGTCTCGACTGTGTAACATTGACACTGTTTTTTCACAGCGAGCTATGATTCAGGAAGTAACCAAGTTCATGATTCGTTTCCAAAACAACTTTATCCATCTTCTCTCCCACCCAAAAGCAACTCAACTGTCTCGAGAAAGTTGTTGCAGGGGAATTGCTGCTTTGCGTGGTCTATCAACGGTCATTTCGGCACCAGCAACGGAAACTGAGTCATTGAATGCACGTCTACTGAAGGCATTTGGTGAAACTAGCAATTATGGAGGCTCTGCGATGATTGAAACAGAAGCCCAGGCGAGGGAACGTCGAAATGATGGGGAAGCGGGCAATTTTGATGCGACTTCAGCTGAGGTCGGTGGAACTAGTGGTCTTAGTGAAGCGGCCTTGGGTGCTTATAGAGAGATGTCAAGTGCCGCCATTTCGTGCGACCGACCAGATGTACTGTACTCCCTGATGATGTTATCAACGAGCCATGAGATATGGAGTCGAACCGAAACTAGGGATCTTTATGGTGCCAAATCAATTCTAGGCAAATCTGGTACAAACGACACGGAAGAAATTCGAATTGCTTTAAGACCTCACCTTGGCAAACTCATTCCTCGATTGCTTCGAGCATGTAATGATCCCAACAAACAAACGCGAGAACAAATGAACAATCTCTGGACTGCTTTGACTGGAGGAGGTGCAGAGAGTAGAGCACTGATATCACAACATTTCTTGACAACGATGGATATTCTTATCGAAGAAGCTGGAAGCAAGTTGTGGCGTGCCCGCGTCGGCGCTTGTGGAGCATTGGCCGACATTATTGTCGGCAGGAGTTGGGGGGAACTTGGAGGTGGAGGCATAGATATTGATGATGAAGGGACAGGGATGAAGGGCGTGACTGCATCTATCAGACTACTGCGTTTGTGGAGAATCACTATGCGGGCTCTCGACGACGTGAGGACGGGAGTTAGAGAGAGGGGTGATACACTTGGTAGAGGTGTGCGTGCACTCACTATTCGTCTTTGTGATCCAAAAGCAGGGGAGAACACAAAGGAGGAAGAAGAAGTTTATCTAAGTAATGCTGAGCGAAAGAGACGTGAAAAGGAAAACGATATCAACTCAGAGTATGCAGCCACCGTATCTCTTAGTTGGCTTGTTAAATACGGTTTGAACCAGCCGTGCGCTGAAGCTACTGGAATCTGCATATCATGTCTCCTGGGCATTGTTGATGTCTCAAAACCTACTACGTTGCAGCCTGTCTTGGCAGAGCTGATTGGATCTTTGCTGATGGCTATGTCAGGTCTCGAGCCATCAGCACTAAATTATCTTCAAGTAAGAGCTGCTGGCAATGAAAGCTCTCAAGGGGCAAACGGGGCAAATGGATACGACAGGTTGGAAAGGCTCAGGATACAGCTGGCGAGCAGTGGTCCAATTGCTGAGGTAAGTCATCTTGACAATAGGAATACCATGTACATTTCGAATGTCAAACTCACTCTCTATTGAACCAACTTATTCATACCATAGGCGCTCAATAAATGCCTAGACATGGTCAAATTCGTGGAGCTGGATGCTCAGAAAAAACTAATCCCAGAGCTAGACTCTGCTCTCAGAAAGGGAGCGGGGTTTGCTACACGCGCTTCTACTGCAGATGCTGTGACTACGCTATGCAACACGTGTCCAGCCGCATTCAAGTTCCCTGGCTCGTCTAACACAAATCCAACGGTGCGCTTATTGAGAGCGATATATTTTGCATCAGAGAAGGAGCGTGGCGCCACTGCAAAGGATAAAATGACTCATGCACTTGGGTCAATATCCATGATAGCGCCGGCTAAAGCTGTTAGGATTCTTGCGGTTAAGGCTTGTGAGCGGTATTCTGAAGCATCTGGTAGCAACAACAATCCATCTCTTCGTAGAGCAGCTGCTGCAACAGTTCGTGCTATTGTCGTCAGAGCTTCTAATCACTTGAAGGATGGCGGACCAAAGGATGTTTGGCGTAAGAAAGTATTGCCTATCGCCTTTCTAGGACGAAAAGATGACGACGCTAAGGTAGCAGCTTTATGGAATGATGTTTGGGATGAAGGCGGCACAGCGGTCGGTCTATCTGGAGAGGACACATTTGGAGTGATGTTGCAAGAACAATTGCTGCCCTATCTCGCCAATGCAATGTTATCTGCTTTACGCAGTCCAAGCTGGTCCAACAGAAGAGAAGCTTGTGCTGTTATCATAGAGCTTGTCGAAGCCAATATTTTATCCCCGGCTCCTCGCTCAACGAGTGGTACTCAAAAAATCGCTGAGGAACCTGAACGCTTCAAGCAACGCGCAAAAGTGAGCAGCATATTACTCAATGAGTGCGTGAAGATAATCCGCCGCAGTCGCATCTGGGAAGGAAAGGGTGATGTTTGCTCAGCTGCATCGCAGATTTCTGCCAAGTGGACTGGTGTTGCAGAAAGTCATTCAAATGCTTGTTCATGTGCACCGATTGTGTTTCGAGCAGATGTAGAATCATTATTTGAAGGTGACAAATGGTTTAAAGGTGTGGAGCAGTCTCATACTGACGTTGAAGAAGCAGGAGACAGCGAATACGAACAACACGACGAAGTCCCTGGACAAATTGCAGATGATGATGCAGCATTGGATATGAGTGGAGAACAAGAATTCGATGAAGATGATGCTGAGCAGCAGAATAGTAGTGATAACGAGCTGGTTGAGGCCGACGTTGAATATGGCATGCAACCTGTCACCCTTGTTGGGTTGTGCCGAATACTTGCTGAGCAGGGGCTAAGGTCTGGAGGTTCTAGAGAAGGTCGACTTCCCTATCGAGTTGCAGCTTTTAGTGCACTGTCGGCTCTACTCAAATCAGTCGTCCCAGATGAGAGTTCAGAACAATACAACAGTATCGTTGAACATCAAAGCTATGTGTATGATGCCATTGCTCCAAGCCTATTTACCTTCGTTTCTGGAGAATCATCTGGTGAAGAAAAACCAGCCCCGGTTCTAGTTGCAAGGGCTATGGAGTGTCTCGCTTCAGCAATGTATGATGAAGTTGGCACGGGCTCGGAATGCAACGATGCTCTTGTGTTACTCAAACTCTTTTCGTTATCAACTGGAAGCACTCAACCAGCATGGACCGTCAGACAAACGGCAGCACTTGCTGCATCTAGCTTGATCGCCAAGACGTCATCAAGTGTTGTGAGGAGAAATGATACGATCCTTACTGTCCTCGAATGCTCGTCACAAGCTTTGAAAGATAAAAAGTTTTGGAAAGTTAGGGCTGCAGGTCTGGAGCTACTCCTCAGCCTTGTGAGGAGGGTAAAACAGCGTGGCCGAACTGATCCTGATAATCAACTTGTCATGGAAGCAATTCTTCCCTACAAAGAAAAAATTGTGGGCATTGCAAGGAAGTCGCTGTCAGATAATGAATCGCAAGTAACTGCCGCTGCAAGTAAACTGACAGTGGCAATGAATTGGTGGCCATGATATGTGATAGTGATAGATAAGTAAAAATAGTGATGTGTTGATTGATGTTGATAAAGTTTCTTTTATGTATATAATACTTATATTATTGAGTCGAAACTTTCGTCTTCTAAGCTCTTTTCAGAGTAATGTTTTGCAAGGATCAAAGATTTGGTCAGAAAATATTCCCCCAACATACCACACGCTTTGGCATCGCCCTGCTCGCTGCAAGTGTAGTATAATGAAGATTCATGTTCTCGTTGTTCTGCCTGTCGTAAACTAGGCCCAATTTTTTTGTGCGTCTGGGAATCCGAGATCTGCAGCCTCTTTCAAATAGTAAAAATATTTCAATTCGTCCCGTTCAAGTTCATGTGCACATACTTCAACGCCATCAATAATAATGCCTCCGGATCACGCTGATCTGCTACTTGTTTGATGAATTGCAGTCCCTTCTCTTTATCAGTAGCAAAAAACGAAGTACCAGAGTTCTCACCCGAGTACCATATTCCAAGCTGTAGCTGTGCCCAAGCCCATTCTTTGTATGAATGCTCCAACACCTTGGATCTTAGTTCCTTATAGCTGTTTTTCATTGGTATTATCCCCCGACAAAGAGGACATTTGCCTCGATACATTTCATCAAATCTTTCTTCACTACACTTGGCGTCTTTTTCGTCGCGGCACTGTTTGTATATCCACCCACCACAGCAATAGAATCGAACATATTCGATATGGGACAATCCTCAGAGTCTTCAGGAGCATGAAGCTCGTCCTGAAGGCGGACAACAGCATCTACACGCTTCGATTCGAGTATGGTAGCTCGAGCTTTTCTTCATCATCCGATAAATATTCGATTAGCTGCACCCTTGCTGTTGTCTCTGATGATACAAGATACAAGGCCCGTTTCACGAGCTATACTTCGAAGCGTGGGGAGATCGGCAATTGAACCCATCTGGGGAGCAATCTTCTCCCGCAGTTGCTGCTCCGTCTCGTCGGCCATAGTGGTGGGCATAATGATGTTAGTCTGCTTGCTGCTTGCTTGGACAACCAACACCCAACACCTACCGTCATGTAGGAGGCCAGGGGCCGGGGTAGATATTGTACCGAGCGGCAGACCGAGGGCCGATAAAAAGTAGCCCCTCATGAAAATCAAAATCTGCAAAAATCAACGATCATCAATCATGCTTCAATCATGACAGCCGCCCGCCGCCGACACTATCATTCAATGGGCTCCAGCCACCCACTTCAAGCCACCCATTTCAATCATATAGTCACTTGTACGTCGCCCATACATTTAGCTAGAAAACTGCTCATTCTTTTGCTGAAAGCAATTTGTTCAAAGCTATTCAGTGCAATCAATACACAACAAACAATACCCGATGTTTCAATCTACCACTACCAGCTACATCACCACCGAGGGCGGCAAACGCATGAGGGTCGACCCTGATAATAGCGGCCCTACCCGCTCCACTTCCGCTCCCT
>Ga0209652_1003847_pt1 | contig 10820 bp, 9 predicted proteins | sample SaaInl74LU_5_DNA_FD_184641 | JGI IMG/M metagenome (GOLD analysis project Ga0209652, IMG submission 184641) | Marine microbial communities from expanding oxygen minimum zones in the Saanich Inlet - ESP_74LU_5_DNA (SPAdes) (version 2) | ecosystem: Environmental > Aquatic > Marine > Intertidal zone ...
CGTTGTAGAAAACGGGGCCATGAGCGCCTTAATTTACATGTGCTTGTCGATTGTTGTTCTTGCCTTCCTAAAAAACCTCGTGCACTACGCAGCTTTGTACAGCATTGCCACCATTCGAACCGGCGTTGCGCGCGATTTGCGTTCGATGATTTACAACAAGCTACTGCGCTTGCCGCTTTCTTATTACAGCAATGAACGAAAGGGCGATGTGCTTTCTCGAATGACCAACGACTTGATGGAAGTTGAGTTTTCAGTTATTGGGGCCGTTGAAGTGATCTTCAAATCTCCAGTAATGCTCCTTTTAAGTTTGGTAACGCTCTTTGTGATCAACACCCAGCTGACGCTCTTCGCTCTGATTTTTCTGCCCATCAGTGGTTTTGTGATCTCAAGAATCGCTAAGAGCTTGAAAAACGCTGCAGGCAGAGGAAAAACCCGACTCGGTGAGTTGATTTCTACCGTTGAAGAAACCTTAAGTGGGATGCGAATTGTAAAGGCTTTTAATGCCGAGGAACAGTTTTCTCGCAGGTTCGAAGGCATCAACAACAGCTACTTCCGCTTGATGAGAAAACTCTACAAACGCGAATACTTGAGTTCTCCAATGAGCGAATTTATTTCCCTCTTGGTAATTTCAGTGCTTTTGTTTGTGGGTGGGAGCATGATTTTAAGTGCTGATACCGCTATGGGTGGCGACCTCTTTATCGGTTACTTGGTGGTATTTTCGCAGATCATTCCACCAGCAAAAGCCATCACCGACGCTTTTTTCAAGATCAACAAAGGAGGTGCTTCCATGGAGCGAATCAATGAAATCCTCGATGCCCCTGACCGTATTTTTGATGTAGAAAACGCCGCTGAAATAAAAGGTTTTGAAAAATCTATTGAACTGAAGAACGTTCGTTTTTCCTATGCCGCCGATCAAGAAATCCTGAAAGGAATTAACCTCACCATCAACAAAGGAGAAACCGTTGCTTTGGTTGGTCCGAGTGGTGGTGGGAAATCAACTTTAGCGAATTTGGTGGCGCGATTTTACGATGTCAATGAAGGACAGATTTTATTTGATGGGGTAGAAATAAAGAAGGCCAAGATGAAAGACCTTCGTGCTCAAATGGGAATTGTTACCCAAGATTCCATTCTCTTTAACGACACCGTTACCAACAACATTGCACTGGGTTCTGCAGAGGGCAGTTTAGACCTTGATAAGGTGAAGCAAGCCGCGAAAATTGCCAATGCCGAAGAGTTTATTTTGCGTTTAGACGGACAGTATGAATTTAACGTTGGTGATTCTGGTGGAAAATTGTCTGGCGGACAAAAACAACGTTTGAGCATTGCTCGTGCCGTTTATAAAAATCCACCCGTTTTGATTTTGGATGAAGCCACTTCAGCCTTAGATACTGAAAGTGAGAAATTGGTTCAAGAAGCCATTGAGAAATTGATGAAGAACAGAACCTCTTTGGTGATTGCTCACCGTTTGAGTACCATTCAAAATGCCGATAAAATTGTTGTTGTTCAGGGAGGTGTTATTGCAGAACAAGGCACCCACGCCGAACTGCTTGAACTTCGCGGTGTTTATGCCAAGCTCGTGGAAATGCAAGCCTTTGAATAAGCTAAAATGGGCTTAAGCAAGGAAAAAGAACGAAGATTCATGCATAAGAGCAAGCAACTTTTTTATGCGCTCATTCCATGGTTTCTCGCCTTCACCACTTCAGCCCAAACTCCGAATGACACCCTCAAAACAAAAGAGCTCCCACGCTTTTACCGCAAGCATGATAACATGTATGCCTATTGGGGAGGGCTTGAAAAAACCATTGGCCTAAGCCCTAGAATAGGCTATGATCAGGATTGGTTTCTTGGTGTATCGATTCAAAAGGGCAAGCTCTCCGTGGGCCATTGGGGTGGTTACGCCCAAGTTTGGGGTGCCGGATATGATTACTACATTTTCGACCAAAGCATGCAATTTCACGCCGGTGGATTCTTTCATACTTTTTCATTCTTGGGAGGAGTTCAGCTTGGAGCTTACGCCATGGGGTATCAGCAGAAAAACGAACCTTGGCATTTGGGTTTCCGACCAGAAATTGGTCTTGGTTTGTACAAAGGATATCTGAATTATGGAAGGAACCTCTACATCGATAAATCAGACCTTTATCGTCCAAGGAACAGCATCACCTTGAGTTTCTACATCACTACGTATCCCTTCAGGTAGTTCAATTTTGTTTTTGGGCTGATGATGAATTGGTTTTGGTGAAGGCTTATCCATTTAAGTAGCCAAGTACTATAAAACAAGGAAAACCATCCTCTTTCTCCGCTCTGTTTCTCCCTCTGAAAACACTTATCCATTTACGTAGCCAAAGCGCACATCGCAAGGAAAAGGGCCTTATCCTATCATGTCACAAAAGCGCTATTTAGCCTTTCTGTAAGCCAATATTCCTTTGTTGATTTTGGAGATCAGTGCCGGACCTTCATAAACGTAGCCCGTGTAAATTTGCACCAAGCTTGCACCAGCCTTGATTTTATCAATGGCGTCTTCCGCAGATGAAATTCCGCCAACTCCGATTATTGGAAACGAACCGCCACTCTTCTCATGCAAGTAAGCAATCACCTCGGTGGATCGTTTTGTAACAGGTTTCCCGCTCACACCCCCTGCTCCAATGGCTTCAACCTTGCTGGCAGCGGTACTTAGACCACTGCGGTCGATGGTGGTATTGGTAGCAATCAGTCCGTCCAACCTCGTTTCCTGAACAATCTCCACAATATCGTCTAACTGCTCATTACTCAAATCTGGCGCAATTTTAAGCAGAATCGGTTTTGGTGACGGACGCTGTTGATTCAGGTCCATCAAGGTATTCAGCAGTTGTTTCAAAGGTTCCTTCTCCTGAAGTTCCCGAAGGTTTGGGGTATTGGGCGAGGAGACATTCACCACAAAATAATCCACCACATCAAAAAGCGCATTGAAACACTTCACATAGTCTTCGGTGGCCAATTCGTTGGGCGTTATCTTGTTCTTGCCGATGTTTCCTCCAATGATGATCTTGGTATTCCGCTTTTTCAAACGCAGAACAGCTTGCTCTACCCCACCGTTATTAAAGCCCATACGGTTAATCAAACCCTCGTCTTCCGACAAACGAAAAAGGCGTGGCTTGGGATTTCCGTCCTGACCAACAGGCGTTAATGTCCCCACTTCAACAAAACCAAAACCAACGTACTCTAACTCATTAAACAAGGTGGCATCCTTATCAAAACCGGCCGCCAAACCAACAGGGTTTGGAAAAGTCAAGCCAAATAAGGTGGTCTCCAACTCAGGATGCGTAAAAACAAAGCGCTTTTTGAAAAAGGACTTCATTCCGGGTAGCTTTAAAGTAGCGCGCAACAACGAAAAACTGAGATGATGAACCCGCTCTGGATCCATGGTGAAGAACAAAGGACGAATGATCTGCTTATACATGCCGCAAAGGTAATTCATATTAACACTAACTGGAATCGAGAAACGATAGTTAATCTCCTAACAAATTGACCCTCAAGCACCCCTCGTTTGAAAAAATATCAGTTTTATTAACGAAAACATTGCATTTTTCCACAATTAATGTAATTTCACCACAACTTAAAACGTACCAACAATGTCTCATGCCCTTTTGAAGAAGTGTTTGCTGCTGCTCATGATCATCTCGAGCGCGCTTCTTTTAGTTATCTGAATCCATCCACTGCTGCTTGTCGTGAATAACTTTGTTGAAACTTGACTACAGGTACAACTTGACATCTCCCTTTATCAATCTACCTTTGAGATTAGAGAATCATTAATCTAATCACTCAGAATGCTAGCAATCTTCGGAAAGAAGAAACTCACGGACGAAAAAGTGGCAAACATCATTGTCAATACCACTATCGAGACTGTTGAAAAAGGGTGGCCAGAGGTGGCCGGCTTCATCAACGATAGTCCGGAATTCGTGCGCAACCCAAATGTGAGCGAAGATGATCTCGGGAAATTCTTGATGATTGTTATCGCTGGTAACTTCGACTTTATTCCTAACCATTTTCCTGATGGACACGATCGCGAGATTATCCGACGCTGTATCGAAAAGTTCGCTCAGGTTTTTGACATCTCTAAAGAAGACTTCGCTACAAAGCTAAAGGAGTACAGAACCTTCATGGGACGGATCAATCACCCTTCGAAAAACACCATTTATGCGATGTCTAAAGCGGTGTTCTTCAAGTACAAGCTGAATGATTTTCAAGAAGAATTCTTTAAAAATGCCAAAACGCCTAACCCCATCTTCACCAAAAACTTGGATGAAATCATAAAGATGTTCTTGTGGGACTTTGAAGCTTTTAATGAGAAATTTAAGGTGGTTGATTAACACCTTTCCACCAAAACACTCGTGGCGTTTCCGCCAAAACCTAAGGCATTGACCATTACTATATTGATTTGATCTGGCGCTTGATGAGCGGCCCTCAAGGCTTCGGGAACTTGTGGCCTCCAGCCTTTCATCAACTCCATGGCCCAGAAAATACTCAGAATTCCAGATGCCGCTAAGGTGTGTCCGAATTTCCACTTGTTTGAAATCACGGGAACATCACCCAAAACAGAACGAATCGCCGCCATTTCAAGCTGATCTCCCAAAATAGTACCAGGAGCATGGGCGATCACGCAATCAACGCTCGGCGCATTGGCATTGAGCATGGCGCCTTCCATACTCGCAATGAGATTGTCGCCCTTCAAACCTACTGCATGTTGAGCGTGTTCAATGCCTTGACCAATGCCACTAATCCTAAATCTACAAGCGGGTCCGCGCACGTTCGACAAAACAAAGAGTCCGGCGCCTTCACCCAAAACCATGGTATTGTGTTCCTTCTCAATCAAAGGCTTACATGCGATGTCGCTTTCTTGAGAATAGAGCCTTAAAGCATCAAATTGAGCGAAGGTAAAATCGGTCAAACAGGCCTCAGAAGCACCAACAAGGGCTTGCTCTACTTTACCCGAATTCAAAAATTGTTGTGCATTCATCAAGGCTTGTAAACCTCCAGAACAGGTCATGCTATGATCCAAAACCAGCCCTGAAACTTGCAAGTAATCAGCCACTGTGCTCGACAATCTTCCCGCGGTAGTGAGGGGTGAAACCAGAGGAGGCAATTTACCATCACTCAAGAAAAGCTTCATGTACTGCTCCAAAGTGGCAGTTGCTCCTCGGGAAGAAGCCAAATTTACTAAAGCAGGTTCAAGGTGAGGAAGGAAATCGATATAGCGAGCACAATGCAAAGCCAAATGTACTATGCGATCGTCGCGCTGAAAACGCTGGTCAAAAACCAAAGGAAGATCCACGCTACCAGCCCACCTGCCCTTAACTTTGCTCAAAGCCACTTCGTTTTTGAAATGGTTCTCGCCGGCTGCGCTGATAAAAGAATAAGCGTTAATGTACATCTGCTTTCAAGTTGGATTCTACTTCAGTGTAAAGCACTTCCTCAATCATTTGGTAGGCCCAAAGTAAGTCTTCCTTTTTAATCACATAGGGCGGTAGCAAATAAATCACATCGCCGAGCGGACGAATGAGCATGCCCTGCTTCATGAAAGCATCGTACAAACGAACCCGAACAGGATGCATGTAACCCGCCTCAAGGTCACTTTCCACCTGAATGGCGAGTATGGTTCCACAGGTTCGTACCGACTTCACACTGCCCCAGTCCTTCATCCTTTCAGCAGCTTCTCGGTGCATGCTTGAAATCATCTCGATTTGCTCCCACGTTTTCTTTTCCTCCATCAAATCCAATGAGGCACAAGCCGCAGCACAAGCCAAAGGATTTCCTGTAAAACTGTGACCATGAAGAAAGGCCAAGCTCAAATCCTCCGTAAGAAAAACATCGTAAATCCATTGCTTACAAACGGTTAATGACATGGGCAAAGCCCCTCCAGTCAAACCTTTTGACAGGCAAATCATGTCGGGCACATGCTTCAACTGATTGCTCGCAAACCAAGTTCCAGTTCTACCAAAACCGGTCATCACTTCGTCTGCAATGGTGATGGTCTTGTTCTTTTTAGCTTCGCGAAGCAAATCGTCCAAAAGCGCTTTATCATGCATGATCATCCCTCCTGCACCTTGAACCAAAGGCTCAAAAATCAAGACATTGTGCTCGCCCAAGGCTTCTTGAAGCGCTTTCATGCAAACAGCGGCATTCTCTTTTGTGGGTGATGGAATGAATTTCACGTCAAACAAGTGCTGTTCGAAAGGATCGGTAAAAAATCCGCGCTCACCGGCAGACATCGCCCCAAAGGTATCGCCGTGGTAAGCACCCTCAAGCGCAATGATGGTGACTTTTTCTACTTTATCGTGCTGAATGTACTTCTGAATGGCCAACTTCAAGGCCACTTCAATGGAGGTTGAACCGTTATCTGAGAAGAAAAACTTCCAGTCTTCTTGCGGTAAATGCTTTGGTAAACGCTCGCACAATTCAATGGCATGATCGTGCGTAAAGCCCGCAAAAATGACGTGTTCAAAGCGATCAAGTTGGGCTTTAATTCTTTTGGCGATGTGCGGATGGGCGTGTCCATGCAAATTCACCCACCACGATGAAATGGCATCCATTACTTTATTGCCCTTTTCATCATACAACCACACCCCTTCAGCCCGAATGATTTTCGGCATTTCAGCCCATTCGCTCATCTGACTAAAAGGGTGCCAAATGGGATAGCTTTTAAGGTCTATCTTCATATTCTCCCTGCTCGATCTATATCTCGTTTTAAATCTTTCTGCTTGAGGTCGTCGCGCTTATCGTGGAGCTTCTTCCCTTTAGCTACGGCTATTTTTAGCTTCGCGAAGCCGGTTTCACTGATAAACATGAGTATGGGCACAATGGTCAAACCAACGTTTTTAAGCTTCTTTTCTAGCTTCTCTAACTCGTGTTTGGTGAGGAGCAATTTTCTTGGTCGCTTTGGCTTGTGGCTCACATAACCCGAGTTTTCATATTCGGCAATAAACATGTTGTACACGAAAAGCTCACCGTTTTTAAATCGGCAATAGCCCTCCACAATACTGGCTTTTCCAGCACGAACGCTCTTGATTTCTGAACCCAAAAGGGAGATCCCAGCGATCATTTCATCCTCTAAAAAATAGCGATAAGCCGCCTTCTTATTTTTAATTTCTACTGCCATAGGAAGGCAAAGATAAACTATCATAAGCCGAGACCCGATGAATCGAGCATTTTTTGATTCTAGCTTGCCTGAAAAACAATGAAAATTGAATTCGAAGGAAAAAGCAGGTCATACTTAGCTAAAAAAGGGAACTTTTGTATTTTCACACCTGCAAATAAGAAGAAAGCACAAGCATTATGGGAAGAGCATTTGAATTCCGAAAAGCACGTAAGATGAAACGTTGGTCGCAAATGGCCAAAACGTTCTCTAGAATTGGTAAAGACATCGTTATCGCGATTCGCGAAGGCGGACCTGATCCGGAAGCGAATTCTCGTTTGCGTGCGGTAATTCAAAATGCTAGAGAAGCCAACATGCCTTTGGAAAACGTTAACCGTGCTATCAAAAAGGCGACAGACAAAGACCAAGGCGACTACAAAGAGGTGCTTTTTGAAGGTTATGGTCCGCACGGAATTGCCGTTCTTATCGAAACGGCTTCAGACAACAACAACAGAACAGTGGCCAATATTCGTTCGTATTTCAACAAGTGCAACGGAAACTTGGGAACTTCGGGATCTGTGTCGTTCATGTTTGATCACACCTGCAACTTTAAAATCGCTAAGGCTGATCACGACCTAGAAGAACTCGAATTAGAGATGATTGATTTTGGTGTGGATGAAATCTTCGCTGAAGACGAACACATCTTGATCTATGGCCCCTTCGAAAGCTTTGGTGCCATCCAAGGAAAACTCGAAGGCGATGGCATCGAAATCCTCTCTTCCGGTTTTGAGCGCATCCCACAAAACACCACCAAACTCAATCCTGAACAGGTGGCCGACATCGAAAAACTACTCGAAAAAATTGAGGAAGACGACGATGTACAAAACGTCTATCACAACATGGAAGAATGAGTTCTTTCATGAAAAAAATAACGAAGAATCAGGCCATGGGCATCCCGCTCTTGGCCTTTTTCGTAGGTTTATTCATTGCTTTCACTTGTGATGGAACGGCAGACAATGGCGATAGCGTTCAGCACTACCTCATCTCAAAATACGCTTGGCAACACCCCGTACTTTTTCTCGATCATTGGGGAAAACCGCTATTTACCCTGCTCAGTTCTCCCTTCTCGCAATTTGGCATGGAAGGAATGAAGGTGTTTAACCTGATTGTTTTTACATCTACCCTTTTCCTTACAGGTAAAATTGCTCAGAACCTCCAACTTTCTCCCTGGGTTGCTCAATTGGCACTGTGGGCTTGTCCTTACGTCTTCCCACAAGTTTTTGGTGGTTTAACGGAGCATCTTTTTGCTTTTTGGCTGATGGCGGCTGTGCTTGCATATCAAAAAGAGCGGTTTATATTGGCAGCCTTCCTCATTTCTTGGATGCCCTTTATTCGCTCTGAAGGCTTGATGATGATGGGCGTTTTGGGCGGATTCCTCTTCCTCGAAAAACAGTGGAAATCGCTGCCCTTCTTGCTGGGCGGAACACTCATCTACTCCATCGCCGGCGCCTTTCATCATGCAGATCTTTTTTGGGTATGGACCAAAACACCTTATTTGATTGGTGCCGACAATTACGGCTCAGGAAAGCCCTTTCACTTTTTTGAACAGCTCTTTTACATTACTGGTATTGGGGTGATGGTGGCCGGATGCTTGGGTTTGATCAGACTCCTCGCTTCGCCCAGAAAAATCAAGGAAAACAAGGTCTTGTGGCTGGCCTTGAGCTGCTTTCTGGTGTTCATCGTGGCCCATTCGGTTTTCTGGACTTACGGACTCTTTCACAGCTACGGGATGTCGCGCGTGCTGATGGGCGTCTTGCCTTGTTTTGCACTCTTGGCTGCTTTTGGGGTGAACTGGACCCAAGGATTTAAAATCCAGTGGCTCCGAACCATAACAAAGGGTGCCTTGGTATTGGGGATGTTGATTTTGCCTTTTGTGATTGCCAAATACAAGGTGGTGTACCCTGAAAGTTTTTCGGCCAATTATGTGCAGGTCTTATTTAACGACTTCATCAAAGAAAAAACCACGCAAAAGAGCTTTGAAGGGGCAGACTACATTCTTACCGACTCTCCCCACGTGCGTATGAAGTTAAATGTAGACCCTTGGAACTACGAGAGAGTAGAAAACATGCACCAAATCCCTAAGGCAGCTTTAAAAGAAGACCCCATCATTATTTGGGACAAGTATTTTTCGGTGCTTGAAGCTGGAGTGAGTTTTGAACGTTTGGAAAAAGAAGGTTTCGTGCCTCGAAAAAAACTCATCGATGCTTGGCACCAAGACACCGTGTACATCATTTACACCAAAGCCAATTCAGCGCACGCCTTTGAGTAAATCTAAAAGGCGATTGGGGTAATCCGTAATGATGCCATCAACTCCCTGATTGTACAAACGTTCCATGTCTTCCACACTGTTAACGGTCCAGGGAATAATCCTCATGTTTTGTGCTCGAGCAAATTTCATGTCGCTTGAAGTAAGCAAATTGTAATTGGGACTGTACACCTCTGGGATGAAGCCCAAGCTATCACATAACACGTAAAGTGGCGTGTCTGCTTCGTTCAAAAGTACTAGGTTCTTTGGATGGACTTGATGTAGCGCTTTTAGTTGAGGAAGAGAGAAACTTTGGTAGGTGCATTGTTCATCGATTCCTTTCACCACTGTGATCCCCAAAACCAATTCTGCAAAACGTTCAGCACTGGGGTGATAGAGGTCTTCGCTCATGCTCTTGTGCTTCAACTCAATATTAAAACCGGGCAGTGCTCGCTCATTGGCAGCACAATACGCCTTCACACTATCAATTAAAGCACTTAGGGTAGGTTTTGCCACAGGAAATTTCGCTTGCGTGGGAAAACAGGGGTGGGGCTTTGATCCGCAATCGAAGCTTTGAACTTCCTCGAGGGTCATTTGATAAATGTTGTGCTGCACCATGGCCAGCGCATCACTTGGCAATTCCTTGCCGTCCTCATCCAAACAAATCTCCGCACTGATCCAAGGTTCGTGCGAAAGAATAACTTGTTCATCTTTGGTGATTACCACGTCCATTTCCAGTACATCCACTCCCTCATCAAGTGCCATCAAAAAGCCCGAGATGCTGTTTTCGGGAGCCAGTCCGCGCTCTCCACGATGACCTTGCACCTCAAAGCCGCTCGCTTTTGGTTTGGGTAATACAGGACTTACTGCTTCAAGCTCCTTCTGCTCTGCTTCATTGCATGCGCTTAGAAAGAAGAGCAGTAAAAACAATGAAAATAAACGTGAAGCCATCCCTCTCATACAACGAAGTTCGGTAATGATTTGAAACGATGCACCAAAAACATTTAAAATTACGTTCTATTAACGATGAAGAAGTACAGCACTCACCTTTTGGCCTTATTGGGCATTTTGTTTCTTGTTTCACTCAGCGCTTGTGCATCTCACAAAGCGGGGAACGGACACCAGAAAGATTTGACGAAGTATCGGTGTGGGAAGTGGAAGAAGTGATTCACTCCTCCCCCAACAATTTCTCCGCATCTTCCCTGCTCATCAATTCCACCCCACGCAACTTCCGCTCAATCTGTCTCGATCGAACGCCAACGAGGTCTTCAAGATCTTTGTTGGCGCCTTCGAGCTTCTTTTGGGCTTTTTCAATGACCTCACCAAATTTACCAAACTCGGTTTTGACGGCGGAAAGGGTGTCCCAAACTTCACTGCTCCGCTTTTGAATGGCTAAAGTGCGGAAGC
>Ga0209652_1003848_pt1 | contig 10815 bp, 8 predicted proteins | sample SaaInl74LU_5_DNA_FD_184641 | JGI IMG/M metagenome (GOLD analysis project Ga0209652, IMG submission 184641) | Marine microbial communities from expanding oxygen minimum zones in the Saanich Inlet - ESP_74LU_5_DNA (SPAdes) (version 2) | ecosystem: Environmental > Aquatic > Marine > Intertidal zone ...
CATGGCATCTGCTCAAGATTCCCGTTCCAGGGTTATTGTATGTTGCAATCAATCTGAGACTGCAGCCCAAGCACCAAGCAAGCAAGAGATGAATCTCCATCTCCGCTACGATGTTAGCTGATGTTTTGGCAGCACATGTTGCTGTTTCAAGGCGACCTCTATCTCTATCACCCCAATTTCAAAGCATATATGCCCCCAAGATTCGCTATCCTTCTGAAAATCTACAAATCATTAACGTCATCCTCCTCTAGATCGCCGCCTTTGGTCGTCAGGACACACCATCTCTTAGACGTTGCTTGTACGAAACATCTTGCGTGCCTGCTCCCACTTCTTCCGTCCGCACTTCTACTATGTCCATCGGGGATATGCTGCCCATTAAAGCCATTTACAACATTCGACATGCTTCCACTCTCCTCTTCGCGTTATGATTTCACAGTACAAGCAAGCAACAGACACAACACCTACACGCTCATACTAGTTGTAGCTGCGCCACAACAAAAAGCAAAAAGTGAAAGCGAAAGCGGAAGAAAAGTGCCGCTTGCTTGTCGGGACTCCTCAAAGATATGACCCTAAGAAATCGATTTTGGATTTCAGAGATGCAGCGCAGAAATAATGAAAACAACATTCTTACCACGAGTCAACTGAAACTCTGCCAATCTAACATTCACTTCCATTATACGTTGAGTGGAGTAAAATAGAATTATTAAATTAGACACGTACTGTTTCCAAGAGATCTAATTTGCCTACGCTTTACGCAGAAACAGATGCAGCCTCACTCTTCGTCTCAACTTCTTCGACCTGCTTGGGGCCGGCGCCAACCCAGGCTTTCAGTTCCTCTGGAATTTCTCCACTGCCATTAACACGAGTCCAAGCTTCACTACTCGCCCGAAGTGGTTCTCTCTTGACAACATAATGGAATTTGGCTTCATCCATGAGTTGATCAAAGCTAGGGCCAGTTGAAAGCCCCATCAAGGCCGCTTCTCTCTTCTCATCAGAAGTCATTTCGGTAGTGTCCTTATCCAATGCACTCCAATAATCTGGAAGTTCAATTTCTGGAGGATTGGCTTTGTAGTAAGCACGAATAGCTAGACTTTGTGACACTGTGAACAAGTTGGATGTAAACCAGTAAATAGTCAATCCTGCAGGTACTTGCAACGAGAAGAATCCAATCATCAAGGGAAGGAACTTCAATACAGTCTGTGTAGTTTTCAACTGCTCCTTCTCTTCCTCACTTTGACTTTCATCTTCAGGCGGCTGAAGCACTGCCATTGTGAAGCTTTGCATTAGAACGAGGACCACTGGCATGATAAGGAAGGGCAAGACAGCATCCCATCCCGCGGCAGGTGCGTTGTTAACCCATCCTTCCGTAAGCCACTCCATACCACGGAAATTGTTCTCAGCAGAAACAGGCCCCTGCAATGTCGGAATCCACAAGAATGGCTCGTCCAATCTACCATCGGCTGCAAGACGAGTTACCGAACGGTATAATCCTAAAAAGATTGGAATTTGAGCAAAGGATGTAATACATCCAGCCAAAGGATTCTGCTCTGCATCCTCATACAATTTGGCAGTGGCTCGGTTTCTCATATTCTCATCTTTGTACTTGTCCTTAATTTTCTTTGTGTATGGTTTAAGCGCCTTCATGTACTCGGAAGATTTGTTTTGTTGGATGGAGAATGGAATGAGGAGCGAACGAACACCCGCAGTAAACAGAAAGATGGATGGCCCCCAAGTCTGTGTAATGCCCATCTTTCGGAGTGGTTCATCGACGATATTATCGTGAACGAATGCCAATCCACCCTTGTAAATCGAGATGTATTTTTCCCACAAACCGTTGTCTGTGGCAAGAGCATCAACTGGTGCGTCTTCTGCAGCTGCCGCAGCATCGGCTAACCAGTTGGATGTTTGTGCAATGATAGCATGATAATCATGATTATCCATAACAATGTTTGAAGCGTGTTGTAAATCATGAATTTCTGGCATCATCACGTTCATAGAAGATGATGACGTTCTTTTTGTTTGCTGCTGGCAGGATGATGGAGCGAATGCAGAGCTCCTCAAAGGTAGGGAAGCTACTGCTGCAGCCCATGATAGGTACGAAAGGTATTTCATTATTGTTATTATTGATCAAAACAACAAGAGCGATACTTGTATGAATAGACTGGTCGGAAAGAAGAGCACTGTTTCTGTAACAACAGCAGTGAAAGCTCAATTCAACATCAACTCTCTCGCGATGATGCGAATCGAGAGCAAAAGCGATCTTCATCAATCAACTTGTGTACGTGGAGGTTGAGGTGAATATTGGCGATGTGATAGCGAGAGATCTTACCTGTGCATTGTATTGCGAAGAACGCCGGAATGCGGACAAAAGTTATGCGACAGACCTGCTGTTACAAGAACCAAAAGGAGGGCTTAGATTAGAGGGCCAGTGATCCCTTTATTGGATACTATGTTGAGTAGGATATGAGCTAATTCCTATTTGACGGGGCACTGCCCTCTAACCAAAGATATACCAACCCGGCATCCGGCTGCCGACTTCTGAACCGGCCAGCCGCCATCCATCGCATCGCCCATTTTGGATTTTGCATTCCATGCAAGTCAAAAATCAAACGCTACCTGCTGCCTCTTTGAAACAAAGAAGCACAAACTGCACAGCCACACCCGCCCCATCAACCAACCACCAATAGAGATGAGTGATTCCAAGCCCCACTCCGCTATCCATGCGGAAAATTATGTTGCCGACGGTTCTAATGGAACAAAAGACAAAAAGAAGGTACGCTTATATGTAATGAAACGGTTTCCACCGGACATTTCAATGACCCTCGCTCGCCGATACACATGCACATGATCCACACGTTACAATACGCTCTTCCCATGATGATTCGGGCGCTGTAGTAATTAGCTGAGATTTTTGACTTGAATGGTGTCACTGCGCAGCAAGAGATGGAATTACTATATCGGTGACGGTCATCAGGCAAAGACATTACCTGGCGTAAAGCCTTATTGTATCATTGTATCATAAACCAATCTAACCAACCCTATCTCTCTCTGTTGCAAATAATAAAGGGGGGGATCATCTCAAAAATCCGTCGTCGTCTCACAGTGCAGGGTGACAGCGAGAATATTGATGGAGCGGCACAGCCACCAGTTGGTCTTCAGAGGCCTGTGAAAGAACCGGATACGACCGAAGATGTAAGATTTTTTAGTGTAATTGTGTGTTCAAGTGCGTTGTCTCGTTGTACTAATTGTTGATTGTTATCACTTTTTTTTCTCGTTTATATTTGTGTGGTGATTTATTTTTATTTTGTAGCACTATCTTCACCTTCGATGTGCTGTCACTGAATACTCTGGAGTATCAAAGAAAGGGCATGCTCCATACAATCCCCGTAAGAAGAATCAGGATGCCCTCATCATGGCGGATGATCCCGCTACCAACACTCTCATTCTTTGTGTCTTGGATGGACACGGGGAGCATGGTGATGGAGTCTCTGCTCAATTCCGTGATCAGTTGGCTATGGAGATGATGTCCCACCCCAGTTGGGGCACTGACATCAAAAGGGCGGCCGCAGATGCTATTGCGAAGGTGGAGCACCAGGTTATTCGTAACTTCCGTATTGATACTGAATTCAGTGGAACAACCTTGTCGATGGCCATTATTCGCGGAAACAAGTTGATTGGGGTCAATATTGGTGATTCTCGTGTACTTTTGGGTCAGGAGGAGGACGGCAAGTTGGTGGCGGAGGAATTTACTCATGATCACAAGCCTGATTCTCCCGGAGAACAGGAGCGTATTATCGCAGCAGGGGGGAGGGTCTTTGCAGTAGAATACGATGACGGTATTGATGGCCCCCCACGTGTTTGGCTTGGGCATATGGATGTCCCCGGACTTGCCATGTCACGGTAAGTTGACCAAATTCTCTTCCTCTCCTCACTGTTTTTTTGAATGCTTGGTATTCGTTCAATTTCATCTCACTTTCTCACTCTATGTCATCTCAATTAGGTCACTTGGAGACGCTGTCGCACATACTGCAGGTGTGATTTCAGATCCCGAATTCACCGAGAAAGAGTTAGATCCTTCTTCTGACAGAGTGATAGTAGTTGCTACTGATGGGTTGTGGGAGTTTGTCGACAATGATGAGACCATAGAACTTCTTTTCCCTACCCCTGGTCCCGCTGAGGCTGTGGATTGTTTGGTGAAAGAGGCAAATGCCAGGTGGATGCAGGAGGAGCAGGTGATTGATGACACTACTATTATCGTTGCTCACTTATTCGACTACAAAGCATCAGAGGAGTAAAAGCAATCATATTTTGCGTGTGTGATACGTCAGACTTATCCGGTTGGTGGGGGGAATTTACGAAAAATTATCCCGTCTACCTGCGCTGTTTAATGAAATTTTGCAATCAACGCCTGAACGACAGTAAGATATTATCAACAACTTACTCTAATGTGGCGTTGACACGGGGATCGTGTATTTGGTGATGTAGATATATGCCGTTACAAGGGGCGTAACGGTTGAGACAAGAAGATAACGATACTGAGGGTTTGCCTCAGAATCAGTATTAATAATAATAGGAAGGAGTTGTCTACTATGTTACCCTCTCTTTAATTTCCATCAACAAACAGAACAAACATTTTATAATTATCTACACACAAACAGCTACTTAGCTACAACAACCCTATCCTAGAGATCCACGGTGTCGTCTGGTTGATTTGATCTATTCGAGGCAAAGCTTCTTCCAGCCCTGACGAACTCAACGTTCTTCTTGCTTTTCGACATTGGTGGTTTGATAGAGTTTCCCGAGAACAACGCGCTCCGAGCAAACCTTGATTTGTCGTTGGTTTCAATCGAAATATCATCTTGTTCGTTCAAGATCACGACAGAATCTTGCCAAGTCTTTTCAATACCTTCCGCAGAAGCCCAAGAATGGGTTTGTCTCGGAAAGTCGTCCAGTGGATCGTCGCTTTTACGGAATGCAAGATTTTGCATGTCACCGTAACCTTCGGGAGGAAATTCACTGAACAAAGCGTTTTCATCTGCCCTTTTACTCCTCTTTCTACGAACAAGGACCATACCAAGGAGAACTACAAGAAGAACCCCTCCACAAACTGCAGAAATAATGATGATTTGAGTAGTGCTCAAAGCAGAATCACCCTCAGATTGAGTGTTGGTTGATCCTTGCGCTGCTGCCACGGCAGCATCTCCTCCTGTTGAAACTACCTCCTCAGTAGCTGGTGTTTGGTCTTCAGTTACTCCTTGCTCGCCGCTTGGAATGTAAGCAACACCAACAGCACCCACATCGGTGGCAATGGCATCATTAGACAGGACTTGTTGGAGGACTGTTGACATACTTTGTCTCACTTCAGTGTCGTTCGCATCATCTGGGACCACTGCAGTAACTCCTCCCTGCACTACACTGCACACAGTTCCTTCAGGAACAGTGGTGGTATCAGGGCAGCTCTCACCAGTTACGTCATCTTTCGGCGCTGACTTGAAGCCAATGAAGGTTACGGTAGCAGCCTCTTGCAAACGTCGCAACTTCCTCTTTGCAGTATCACCACTGTCACATTTATCAATCATCATTACATCATGAATTTCTTCTTCCATCCTAGAAACCACATCGTTGGCACTTGTTCCATCATCCGTAATGATGGTGTACTTGTATTCCAATTCAACTTCCTTTGAGACTCCAGCGGAGTTTGCACCTGCTGCATCACAATATCCCGACAGAGATTCATCAGAGCCAGGAATGTCAACTGTAGCATCAGGTGAGTTGGTATCAGTGTCGGTATCTGCGGTAGTATCAGGTGAATCTGCAGGAGCATCGGCAGCATCCGGAGTAGAATCAGTTACCGGAGTAGCAGTATCAACATCAACATCAACATCTGTGGTAGTATCAACATCAACATCGGCGGTAGCACCATCATCCGCATCAGTACCAGCACCAGCATCCGTGTTAGTATCAGCACCAGTGTCAGCATCTGTCACAGTATCTTCCGCACCAGGAACCGGGCAAGACCTTGGTCGAGCGTCCGCTGTGAGATCACTGTACTTCCCATCTGCCTGCACACCAAGAGAATAAATTATGGCACCATTCCAAATACGATCCGACTGATATCCTCCAAAATCAAAGGCATTAACCGATCCTACGTGGATTTGAATGTCATCGTTGCTAGTGAAGACATCGCCTGTCACTTCGCCCATTATGGGCTGGGTGTACCGCATCAAAGGCTCAGGCATCACGACATAGAACGCACGTCTTTCTCCAGCAGCGATATGCACAGGATCCAACGATCCAAGAGGAACCCGAGTTGGCTCAGCTGCACCTTGACCAGTTGTGGTCGCGGCTCCTAGTATGGTCCAATCAGATGCATTGTCCTCAGATCCAACATGAGTACCTTCCTTGGAATACACCTCGACACAAATGTCATCAGTCGAGGTGGTTGACATCTCCATGGCAAGCACAGTAACACCTCCTTCTGGGCCTCCTTCTTCCACGCTTGGAACAGAAACATCAAACATATTTCCAGATTGAAGGAATCCCCCGACCAAAATCGTGGCGACAGCTTTGAGCGTGGAGTCCTTCGTTGTTGGAGCGCCACTCGGTGCATTACTTATAGTAGGAGAAGCCGTAGGAGCGACAGTATTATCACAAGTTGTCTTGCCTCGACTCGCAGAGTTGGCAGCAAGATCGATAGGAACATTTGAGGTATCGCGCCCAAGAGTGTAGAGGAGATTTCCATTGAACATTCGATCTTTCCATGTAGCACCGAATGCGTAATCACTCGCAACACCTGTATAGATGTTGACATTCAACTCAGATGCTACAGACCGTTCAACTGAGGTGATACCTACTGGTACAGTCTGACTAATGAACAACGAGCCTGTTGTGTGAGGTCCATCCGGGTATGCTGTGTAACGCATCGACTGGTCTTGAGTAGTCACATAGAAGCTTCTTTTTTCTCCAGAGGGTACAAAGGTGTCATCACCAAAGTCAAAGGATCGAACTGGTATAGGTGTAAGAGCATCCCTGCCTTGTCCCATCACAGATACAGATCCTAGAAACGTCCAAGCTGCAGAATCTGTTTCAAAACCTTCATGTGAACCAGATTTTGAGTATATTTCTACGCACACCATCTCTTCTTTAGGTGTGAGAATGTTCATTCCCATGACAGTGATTCCATCCGGCATATCCGTGGAATCTACAACTTGGGAGTTGTCGCCGCCCGCACTGACTTCAACGTCGAACATAACTCCATCTTGAAGCCATCCACCTGCCGTGGTAGTTGTTATCTCTCGGATGATACCATCATTTTGAGCGGCAGCCCTTGAGAGGATGGACGCGAGGCAGATGAGGCCGCGTTTGGAAATACCATACATGCTGATGCTATATGTTCTGCTACAATTCTAATATGGTAATGATTATTTGTTCAGTGTATTCTTCTTCTTTTCACCAGGTTTAATTGATTGCCACTTACTCTTCGTTCGAGTTTGGTTGCAGAGATGAAGGGGACTCTTGCAAATTTGTTCTACAAAAATTTGTCGGGTTCCCAAATTTTGGAGTTACATACTCATAGACGTCGGAATCAATACAGAAAAGTACCACTCGCCCGACTGAAAAACTAGCCCTTGCCTTCTCCCCTTGCTCTGGCTTTCGTGCTTCTCCCAGTCAAATAGATGCACGAGTTAGATGGATGGAGCTTGAAAACGAGGACTCATTGGTACAAACATAGACGGTACTTGTGTATGACAGTTATGCTACTATTAGTCTCTAGACATATTCCTAATCCTTCTTGGAAGAAGATGATGGGGGTTGGGATGCCCCCCCTCGGTTCATGAGTAGCTGAGCCAATGTTCCAGCATCCATGCCTTGGCTTTGTGCTGCCAGAAGCATTTGCTCATTGTTTACCGGCGACTGCAGAACACCACTCATGGATGCATTTTGGTTAGATTGAAGAGCTAATGCTTGCTGAAGCAGCAACTCTTGATTGTTATTGTTCATACTTTGCTGCATGAGACTATTCGCAAGTCCACCAGCGAAGGCATTGTTACCAGCCATGTGGTTGAGCACGTTGTTTGGTCCAGAGACTCCAAATCCTCCCATATTCAGATAAGGTAGTAATGCCTGAGTTTGAAGCGTTTGTCTCAGTTGCTGCAACCTGTATTCTTCGTTCATCAATCGTTGCTGGAGTCTCAAAGCAACTTCTTGTGCGGGCATTTCTAAAGTATTTCCTCCTCCGTAAGACTGCGACATGTGCTGGTGTTGTTGCGCATTCCCATTCACCATGACATGTTGAAGAATGGCTTGTTGGAAAGGATCCATTGCTTGTTGTAATGAAGGGTTACCTTGCTGCAAACCAGCAAATGGCACAGAACCAGCGACACTTCTCGACTGAGAAGGGGTTGCATTTGGCCTCCCCATTGGTTTCACTTGATTGGAAGCATCCGTACCTACATTGGAAGAGTCCGTTCCTCCAACACGATCGACTTTTGAATTTGATGATGTCTTTTTGTCCAAGATTTCTGAGTCTCCATCTTCTTTGTTGTCCGGAGGAGCTGCAGTGGCCTTATCTTTTGAATCACCCACGGGCGGAGGTTCGTCACTTGTCTCCTTTTCACCGGTTTTGGATGCTTCCGTCGTCGCGATAGGTGCCTCAGTTTCATTAGAAAGATGAATAGATAGTTTTTGAGCTAGGGCAGCCCTCTTGGCTTCATTCGCTATCTTCTTTTGAAGTGCGGCCTGATCTTGGTTGCCTACTCCTTGCTTTTTGTATTCTTCAAGTACGTGCATCAAAAAAGGAGATTCATCTGATGGTCTAGGTTCTCTTACCTCCGAAGGTCTGAAAGTTGCTTGTCCATCTTGTTGAGTGTCTGCACCATTTTTTGCGCCGCCTCGGTTAATTTCTTTGGCATTACCGCCACCAGTATTGTTTCGACTCTGTATTGACTCTGCCGCCAAAGTCTGCATGCCAATGGGAAGCTGGGTTGGATTGAAATGTCCACCAGTCATCATTGCCGCCTGGAGCTGCGTATGCAGCAGATCTGTCTGATTATTATTGTGAAGTAACTGCTGCGACATGTCTGTTCTCTGGGCCCGCACAAATTCCCGGATTGTCTCTTCGTTGACAAGGTCGGGACGTTCACGGGCAAAGCGAAGTACTTGCTCCAGGGAATACTGGCTCAAGAGACTGCTCATCAATGCACTTTGATTAAACGAGCCGTGGAAACTGTCAATTGTTAGCGCCTGTTGCCGTGCTAAGTTCTGTTGTAATTGCTGCTGGATGGTCTCAGCATCGGATGAGGACTGCTTTCTGTCGTCGCTGCCATTGGGATTCTCTTTTGCATCATCTGCCTGGTTTGATGCGGAGACTTGTCCGTAATTGCTATCAACTGCAGCTTCACCACCAGTCATAAATTCCAAAAGCTTTTGTGCCCGAGCTGCCTGTTTCGATTCCTTTGTGCTTCTCTTGTTAAGTGACAATAGAGTGTGGGCTTCCTCATGACGATCTTCATACCCAGCACTCAAGTTCATTTGTTGCAACTTTCTCTTCTTTGCCGGACGACTGCCCTTTTTGCGTACTGCTTCAGAGGGGTTATCACCACCCGGTAATTCTTCTTCGTCGTCGTTACTACTTGTTAAATCGCTGCCCTCGTCTGGAGGACCCGGGGTCTTGGCCTGTTGAGACACATATGTTTTTGCAATATTCAATATCTCCTGCTTCACACGCAATTTGAGATCACTTTCCGTTGGGAATACTACATCATCATCATTGTTGCTGTTATTCTTGTCCTTGTGACTAGAAATTTCCTTCTCTCTAGCCTGCCTGAAATCAGAAGGACGAAGAAAGTTCAAGTGCACCGGATCGTCTTCCGGCAAGCCTGAAGGTCTCTCCATTTCATCCGCACAGTCAATCCAATCCAAAGCGTATTTAATTTCTTCCGCATCAGTGATCATGGAGGATGAACCGCGACTACCTCTTGCATCACCACCCTTGCTTGTCTTTGATGGGGTTGATGATGGAGTGGTGGACGATGATATCCCTCCCCCCCCAGCCACTCTGTGAGCCGCATCATAAGCCAACGCTGCGTCTGCAGCCAAATCAAACAAACCTAAGTTGTATTCATGACTGCCCCGATACATGCGAGCTTGGTACTTTTTGCGTCGGGAACGATAAGTCACACCAATGTAGCGGCTAGAGTCATCTCTGATGGTACTGCTGACGTTGCTCTCATCGACCGCAGCGGCGGCGGAAGCGGAAGCGGAAGGGGGGGGAAGATTCTTCCTTTTGCTTTTCGGTATTTTAGGCTTCATCTTGGTTACTCAAATGTATTAACTCAGCGTGTTAATAACTCACGTGTATTAACTCAAGGGTATGTATTGAGGAAGATGATCAAAGATCAAAGGCCTACTGAGTGATGGTAGCTGCCGTTGCCGGCCAAAGGCTATTCGATTGTAATCTGACTCGGTGTACCAGGCTCAAAAGGCCGCGATTTGGCCTAGCCTAGAGAGAGGCTGAGTAAATAGTCAAATATCCTCAGCGACATATCAGCAGTAACTGGTAGCACGCGCCGGCAGGAAATGACACGCGCCCTTTGTTGCCTCTTGAACTTGAACTTATGAATTCTCCGAAAAAATTAATGCCGCTCCCGGCCGTCCCTTCAAACTATTTCGGCCCGGTACTACAACTTATTCGTAGAATGGCTACCGTTCTTGGTTCTCACAAGGGAAACATATGTACTTATGTAGGTACCAAATCCGTTCTGGACCCTAACTCTCCATAGTATGAAGAAGTTGACTGCAGAACGTTTTATGGGC
>Ga0209652_1003849_pt1 | contig 10807 bp, 9 predicted proteins | sample SaaInl74LU_5_DNA_FD_184641 | JGI IMG/M metagenome (GOLD analysis project Ga0209652, IMG submission 184641) | Marine microbial communities from expanding oxygen minimum zones in the Saanich Inlet - ESP_74LU_5_DNA (SPAdes) (version 2) | ecosystem: Environmental > Aquatic > Marine > Intertidal zone ...
TTGGTACCCTCCCGGGGCGGTTAGAGAGTGGCATTCGAATTATTTGGATTTGATTGGGAATACAAAAGAGAAGAAGACGGGAAATGAAAAGATTTATGCTAGTCAAACGTGGAGGATGTACTTTATTCGAACTGTGAGGGATGAAGAATTTGATGGTTTGTTGCAAAATCTTGGTGTTGGTGGCATTAGTACGGATGTTGATGATCATAGTGCCATGCACATTATACCTGGAAAAGATGAGGGGATTACACTTGATGTGTTACAAAAGGCAGGAGCAAGACCACTGACTAAAGAGGAAAAGCAACGTCAATGGAAGGATGAGTTTGCAGAGGAATATAGCAATTCCACTTTTGCTGGAGAAGAAGTTGACAGTGGTGAAGAAGGAACACTGAACCGGAACTCGGTGTGGCGCCTCCCCGACAAGAATGGATATGTCACCTTTTTCCGATTGCCCAAATTATTCCATTGCATAGTATCTGAGGAGGTTCATCGGTACAGTTTGGGATTTGCCTTTTCTGATGAGGAGGTACAGGCTCTGCTGAAGTTAGCTAAAGTTGACTTTGATGTTTATGGTGAAGGATATACAGATGAATTATAACAAATACAGGCTCTCTTGAGAGAATGCTAATTAATATTAATATTGCTCAATTAATAAGGCATTAATACTGCTCAACAAATTTAGACTTGATCGTAGCAATCGTGAGTTGATGAGCTATGACATCATGTGTACCAGTATTGAGTATCTCATTTGCTATCTTCTATCTTTACTCTGGCCTTCTCCATTAATTATACTGTAGGGCTTGCTCCATCCAAGGAAATGTATCCCCCACACTCATGAATCCTCTCCACAACAAATTCTACTGTATCGTCCAAATAAATACTCGTCGATGGACCCAACACCTCATCCTCATCATCAGTATCCTGTTTCATCGCGGTATCAACACGCTCCCGAGTCCACTCCAACGTAACCCCATTATAAAAGAACCCCTGCTGATTTAGCTTCTCCGTAGATATTTTTGTAGTCAAAATATGATTCGTAGTTAGCGTGATGAAAGTGGGCGTGCATTCAATCACTTGTCCTTTTAGCTTCATACCAACATTTGGACAGAACAACAATCCTTGGAATTGGAATCTGTAATGAACGTAGGGCAGATCGTCCACAATTCTACCCCCTACAAGCCCATTGCTATTGTTACCGTTGTTGCTCCTGCTGCCGTTAGGTCTAGGTCTCAACGGAAGCAATTTTATCCCATCGTCCAAGCTTAGTAGCACCCCTCCCATGTTTGCATCGTACATCAATAGAAGGGAGTGCAGTAGCGATTTGATCGTTTTAGGAACATTTGGGAGAGATGACGGGAGAAGTGCCACAGATCCCAATATTGTTTTAACTTGGAACGGTGAATTCTTCTCCTCGGGGTTATTAGACACTGACGTAGAGGAAATGAATGAGAATGTATTTGGGGAGGTTTCCGGTCTATTTGCATGAGCCATCTGCATGTCAGACTGAGACGGAGCTGACAGCTCCTGTGAGCTCGTTGCCGTTACTACATCCTTCGACACTTCACCGCTTTGAGCCTCACTTTTGTTCTTTTTGTCCTTCTTATCCTTCTTCTTCTCCTTTTTATGCTTCTTTTTTGCAGACGATGGTGATGGTGAATCTTCGTGCTTGCGCTTTTTCTCCTTCTTGGACTTTTTCTTCTTAGACGATGATGGTGTCGTCGCTGCTGATACGAGTGATGGGACCGTATCAGCCGTCATAGATTTGCTCTGTTCATCGCTCATGATAACGATGGTGTGGTTGTGCTAATGGGGGCGCTATTGAGTAGGTGTAGGCAGGGCATCATCTTGATGAAGATGGATGATGGATGGCGATGATTTCGCGTCACATGGCCCGTCCGACCGTCGTACGTAAAGGAGGAGAAGGGAGGGAGGAGGCAGAGAAAGCTCCGGCCTCCGCCAGGGTCGGGTCTTTGGCATGGATTATTATTAAGTTTCATTCATTGATCAATGTAGTACAGGTGTGACCTCGGGTTGATATGAATATTGCCCAAACTCCCATTCGTTCCTCAAATTGAGAGAAGAAAACATCGTCTTCTTTATCTACTACTTACATACAAGACAAGATGGAGTACGTAGTAGTTGTGATCTTCTGGAGGACGACTGGTGATTTGCAAGAACAAACACCAAGTCTCCACCTGGCAAAAATGTATTGCTATGAGTCTCTCTATCTCTATCTTCCGCTGCTCTCCGTTTCTCGGCGGCTTTGTCTCGTCTGGCCTGGAAGCTTTTACTTGACTGCAATTCATCTTTACGAGTGGCTTTTGACTAGGACATCGTCTCGTGTTAGGATGAAAGAAGATACACCAGCATAATCCGTAGTTGAGCCAAGTATCATGCAACCACTAACGCATTGTTGTTTCTCGGCATTTGACCATGTTCCGAAGTTGCAGGCCTTTGAAGGCAGTGGCAAAGGACCTGCTTCTTTTCTACTTCCCTACCTTCGTCGATGCCCCAGTGATAGTTTCGACTCAATAAACTCACCAGCCTCTTTCTCCGCCATGATCTTGCCATCGGCTTGTTCTTGCTGATGCACCAAATCCGCCTCATCTTTGTCCATCTTGCGAATTGTCTCGCCTTCTTTGACGGATCCCAACCACTTGGTTTGATGTGCTGGAGATGATATGTCTTAATCAACTCACCAGCTTCCTCCTTCGATCTCACTGTGCTGGCCGCATGCAGCCGCAGCCGAGTACACCTTACCTGAGTAATATGAGAGGTGCAGTACCGACTTATTAAGTATTCTTAGCCTCGACGAAGGCAGCGTTTGAAGAACAATTACATAACAGAACATTTATACAGCGGGGAGCCTCCCCGGGGGCGATGAGGGATCCTTGGATATCCGTCAATCTAATCAACAATGTCTAGCAACAATACTGTTTCCCAGATCGCACTCCTAGATAGAGGAACTACTCTGTGCACTTTCACTTGATTGGGTCATACCTTTTACAATCCCATCCCAGTCGGAAGCAACCAAACAAGGAAGGACATTTTTGATCACAATACTCGCTCCAGATGTAACGCAGATCTCTTTCCTTGCCCTCTTCCGACGCCCCCTTGTAGTTCGTACTCCCTCCTTCTCAAGTAGACATCCCTCCTTGTCATCAAGCTTGGCCTTCCACGCAGCGAGTTCAAGGAGCGTGGTCAACTCATTTAGTACTCTGCTATTTTCATCTCTGTACTGTTTCACTTTACTGATGAATGATTCGCTCCATCGTTGTACCGCCCATGTCTTGTGGACATGACACTTCCATAGATCGCAATGGATACGTTCAATTTCACAATTCATTGTGTTTCTCCAACTCTCTTTGAGCAAAGAGGAGACAAATTTCTTTTCCCCAACAATTTCCACACTTCTCAAGTCGGTGCAATAATCAAATTGATTGCTACCACACAAAGGAAACATGTTGTCTCTCAAGGGGATGGTAATAAACTGCAGAGAGTTGCAACAGAATGCGTATCCTTCAATTCTTTCAACTTGAGGAATGCTCACACGTTTCAGCTTGCATTCGTTAAAAGCAAGACGCTCAATAGTCCTTACCGATTTAAGGAGTATCCTAGTCAGAGAGTGGCAACCAGAGAATGCTTCTTCTCCAATTATTTCCACCTTTTGGCACTTCACACTAGCGAGGCTAGTGCAATTACGGAATGCCCTTCGCTGAATTGCTTTGACGCCGCGTAAATCCACACATCCTTGTCCCACTCCCAACCCTGTCAGAGAGGTGCAGCCATCGAACGCCCCTTCTTCAATTGCATCCACCCCATCATGAAATTTCACAGACACCAAGTTTGTACGTCCAAAGAAAGCCAGTCTCGGAATAATGCTGACGGATCCATCAACGACGACGTGGCTGACATCAGCGGGCACAACTTGCTCTCCGCCCAAATAGACAAAAACATTGTTGCCGTCGGCAGCCATAATAACAAAATGGTTGTTGTTGGTGTGAAGCGGCAGCAGCGCGTAATCTACTTCCTCGCTCTGCCAAAATCGCAACGATAATTTTGTTGCGATTTTTTTCCTCAGTTTGTTCTCCCGCCTCTTCAGATATGAATTCCCACGTGGTCATGTTTCCCTCTCTGCGCCCATACATCTGTTTGTATCACCTGATGAATATCACTGCCATGGCCGACGAAACGGAGCAGCAGCTGCGGGAGAAGATTGCTTCTCAGAAGGCATCAATCGCTGCGTAGAAGAAACGGGCATTGCATCGCCAGAGACGAAAGCAAGGGCGCAGCTAATCAAAGAAGTATCGGATAATGAAGATCGGCTCGAACTTTTGTTAGAATCTAAGCGGATAGCGGCTGTTGTCCGTCTTCAGGACGAGCTGCATCCTCCTGCAGACTGTGAGGATTGCCCCATATGTCTCGATAGGATCAAACACGTGAATCCGAAGACAATTTGTCGATCCGGTTGTTGTGGTGGTTGGATATGCAAACAGTGTGACAACGCACGCTATAAAGATGCGAAAGAAGGATTGGGCAATAGGTACCATGGTAAATGTCCTCTTTGCAGGGGAAAAATTCCAAGCTGTTATGAGGAAATAAGATCCATGGTGTTGGAGCATGCAAATAATGGTAGGGCATGGGCGCAGGCGGATATGGCAAGATGGTACTTGAGTGGTATGAACGGCTTTGCTGATAGAGTCAAGGGATTGCAGTTCATCAAACTCGCAGCAGATCAGCGTTATGCGGATGCTTTATTGCAGATGGCGATGGCGTATAACGTATAATAGAGGAGAAATATCCGCAGATAAGTGTGATCCGGAGGCGTTATGCATGACGGCTTTGGCATACGAAGGGGAAATACTTGACCGGGACGAATCGAAATATGTTTATTATTTGAAAGAGGCTGCTGATCTCGGACATCAAGGTGCACAGGGAACGTTGGGCTTAGCCTACAATAGGCAAAAGGAAGATAAGACGAGTCTTCATTACATCACACTTGCAGCAAGCCAGGGTGATCCCAAAGCGTGTGGTACATTGGGATCATATTTCTTGAATGCTGAGTGTGGACTGAGCAAATCTTTGATCCTTGCAAAGCATTACTCTGAAAAGAGCTTAGAAGATGATGAAGAATACGAGCCATTATTTGCATGCAACTTTTCGTTAGCATTGTTACAATCCCACCACCAACAACATCATCCTCGCTCCTATTGACCAGCTAGCTGATAGACTGATAGACAGGAAGTCTTGAGGAATGAGGTGGGAGGTACCTTTCTACTATCTGCGTTTTCACTAACTCACTATTTAATGATGGCGGAGGCGCAGGAGGCTGATGAGATTTTTGTACACATGGGCGGCGATCAAGTTGTGCCTTTGAATGTCATGCGGGTCCGCATTGACAAATCAGTAAAAATAATTCCTGAGGGGGCATTCCAATATTGTTCTCGCCTAAGTTATGTAGAATTTCACGATGGGATCGAAAGAATTGAGAGGTATGCATTCCATGACTGCGGAGGCTACTGTTTCATGAGGAGTATTAGATTGCTGGGTGTCAAGGTCATTGAAAGAGAGGCATTCGCTAGTTCTAGTCTGGTAGATGTGGAATTTGGTGACAAGTTGGAAACACTACAAGAGTGGGCATTCTCCAACTCCTCATTGAGAAGCATCACGATGCCATCCGTTAGGACTATTGGGCGCAGTGCATTTATGGGCTGTGAGTGGTTGGAAGATTTAGAGTTGCCCGAAGGACTGGAAACACTAAATGAATATTATATGCTTTCCATAACTGCAAACGTCTGAGACGCATCGCCATGCCAATAAAAGACGATCTGATCGAAGATTATGCATTCTCTGGCTGTCCAAAGTTAACAACAGTGGATCTAGTCGGGGGGATCAACAACACTGTTGCCTCTTTGCATTTGGAGAGGTGGAAAAATGAAATGAAGGATGAAATCAACAACATCAATCAAGTTCTCCCCACTATCGATGATCCTTACTATTCTATGTGGGATCAGATAAATCGGCCATTCGAATGTATTCCATCAGAAGCAAAGACTGCAGCAATTCAGCAATGGATGAGTTCGGTCGTTTCCCGACTCGATCACTACAAAGCTTTACACAAAACACTGTTGAAAGAGGCTACAACTCTTCTTGAACTCGCTCTATGGAAGGCCAATCTTGATAACAACGAGGGATGTCTACTTGAGAAGGAGGGAGTCCGAACTACAAGGGGGCGTCGGAAGAGGGCAAGGAAAGAGATCTGCATTACATCTGGTGCGAGTATTGTGATCAAGAATATCTTGCCATTTCTACAAATAGAATGAGAGGAAGAGCTCAACCAATCTATGTCTTGTCACCAAGTGAAAGTATCTCTGATCGCTGTTGCTCAGCAGGAGCCGCTAGATCGTTCACTTAGTAAATGCTTCTTGCATAAGGGTAAATTGACTTTCTCTTGCAATGAATTCTGCCTCTATTTTTATCATCACACAATACATCATCTCACAAACATGCAGGAGAGATGAGGGAGGGTCGCAATTCCGCTGACAGCCACAGCCTGAAGAAATAACATCGCATATTGATGCAAGCCTCTCTGTCTCTTGTCTTTACTCTTTAATATATTGATCCATACTGCACATGGCAAAAAATCAGAAATAGATTTGTCACTGCTCATCTTTGAAAGCGTACAGCGGTACTACGGCTCCGTAGGTGACCTGATGAGGTCCATTTGGAATTTGGGATGGCCGCCAGCACATATTGGCCAATCATATTATCGTATCCAACGCTGAGAACATAGCAATCAACAGCATCTAATGGCCCATTACATTCGGTTACAATAATTTAGAAGTATTGTCACTGCTCGTGCTTTGCGACGGTAATCTTCTTGAGTGGATATATATTAGATAGTAGAAGCAGGTATACACAACCTCCTCCAATTCACAAGTTGTTACTGAAGGATTGATATCGAACAAGTACGCCAAGATGTGCTACTCCTCTAGGTTTTTCTTCCTATGACTTGACTAATTCTCTCCTGCTCACTGAAAAATCAAAACGAAACAGAATTCATATACTTGAGTGAGCAAATAAACGTGATCCAACAATTTCAGGTCTGGCCAGATTTTTGATACTTACAAGTTGAATTGTATTGAAAGGTTCCTTTCCTTTTGACTACCTTTTGAGACTCAATGACAGATCCATTTACACTCGTGTGTTTTGTAGCAGTCCCCGAGCTTACATGAGACCCAGCCTTAGTTCTTTTAGCCGCTTTCAAAAATGGATACTTCCGTTCCAACGAAAATGACTTTCCATGCGCCCCCCAGTCATAATACAACCAATATGCAGATGTGATGTGGCTATTTGCAAGCTCCAACTCGTTTCGTGTCAGAAGAAACATGGCATAGCGCTCTCTCGCCATCGCTTCCAGATGTGGCATCGATGCTTCTGTGCAGCTATCAATCGCTGCGATGAATGCTTTTTTGGTCGGCCTTTTCAGGGCTGCGATGAAAAAGTAAGCAGGGGGTGCATTGGTACTGCCTAGTTTCTTCATTCGCCTGAAATACTTCAAGCACTTGTTACCCATCACAGTGTTTCTTTCGTTGAGAGAGAACGCCGCAAGGCCCATGAAGCACGCTCTGATATGGAACCGAGAGATCACTTGATCTTCAAATGGATACGCTGCCAATGTCTCTAACATAGCCGCCATGCATTCAATATCGTTAAAGATGAATGCCAACTCCAGCCTAAAGATACTGGCATCACGAAGCGTCATTTTGCTGGCTTGATCATTCATTCCACTAAGTGCTATCTCTTGTTGGAATGCGGGACCGTTCATCAACGTAGGTTGCTCTGATCTTTGTCGTAAGTTTATCACGAACTGCCGATGGATCTGAAATGTCGCAGCAAAACCGCTTTTGTCGATACTTTGGGAAAATTCATCTAGAACGAGGAGCTTGGACTCCAGAATAGATCCTAAATTCAAGCCTGCTGCAAAGTATGCGTAAAAATAGTTCAGCATACTTCCCAGAGCAAAGTCGAACTTTCCGCTAAACTTCAAATCTTTGTAGCATTGTTGCAGAACATCCACTCCACTGCGAAAAGGTTGCAGGTAAAATATGATGCCCGCATAACTTCCGAACTGAGTGAAGGAATAATCGGACTTATTCTTGCGAAAGTTCTCAGAGAGCATAAGAGCTACATTCCCTATTTCATTTGCTGCCCTCACGTTACCTAACGCCGATTACATAAACATGTGTAGAAGAACAAGCAAAATGCAGTGAGCATCGACCCTCTGAGTAATAGTGTTTCTGTTGTGAAAAAGACGTCTCACCTTTTTTGCCGAGTAAAGTGCCAAGGATTAAAAGACACAGGGGAAAGCATCTACCAATGCCTTTCTCGATTGCACGCCTAACAGCTGTCCAAGCGATCACCACAACTAGTCGAGGTTGCCCCGAGAACAAGCAATCTCTACAGACCTCTGAAAATAACTCGGTTAATGGATCGTCGACAACTGGCAGGTTGGTTAATGATGCGTAGGATCGACCCTTAAAGGCAAGCCTGAGCTTCATCTTCTCTCTAACTAAGTCTAATTTCGTCGGCTTTAGTGGGATGTTGTAAGAAAACATATTCAGGACCCTAACTCCCTCATGTGCAGCCATGGCGTAATCTTTTGTCTCGCATAGAGATTTCACCCGATGCAAGAAAGCTGTAACTTTATCCCGTAAAAATTTTGCGTGACCTAACACCTCTTCAATAGCAATAGTCGCTCTGTCCTGATTACCAAGTGTGTACTCCGACACAATCACAGCGTTATAAACTTCCAGGGACAGATTGTAATCTTTCCACTTGAATGGCTGTAGACGCTCCAAACATTCTCGTAGCAATGAATTTTCCTTCCCAGGAGAACCTCTTCTTTTTGCAATCTTCGATACTCGCAAGTTCAGTTTTATCAAATCAGTGACATTCACCTTGTCGGACGGCAAAGAGTTGAGAAGATCGACAGCTGTGTACAGACACCACTCCATCTTGGAGCCTTTGCCCAATCTTTGAAGTACGTCAGCCATGTGTAGTAATAGCTGGTCGTGATCTTCTTTCTCTCCAAGATATCCACGGGAGGCTTCTCGTATTCTATCATGTGCGAGAACATAATGACCGCTTTCAGCTAAAAATATCAGCATACCCTCTTCAGATGCTTCCTTCAGAAGGGAAGCAATTTCATTCTCATTGAGAGCATCATCAGTCAAAAGCAGTTCCTTCAACACCGATACATCCACGGAGCATGGGATGTATGCCATTACAGCTAGTATGTTTTGAATGTTAACCGATAGACCCTTGATCTTCGATTTGACTGTCTCCACTACATCTGCACCCACCTGGTTGGCCAGCTCTACCTTATCCACCGTCCATCTCCACTCGAAACACATGACATCGTAATACAGGGCATTTTTCCTCACCAACTCTTCTATTGCTTGCATTACACAGAAGATGTTGCCCATAGTTTTGGGATAGATAACCTCCACCAATTCTTTGACACTATCCACTTCTTCCATGCCTATACAGTCGGCAATGAACTGGCTGATTGCCTCCTGAGAAAGACTGAACAAATCCACCTTTGCTACAAACTCTCCTCTTGACTCCGTGACTTTCGTCATGATATCCGCAAAGGGATGATCCACACCAACTTCATTCGAGCGATAGGCACAAATGAACATTAAATTCTTCATTTGTGCATTCGCCAAGAGAAATAAAAGCAGCTCCATCGACGGTCCATCAGCCCACTGCAAGTCATCAAGAAATAACACCAATGGTCGTTGCAGTGATGACGATACCATATTAAGCAATTCACTTGTCGATTCCTTAACTGCATTCATCGATGGCTCGCCTTTCTCTTCCCTGCCCTCAATGTTTGACATTGATGTCATACGTTGCAATCTGTTGCTGCTAACACAACTGCCATCAAGAAGTGGACGCAACGAAGGGAAAATATCAATCAATACTTCATTCCCATCTGTACCTGGGCCAATCACATCTGAGCTCTGAATTTGTTTCCAAATTTTGTTGCAGAGTGAACGAGTATAATTATGTGCACCCCCTTCGTTCTCTTTCTCGTCAGCTTCATCACTTCCCCCCTGCTGACCTTTGGTAAGACTTGATACCATATTCCCAAACACTTGTGATATCGCCGAGAATGGAGCCGCACCACCACTCTGCTGTATATATTTACCGCTAAAGTGCAATATCGGAGAGGAACTATCATTATTCGCCATCGAGTTGTACTCTCGTTGAATTTGATGAATAAACTCCTTCACAAGGGCCGACTTTCCTATCCCACTGTATCCCGAAAGGAACACTACCCGGCTGCCATTATTCGACCCCAAAAATGATACACGTGGCCCTCCACCCGCCGCTGCACCTTCTTTTCCATCGTTTGAATTTGTGGCCATATCACCATAGAGTTGACTAAGGACAGCCAACTCCCGATCTCGTCCATACAACTTATCCTTTGGAAATTTGATCCGCCCTTTTTCCATATCATCGTCAGCATCCGACCGATCGTCGTAATGTGCCTCGTCAAGTTGTTCGGCTACTGTTCCGTAGCAGCCGGCGACGTAGTTGTCGTCGTAATTGGACATCACTGACAATAATTTTGAATTTTGAGTGCCCCTCCTCTGAATGATATTTAATACTGCAATTGCTACCGAGCCAATAACACTGCAATGAAATGCTGCAACAGGCTAATGGAAAAGCAATTTTTTGTAGCAGTATTGCTGTGCTGGTTGGTCGCGTGTCCATAGATAGAGATGTCCTCATCTGG
>Ga0209652_1003852_pt1 | contig 10805 bp, 13 predicted proteins | sample SaaInl74LU_5_DNA_FD_184641 | JGI IMG/M metagenome (GOLD analysis project Ga0209652, IMG submission 184641) | Marine microbial communities from expanding oxygen minimum zones in the Saanich Inlet - ESP_74LU_5_DNA (SPAdes) (version 2) | ecosystem: Environmental > Aquatic > Marine > Intertidal zone...
TCACGGCATTAATGTATGAAATTGGCAAGAATAAAGTAGACGCCGAGTCAGAGTTTGATCGGACAATTCAATTCATAAAACAGGTGATTGAGTATATTCACAGCAATACACATTCGGAGTTTGGATCGGATTGGGATGCGAGTAATGGATCTACACGCTTATTCATGAAGCGTGCTGCCATTGGTATCATTCTATGTTTAGGACCGTACAATTACCCATTGAATGAGACGTATGCAACGTTGATTCCAGCATTGCTCATGGGGAATATAATCTTGCTCAAGATTCCCACTACTGGAGGACTTTCTCACCTGCTCACCATGGAGGCATTCCACAAATCATTTCCACCAGGAACAATCAATTTCATTTCGGGCAAGGGAAGAGTTACAATGCCACCGTTGATGAAAAGTGGCAGGGTGGATGCATTGGCATTTATTGGGGCGAGTTCGGCTGCGGATCGATTGATCAAGGATCATCCGGAGCCCCATCGGCTGAAAGTGTTTTTGCAGTTGGAGGCGAAGAATATGGGAGTGTACATGCCAAATTTGTTTGACGATAATGAAGGTACAGGAGAACAAGTGGACTGGGATAGTATTATGAAGGAGACTATTGCAGGCACTCTCAGTTACAATGGACAACGATGTACTGCATTGAAGCTTCTCTTTGTACCAAAAGACAAGTCCGAGGGATTGAGCGCTGACTGCATATCAATGTTGGCAGAGAGGGTGGAGAACCTACACGTTGGTCTGCCGTGGGAAAAGAAGAAAAATCCAAAGGATGGCACAATCACTTATCCTCAAATTACTCCATTGCCCAATAGAGACCGCGTTGAGTATATGCAGGCACTAATACAAGATGCGGTCAGCAAAGGAGCTAGAGTCATGAACAAGAATGGAGGAATGATCATTGGCAATCAAGATGAGTCGACTCTAATGGTACCCGCAATCCTTTATCCTGTCACGCCCAACTGTAGACTCTATACAGAAGAACAATTTGGACCAATTATTCCCATTGCGCCCTATGATTCACTAGCTGAGGTAATCACATACGCCAAAGATGGAAAGTACGGCCAACAAGTGTCCATCTTCACCTCTACCTCTACTTCCGACCACAGTCATCACTCAGATGAATCCAAAATTGTCGCTGACTTGATTGATCGCTTCTCTACAGTATTCGGTAAAATCAACATCAATTCCCAGTGCGGCAGGTCACCGGATACTGCCCCATTCTCGGGACGGAGGAGCTCGGCAATGGGAGTTATGAGTGTTAGTCATGCTTTATCAGAGTTTTCTGTTCCAACATTGGTTTCGTATAAGGATGCTGGGATGACCAGGAATGTGATTGAGGGAGTTGAGGTACATTCAAACTTTTTGACTAAACTGTAATGGCTCTATTATTTGTATACAATTGGTATAATATTGCCTTCTTGTGGTAAAGTAGCGTATTTCACATATCTAAGCGGCATTCTGGATTCCTCTGATACGACGCCACAGAAAGTCAAGATCGACATGAGTGCCGATTCACCTCTGGCGCAGACGGGTACTTACAACATCTCAAATTGGAATGGATGATGATACATGGAATACAACATATACAACGTTAAAGTCAAAGAGATTCTTAAATTAATCGTATGTTATGTTTCATAGCCAAGTTCTTCACTCTAGCAATAGCTGAGAACGCTTCGAGGAAGTGGTTTAATCTCTTCTGCGTCACTTCTCGCAGAAGCAGCCTTGTCCTTTCTAGCCTGCGCATCCTTCCTTCGAACTGTCATCGATGCCTTTTGTAAGAGCTTCACCACGTTGATATTGGCGTCTGATACAATAGCATATTCGATGGGGCTCATTTCGTCTTCATCTTCCACCAAGACAGATCGCAAAGATCCCGAAAGGAGGGCCCTGACGACGTCGATAGTGGGTGGTGCCCATTCAGCTTGATCTCCCTCAAACAAGACACACTCGGTGTCACATGCGAGGTGGAGAGGCAGCCTTCCATCTTCATCATGTTGGTCACATGCTTGTGGGTAGGCCTTGACGAGACGGCGGATGATCCGCGCATCGGCGCCAGTTCCACATGCAACGTGAAGTGGTGTCCGTCCAACGCAATCTTGTCCCATGAGTGCATCGCTGTGAGCATCAATCATGGCGTCAAGAATGTGTAGGGGAGGGTTGTACTTGACGACGGCATGGAGAAGGGTCATTCCGTTGAACTCGTCGCACTTTTGGATGTGTTCGGAGATAACCTTGAAGAGTTTGTCTTCAGTAGCTACCTTCTCGAGTGCGGCCCATTCTTGACAGTGGATCAAGTCGAGGACGATTGCCACGTAGTTCATAAGTTTATTGATTGTGAGAGTCATTATATTGGTTGGTTGCCTGTTTCATTAGATAGAATAATGGAATTATGGGAGGATTGCATGGAGTGCATCTTTTTGTTCATTGCAATCCACTGGCTGTAAAAGCGGGAGAGGCCAAATCAAAGGCCAAATGAAAAATGTATGCAGTTTTCAGGTTGATTGTGGTCATACATGAAGTTGAGTTCGCAGGCAAAGGTCGGTATGACATTTACTTACCCTTGATTATGACACTAACATTGAACCAAAATGCTTCTTTTTCATTCACCACGTCAGTTCCGTCCTCAACTTCGGCATAAGTTAGTAAATACCGCCTCCCAAGCTTTACACAACTTCAACCGCCTGAGTTGAAGGCCTATCGTTCCTTTTATTTACTTATCATCATCGGAACATACGTCGTTAGGGTAAGATTTTTGGCTACCATGCATAGGCTCAGCTCGAGGGGGCACAAGCTAAGAGAGAGCGTCATAATAAACAATACATTAATTTTTTCAACAGGGAGGATTTAGATATTTCACCCGTAATCTGATATTTGGAGGAGTGTAAAACTGTACCCTTCCATTGTATTGTAAATTCCGAGCTTTATTGCGGAACCGCCACCATTCTAATCGTAATAATTACTTCCACAGGTGCTTTACAAATGCCCACGCAGCATCTGTAGTCTTAATTTAGCGCACTGCAATATGCAGAGGCCCAATGTCCCTGAAAGTTGAATGCTGGTGCAGATTTCTTCCTATCCAATCAAATTGACATTCATCTTCGATTGTGACATATGTGTAGGTGTGCAGCAACCACCAAAAAGATACTCATTTGTTGAGGACGACAACGATGAATATCAATCAAAGAGTACAATTCTCGCCTCTGTCGCCCACCACTCTATCTCAGATGACCAACTTCATAAAGGTCGATGATCAACTCAAAGGTATCATCAACTTAGTCGAGGATGATAATCAAGAGCAGCCTGTGTGTTGTGAAGCGTTCAAAGAGAATGTCAGTGTCACCTACGCCAATCTATTCGAATTCGACAGACACAACAGTGAATTGGTCATCAAAGATAGTCCTTCTCAGGAATATATCGACTGTGAGTGCGATCACATCCTTCGTCAAAGCTCCTTCGATAGTGATGATTTCGCTACCGCTACCTACAAGACGAGCAAGAAGCGAGCCGTCAGTTTTGCTCCTTCGTGCCAAGTAATCCATATCGACAACGAAGGTAATCAAGCTTACCTCTGCCACGAAGCCGTCAAAGAGTGTTCTTCTCCTCAGGGATGCATTGGCGGAGAGGTTGGCCGCATCCTCGGTCTAAAGAAGAGGAGGAGTGCCGTCTCTCAAGATCAAGGCTCCTGCGACGGTGATGACGTGGGTACTTGCAAGACCGACAAGAAGCGAGTCGTCAGCTTTGCTCCTTCCTGCCCTACAATCCACCTCGTCGATAACCAAACTGAAGGTATTGAAGACGAGCTCTGGTATTCTCAACATGACTTCATGGATTTCGAGGATGAGGCTTGTCTATGCAGCCAAATGATTCGAGATAGTGAATCTCAAGGAACCTTCGACGGTGAGCTTGGTCACATCCTTGGGCTTGAGAAGATCATTCTTTTTGATAGTTACTTCGATCGGAGAGATGCTCTTAGGCAGACTATCTTGAATGAACAAGCTGTCCAGCAGCTAGTTATGGATCTTAGGTTGAGACAAGGCTGTGAATCAGATGATGATAGTAATGCAGAAGATATCAGTATTTTGCATCTAGCCGCAACATCCGAAAGACTCTCACTTTGGGCACGAGAGCGTGCTTCTATGGCTGCTTTCACGCTCGAGCACGATCTTGCCACCTACGAAGCTCAAGAGGGATCCTCGATGTGAATGTCGACTGGAGCGATGTGGACATTGTTAACAAGCTATGAAGGCTACTTGTATTTCATTTGTATTGCTAGATAGATTAAGTCACAATTTTAAGTTTTGATGGTATTGAACTGCACTCGTGTGTCTATTCCATACCATCTTACTTAGTTGCAAAAGTTTGGTGACATGGACAAGTATTTTATCATACCGAAGGTGATTGTAAGCGATAAAGTTGATTTATGATGAACAGAGGCATGGGTGATCTGGCCCGTAGGTCATTGTCTATCAGGGTCAGGACTGCTACCAACCATATCATCAATATATATGCGGAACTCATACACAAGTATATGTGGAATGATATTGGCCTATACATATTTTGGTCTCTTTCTTACGTTAGGGTTGAGAGATCTGCTTAATCGTGATCGAAACTTCTCTAAACATATCTCTAAATGCGCTGCTTTCAATTTTTAGACTCACTTTTGTATCAAGCTATGGTCCATTATTTTGGAAGGAGATGCAAGAGACTTCATCTTCATTATGTCTCAGTACTATGGTAGAATGCATCGGCGAAACTTCATCACCTTCATCTTTGATCTCTGAGAATTTACTCCGTAGTGCTGCTGCTGCAGGAGCTCTCATTCCAGTTTGTGTTCTAGCAGCGATAGTCGAGTTTGGAACAGATTGTGAGCGCGCAAGACCATACGTGAGCACCTCCGCATATTCAGAAGGGATCTCAACAAAATTAGGGTCTCTTGGACTAATAGCTTGGTGACGACTTCGATGATACGCTGCGACGACCTCCTTGATTTCTGATCTTTGTGGTGAAGGCCTACCTTCTTTATTAGATTGGATGATTTCCATGCATAGTTCTCTTAGCCTTCGACAAGATGTGGCAGCATCTTCCATACTTCTTTCGGGAATGTTTGAGTTCCTTCGTGACGAATCCACTGCCATAGAAGACTCTGTTTGAAGCGAGAATTCACCAGCTACATGTGGAGCTAAGGGATGAGTCGTTGTTGAAGCAGTATCTACTGTGAAAGCTTTAGGAACTCGTGCCTCGTGTGCCTTTTGTCGTGGCGGAGGTGGAAGAATGTGTCGTACATCGATGCCTTTGCTGTAGGCGTTCCGTCTTGGAAGCTGAGAACTTTTCACAGCGTGCTGAGAACTTCTTGACGAAGATGAAGATGGCAGTGGCAGCGGATGTTCATAACGTCTTTGTAACGATGAAGATTCGGGGCCACCACCCCCTGTTCCAATGTGTGGTTGTTGTCGTGATCTAATCCTATTTGCGCCTGATTCATGGACGTTGTTCCCATCATCTGTATTATTAGCATGTCATGAGAGAACAGCTCTTTCATTAGATACGCATCAATAAATCAAGTGCATACGTCTTGGGATTTTTACTTACATCTATTCGTAGTGCTCAACCGTCGAAAGGATTCGATGTAATAATTTGGAGCAGATGCAACTTCGCTGTTAATGTTAAATTGGCCACGTCTGCTGGACCTTGATGGCTTTTGTGCCGGCTTATCACTACCACAACTGCGGCTGCAGTGCATCACGTTTGCTTTTGATTTTGGTATCGAGGAGTCCGGTTGCAGCTGCTGCGATGCTAATCTTGAAGGTCTCGTTTGGCGGCGCTGCATCTGGCTTGCTTGACACCTGCTGTCGCTCATTGTCGTCGATGCTTCTTCCTTCAATAGAAAAGGCTGTTTCTGTTTGGACGGATGGGAGGATGGGAAAAGAAAAGGGAAGGTGCTACGCTTCTGGTACTTAACTTTGTGTGTGCCTGATTATTGTTGGTGTGTTTACGAACGCGTTGTGATTGTTCGTATGTGTGTCTTGCCGCGATGCATGCATGCTCCTTTACACAGCCACGCCCGGTTGGGTTCGCACCAATCGTAAAATGATGTTTTGTTGAATGGCTTTTATTTTGTCTGACAAACACTAGTCTATCCCTTTGTTGGTCCCTTTCAAGCTATGTGAATATGGTAAAATATGGGGAGAGACTAGTATTTCAACTGGTACTACTCAGATAGGGTTATGCAACACTCAAAGGTTAATTTGCGGACTGGTCACAGTCATTGTGAAAGTATCTGGAACACAAACAGACCGAGTAGCCCTCTCCCTTCTTGCCTCTCTAATTGTGCATCATTGCCATTCCGTTTTTCATTAGCTGATTATATTCACCGTATAATGCACTTACAGCCGCCGTACAATTACAGCAATTATGTAGATAGTAGTTGCATTCACTCACCCCCTTTGGCCAAGCGAACTCTGCTCTGAGAGCGCATTGTTTCTGGGAGCTGGTTCTCATCAATAGATTTAATCCACAGTTTTGGCACCCCAACGCAAAAAGATGTTTATCCTCTCATCAATTGAGGCTGAGGGATCTCATGACCACTTGTTTAATCCCTTGGGCTTCATAAGTAAGTGAGCCCTGCATCTGCATATGCTTACTTGAGGCACGTTTATATAATTTAATTTGGGCAGAATGTCACAGATGTGAAGTGACACTCAACAGTTGTCATCGCAGCATCTGCAGGGATGGTCTAGTTGGTTATGACGCGGCCTTAACACGGCTGAGGTCGGGGGTTCAACTCCCCCTCCTTGTACTTTTTGTTCATTTTTGCCATATCTTTTGAATTTTGACGAATCGAGCCGGAAGCCTTCCAATAAAGATGTATCATGTATCTATCCATTCTTGTAATTGGCATATAGAAGATGGAAGACTATGGGCTCTTCAGCTGTGAGTTTATGTGACACTTTCATTTTTGCCCCTATCGTTCATCGTTCAGCACACTATTTTGTTGTTCCTCTGACCTAAGTGAAAGTGAAGTGGAGCTGATTGAAGCCTAGTCTGCCATATTTGCATCTAATTTTGTGCACGGTCATAGTATTCTTCATCATCATCTTCTTCATCGTGTTTTCTTCTTCTGAAATGAGTACTCGTTGCTCCATATTACGATACCATCGCTGCATCTGCATGGTGACATTCCATCTCGAGTTCAAGAAAGGATTCGATTCTACAGTGATGCTAGCTGTTAGCTTGAGCTGGGCGGGCCATAGTAGTAGTGCATAGGAGTAGCCGCGTCGGTAGAGCACTCCATCGATATCGATGCAGCCAGTCGCCTTGCCGACCATTGTTTGACATGCCACAGGTGTCCGAGAAGCCTGACCAGAGCTGAAGCTTAAGTAAATATTCCTACTTTGCAAGAAGTGTGGTCGAGGTTGAGCTGTCCCAATCCCAGTCCCAGATCAGCAACCTTTAACCTTTACAGAGTCAATAAGTAGGAATAGACGCAAGGACAGTATATACGCAGCAAATATCAGAAGCAAAGAACAAGCCAAATGATTTCTTGTACTCTTGAACTAGAAAATGACATGATCTTACACAGATGTATTCCATCCCTTGCACATATTGAATCGATTCTTCCCATAAAGTAAATCTTATGATTAAAAATAGTAGAAACAAAAAATATAAATCTTCTCTCAACAACTCTCCTCCTCCCTTAAAAAATTGGTACAATATCCCCCACCACACATTCTCTCTCTCTCTGCCGAGTTTCATGCTTGACCATATTCGCATTCCATTATACAAATGATACGATAGCAATCAATCAGTCCCCACACCAAACAAAACATCTTGCACTCTCACAAATTATCCATCACTCCACTACTCATTCTCTCCATCTCAATAACCAGGAAGAATTCCACTCTCCAACTCTGCATTCCGTCCACTAACACTCTCCCCATCACCACCACCACCCTCATCATGTTGTTGCTGTGGCTGTTGTTGTTGCTGCTGACCATCACCAATACTCCCCATCTCCTCCCTCTTCTTCTCAATCTTCTTTTCCAACATCTCTACATCTAATTTACACTCCTCAAAAGCGGTTTGAATATCATCTGATGCCGAAAAGACAGTATCGCTGGTAGAGGAGGATTTGGCGTTGGATTGTTGGAGGATTTCGTAGATTTGAATTCCGAATGTGTGTTTGCGATTTTTAATGTCTCGTTCTAGAAAGGCCACGTCGGTCTGTTGATGATTTGTTTCGTTTTTGTGTAGCGTTGATTTTCAAGACGTGTATGACGTTGATGAGTGAGATAACAGACAGACATGATGCGGCCGTTAGAAATTACACAATGCACAATATAGAAAGATGGAGATCATTCAAGAGGCCACAAGAACAAAGAAGCCTCCTATATATATACACGCACACACACAAAAGACGCACCTTGAGCATAGTCTTGGCACCCGTATCCGCCACAAGTGTAGCGAAGCGTTTGCTTCCAGACTTGAATGTGTCTAGGAAAGTAGTTTGATTGCTCATTTCTTCTCCTGTTGGGCTGCAGCAGCTACTCATTAATTTATTGGTGGTATTTGGTGCTTGCTGGGTGGTAGTACTGTCGTTGTGGTTGCTTGGATGTTGGGTGTTGCTGTAGTGTACGATTGACGAGTCTGGAAAGCGCAAACCGAACACCGAACGGAAAGAAGGGGAGGACATCGAAAATTTAGACCCCATGGTGATGTCGCTACGTTCATGTCACGCAGGAACTTAGTATGATGAGAAGATGGTGAATACCGCTACCACCAAAAAATGCTCACAAAATGCTCACAGTCTCCTTGCTTCTTACTAACTTGCAACCTGTAACCCCGCTCTCCTCATGCCACGACACCTATATAAACAACCAAAGAATCACCACCAACAACACCATCAGAGCAGCATCTCACACCGTGTCAACCAATCATTGTCGACATCGTAACTAAGCTCATGTTCTTCCTGCTTGTTTGCCAAGTGTCTTCAGCGAAGTGTTCTTAGTTGGGATGGATGGCGGTGTATCATCTGAGGGATAATGTACTCCATTATCAATCATCGCCAACCTCCACCGATTTTTGCGGTTGGAATGATGATGTTGGAGGATACAACAATCAACAATAAATTGGTGGAGGGTGATGATGGAGTTGAACAACCTGATTTGCCGAGCGCAGCCGAGCGAGGCCAGTTGTTTACACAAGTGTGTTCAGCGAAGCGTTGGATGCGCCCGTAACTATTGTCATGGATTTTACCTGATCGACGTGAAGTGTGTTTTTGGATCTTATGACGTGCCACCACGATGAACTGTTCGTTCAAGAGCGTGTTTTGCGAGGGCCAGTAGGGAGGCCGAGCTGTGTGTATAGTGGATTTTGAGGTGGCGGTGGTGGTGGTGACAAGTCATTTTGGATACTCTTGTTTGATTTTCGAAAATTGGATGTTGACTTTGGCCGAGCAAACCTCTTTCTAGGGGTCGATTTAGTTGAGTCGATTGACAAATAATCGATAGTATGCCTTGCAAGTACAACAAATCGATAGAGCTGCTCAAGGGCTTTCGAATGGTGGTCTAATATCGCCTCCTTCCCATGAGCAGGATGGGAATTATGGATGGATAACTGAATTTGGATGAGGATCATGTGTGAGAGCAAAGGCAAAGAGAGAGGCCCATTGGATAGAAGCGGTGTGTATACTACGGCAAGGCATTAATCACGTTAAGTGCGTATCAAAAATGAATGACATTCCTGCAAACCAACAATACTTGTCTGGGCCTATTTCTTCACATGCATTCAATGGTCAAGTCAGATACATTAGATGGCCAATTTGGTAGCATGTGTCCAGTCTCTTTCATATTATCCCGATGATGAGGGTAGTAATCTAGTGCCTACTAGTACTGTTCGGTGTGTTCGAATCCATATCTATTCCCAACTCGTCATGTTCAGTATACATGTGAATGGTCGAAGAGAAGCTTTATGGAAAGGGCTACGATAGGTCGCCTTCGCGTGAGCAATCTATATATTGAGGCATCTGAGGCCTCCACCAGTGCAGACGCTTGATCCGCCTGTGACTGTGTATTCTCTCACTGACACTGCCTGTGCCTCCTATGCGGGGGCGGGGCATGACAGAGAGTCGCCCACACGCCCATGTTATGTCATTCACTTTTACCTAAAGCCTCACAAAATTGTTTGTCTCGATTTCGAACTCTCTAGCTCTAGCAGTAGCAGCTTCTTAGAATATCGAAACATAATCAATGCCATTGCATTCTTTTTCGCATTCTCCAAGTCCAAGGATCTTAAACCCATATCATCGCTCGACTAGCCTTGCCTTGCTCTCTAGACACAGTACTTATTCGCTTCGATGAAATTGGCAAAATGTTCGCTCAATTGTGATCGCGCGTGTCGTACGTTACCGTGTACTTGTAAGTAGGTATCTTGATGCCACGTTTTACATCGAGACAAAAGATTTTATTGTTGGTATTATCAGGAGCCATGGGGCCTCTTGACGATTGCGACTGCCACAGCTCTGTGCGAAGGCAGAGAGACAGAGCTGAAGAAAAGGGAAGCCAAAGCATACTTACATATTGTAAGCCACGCAGGAACTCTTCGCCTTTACCGTCCTAGTGTTAGTGTCGGTTCGCTATTGATACCAGACCACCACTTCGCGTTCTGTCTCTCGTTTGATTGGGCCTGTCTTCCGTTTCCGTGTCAAGAATGGTTCAGATTCGGGATTCCCAAGAACCACCAATTGCTGACATTTCCGATGAATTGCTCTTGCCAACGTCGAGCTTAAATTCAATTCTATTATTT
>Ga0209652_1003853_pt1 | contig 10802 bp, 4 predicted proteins | sample SaaInl74LU_5_DNA_FD_184641 | JGI IMG/M metagenome (GOLD analysis project Ga0209652, IMG submission 184641) | Marine microbial communities from expanding oxygen minimum zones in the Saanich Inlet - ESP_74LU_5_DNA (SPAdes) (version 2) | ecosystem: Environmental > Aquatic > Marine > Intertidal zone ...
CAATCAATGCGAGCGAGGAACGAGGAAGAAAGATGCATGCAGGAAGCGAAGGATCACTTGGAGGCCGGAGATGAGAGAAGTCATAGCCCACATACAGTTACTTAGTTGCCCACGAGTGTGAACGTATCCTACATACGTGTAGGAATAATACATAACAAAATGAAAATTTTCTCTCTAAAATTTCCTTACCTGCTGTCGACAGCACATCTTGTCGCAGTCCTTTCTGTTCATATGCTTTCCATTGCCAAACAACTAAATTAAGCATTTACGACGCTTTCACTCAAGTATGGACTTCTTATCTTCAATGCTTTGGACAGAGGCATCTCCCAACGAGAATAATGATGATGAGCAAAATCCTGCTGTCTTAGACTTCCCGCTAGCCTTTGGGGATGAGAAGAAGGAAAAGAAGGCAAAGCAGACTGATGAAATGCACCCTTATCCAGCTTCAATTTCTATTCAAATGAATGGTGAGCATTCTAGCTCCTCTAATTATGAGCAGCAGCGTTCACCTACCACCTCGCCGGGAGATAGAGGCAGAGGCAAAAAATCTTCCAAAAAGGTAAAAGAGACGCGTCAACCAAACTCACCAACCAGAAATGATAGTACTGTGGTAACCAAAGACGGACGATCATCCGACCTACAAATGTATCATGAAAGAGGTCGAACGCAATTTTTGTGCAACCATCTTGCAGAGGCTGTAGACTCCTACACTCACGCTATTCGTGCTGGTCTTGAAGAAATGGCAAACCGCAAAGAAAAGATGGAGTGGACTACATACCAAGACAAGGGTGCCTCCGCGCTTGGATTGGCTGAATCTTTAGCTCACGTTCATATCGACTTGGCGTTTGCATTGGAAATTGCTGGGAAGTATGCCGAAGCTGCCGAGGAACTGAGTAATGGCCGTGGCATGTTGAAGCAGACCAGTCACAAGAATAAGGATAATAGGATTAGAGAGTGCATGAAGAATATGGAACGAATGGAACGCGCAGTAGCTGTAGAAGACGAGAGGAAGAAGCAACGATCAAAAATGGAATCGGCGTTGAAAAAAGTAGATAGATGCCCTTCTGAAGAAGAGAAGGATTCTGCTCGAAAGAAAGCCATAGGGATTATTAAGCAGTTACTTCGGGTTGAACGCGATTCGCTGGGAGAAAAATCGTATGCTGTGGCTAAACTCAAACTAAAGATTGCCAAGGTGCGCTATGAAGGCGATGATCTGGAGGGTTCGTTGCAGGATGCTGATGTAGCAATAAAGACATTGAGACAGATATTAGGAGCGAGCCATTCTCTCGTTGGAGCAGCCTGCTTGTTTGCTGCGACTGTAAATGAGAGCCTTGTCTCAATCTTGGCTTCAGCGGCAGTGACTGATTCGAAGCCATTAGCAAGAGGGATGACTCCACAGTGCAAGTCAAAGATTAAGCGAGCTCTGGAATTGTATGCTGAGGCATTGGAGTCTCTCAAACTGAAATACAGTAGTGGAGACAAAACGAAGGTACAACAAGAACTTGGTGACGTGTTTAAAAGGATTGGTATGCTCTACGGAAAAGAAGGATCGTACATGTCAGCCGTGGATGCATATAAAAACTCACTCGAGGTGTATGGTGCAGCTGCCGCAATTAGTAAAAGTGGACAATTATGCCCGGATGCAGTCACAGTGTGGCACAACATCGGGGAACTACATTTGATCATGAATAAATTCGATGATGCAGTCTATGCTGCCAGAAAGTGTATCGAACTCGCAAAGATGGTACCAAAGTTGAGCAGCAGTGAGGATATTGTGGTCTTGCAAATATCAAGCTTCCAAATAGCTGGTGATGCCTACGCGGCGATGAATCGACATGATGATGCTACAAGATCTTATCAGGAGGCACTGCATGCATTCAGAAACGCTCGTTCGAGCTCACGGGTAAAAGATTACTTCTCTTCAATTGAGGAGGCTAAGATACTGAGGAAGATTGGAACTTCGTTGCTACATGAAAACGAGACTGTTGAAGCAAAGGCAAGCCTCCTGGATGCACTCAAGTACTTACGCTCTGATAAAAGGGGAGCAAACAGCCCTGAGTTACCAATGTTGCTGTCAAATATCGGACATGCCCACATCCGATGCGGGGAGTATACGGAAGCAATGAAGGTCCTTCGATCTTGCCTGAAGTGTTACGCTGACCAAGGAGTGTCTAATCGCTCGCCTGAAGTTGCAAGAGCAAAGCAGCTCTATAAGGAGGCCCAGTATGGACCAGATCATCATTTTGAGTGTCCCGATGAAGCCTATGTATTGACGCAATCTCCTGAACGGTCTCCTCAAAGAACGGTAACAACACAGTCGACGGTTCCTTCCTCGGTCTATTCTACTATGAGTAGTGGTTATAGTAGTGCTACATTGAACTCAGTTCATTGCCAACTCCAGAAACTGTTGGAACAGTTGCAACTGACTGAAGATAGCAATGCGTCACTGAGACTTGCAAACGGTGGCAATAAACCTCCTACAGCTGAAGTCAACACAAGTAAGTTGGAACAAATGGAACAAAAACCCTATGGACAATTGGACGAAGTTGAAACATTGATAAAAAGGTTGCAGTCGAAGGTACAACCGACAGTGAGTGCACCAGAAATTCGAGACATTAAACGTGGACAAACACTAGTTTCTGTCCATCGTAGAATAGCATCAAATGACGTCTCCAACTCAGCAGAAGACATAGCTACGCTAGACGCAGAACTTCAGTCGGTACGGAAAGAACTCGAGGCGTCTGAATCCTCCTATCAGCACATGCTCGAACTGGTAGACGAGACGAGAAACACTCATGAAATTGAAAAGAAGAAAATGGAACGAGAAATCATGTGGCTTCGTCAGCAGCAGAATGAAACCGCTGCAAATGGCAGCGCAGAGGAACTCACGTTTCTTAGGCAAGAAATCCACCGCTTGAAAGAACTGAACAAGAGCTCATCTGAAGAAGTAGCACTGATCAAAGCTACTAATAGTACGCTCCAAGCTGGAAATGATGCTGCTATGTCTGAGATAGACTCTTTACATGATGAAATTGATAGGCTGAATAATGAAGCGCATCGAACGTCAACTGGAAGTGTTGCAGAAATGAAGAAACTAGAATACGAGCTCAAGCAAGAGCGATCACGGAGAGTGATATTGGAAACATCACTAGAGAAAGATTACGAAAACCGAGGAGGAGGAGGGGGCTTTTCCTATCATCCTATGATGCCATTTGGTTATCCTATGCAGGGTGGTCCAGATAAGAACCTGAAAGCTCTCGAGATCGACCTTGCAACTGAGCGAGCGAATAAAGAAATGCTTGAGGATATGGTGAAGGATATGACCGAAACACACGAACAGGAAGTGAGTGAGCTATCAGCGCAATTGAGTGGCATGCCTAATTTGGTCCTGCAGCTTGAGGCGCACGAGAAACAAAATGCTGTGCTCAGCAAGGAGCTTGGTGAGACCAAAAGAGAGAAAGAATCGGTGCAAGAACAACTTAATAATATGCGGGATGAGCTATCCGACGTGAAGGGGCACTTTCTTCAAGCATCCTGTGAGCTTTCGTCGTTGTTGGAGGAAAAGAATGCGCTCTTAGATGCTCAAAATGATGATCGCAATGCCTTGGAGTTTACCAAGAAGGAGCTAGCCAACACACTAGTTTCATTGACTGCTGCTCAAGCTGACTTAGATGCAGAAGTTGAAGTGTCTCGCACTAATGCTGCCGAGAAGGTTCAGCTGCAAGAAGATCACGATTGCTTGAAGAAAGAGTTCAAGGAAGCAATTGCACTTTTCCAGTCTGAAATTGAGGAGGCAAAAAGAATGAGAGATGAAGGCGAGAGCTCCTACGGTAGAGACGTGGATAGAATGAGATCCGAGCAAGAAGCAAAAGATAAAGAACTGGATGACACTCGAGAGCACCTGAAGAACGTTCTCGATGAATTGGAAGAAGCGGAGGACAGCCGAGATGCGTTACAAACTGACCTTGAAAAGTTGGAGATGGCTCTTGAGAAAATTCGTCGTGAACTTGAACAAAACACAGAAGAGCTCATCAAGGCTACAGCAGAAGTTGATGTGCTGAGAGCAAGTTGTGAAGAAGCAGAGTCAGCACGGTCGAAGTTAGAGGAGTCTCAGGCGCAGCAGCAGGCCGAGCACGAAAAGAACATACACGAGTTGGAATCCAGCTTGCGGACGGCCGAAAAGACTATCAAGGAACTCGAAGACAACCGGAATAACTTACAATCAAGCCTGTCTACGAACAAGAAGCAGGCAACGCTTGCTTTGAAAGTGTTGAAAAAGGTTTCGATTACTCTTGGCATTGTTGAAGTGGAAGAGAACCTTAATGATGACGACGATGCACTCTTAAACTTCATTTCCAGTAATATTGAGTCCGTAGTTGAAGCAAAGAACAAAGAAGTGCAAGCTGCAGCGTGGAATTTGTCCAACACTGTTAACGAGCTCGATATCTTGGAAAAGAAGCACCGGCAGCTCAAAGATGAATTGACTGAGATCAGTAATCTAAAAGCTGAACACAACGACTTGCTCCAAGAGTTCGAAGAGATGTCGAAAGAATTACTTGAAGTCAATGTTGAAAAAGAAGAAGCTCAGGAGAGATGTGATCTGCACAAGTCACGTCTGAAGGATGCTGTTGATGACTTGGAAGAGTTAGAGTATGAAAGAGATGAGTTGAAAGAGGAGCTTGATCAGACTTTCGAAGACAGTGCAAGGTTAGAGAGGTCATTACGCGATATGATTGGTGCACTGGAGGATGAAAATGAGCGCCTTCAAAAGTATGAAAGTGCAACGGTTGACTTCGACGCTGTTGTTTGGGAGAAAGATCAGAAATTGAAGCAATTCAAGGATGAGTTACACGCAGCTCACTCCCAGCTGACTATACTGCGGGCAAATGCTTCAAGAAACAACAAGAAGAGTGAAGAAGAGATGTATCCTGATATCTTACCAGAAACTCAAGATGCTATCGAGGAAATGGCAGCTCTTAGGGCTGTTATACATGCTTTAGAAGAACGAAACCTTGAGCTGTCGGAAAAGCTTGCGAAGGTAGAAGGGCAAGTCATCGCGGACACGACCAAAGAAGAAACAGGATTCGATGGCAGTGAGCTTGAGACATTGAAGCTTCGCGTGAGTGAGCTTTCTGAGCTGAAAGAGAATTTGGAACAAGAGCTGAGCAAAATGAGAACTTACGTAGATGAGGTTGAAATGCAGCGAGAGAGTGATGCAATCCAAGAAGATATGGCTGCTCTCAATCAACAAGTGAACGAGCTGGCACAGAAACTACAAGAATCCACGGAAGAAGTCATTGCGGCCGCTAATATCCACGATAATGATGCAGAAGTCATAAAATCGCTTCAAGATTCCCTCGCTAACAAGGACAAGCAATACATGAACGAAGTGGCTAAGTTTGAGGAGCAGGTAGCGTCGTTACGTGATATCAATAGCTCATTGGAAGATAAGCTGGCCAGCACTGTTCGTACTAATGAGAGCAAAGAGATAGAACAATCTCCCTCAAGTGAAGAGGTACTGCGTGAAGAGATTCTCACTTTGAAGGCTCAGATTAGAGGTCTTCAACAAGAAAATGATAGGTTGTCTGCACTCCTAGCAGAGTCTCAAGCTGAAACAATCGATGCTTCAAGAACGCATGCTGATGACCAGGAAACAATCTTTGATCTCAAAAATGCCCTGAAGGAGAAGGAAGAGCTGCTACAGAGTAGTCAAGAACAGATATCTGACCACAAGGAGACTACTGATCAAGATGAAATGAAAAAGTGGGTCACTCGCGTCGATACTTTGGAGAATGAGTTGAGTGAGCTCAAGAATCACGAGTCTGAATGCGATGAATGCGAACAACGAAACCTACAGTTCGCAAACGTCATGGAGACTTTGAATGACTTGCAAATCGAGAATCAAGGACTCAAGACAGAGATTCTCATTTGGGAAACGGCAGACGATGGTGGAAAGGGTCTTGGTCAGAAGGTCAACTTCGAGAAAGAAATGAATGCTGCGCACAAACGCTTTGAGTCGATGGAAAAGGCTCTGCAAGAGTCTATCAATCGTCTGGAGAAGGAGAAGGAAAAACTTGTTGCTGCACATGACGATGAGATATCAAGCCAAATTAAGCAGCATGATAAGACGCGTATTGAGCTTTCGGCCTGGAAACTTGAGATGCAAAACGCTTTAAATGATATCGAATCGTTGAAGAGAGAAAATGATGATTTGAGGAATAGCTTCGATGCTGTGAGCCAAGAAAATGGAAGTTCGAGCCAGTCAAAAGTTGAAACTTCATCTGTATAGATAAATTAATGTTGCATAATAATTAGGTAATTGTTTTGGTATCAATGAACTGCCTTTTCCAACGCTAACTCTCAGTAGTGTTCATCTCATGGATGGTATGTACTTTCATTGATACGTGAAGATCAGCATTCAGCAAACACCGACAGGCGGAAGACACCTATCTTATCTGCTAGCTGCCACGTAGCAAGCGAGCAAGCACCACCATGGCGCTCTTCCTCTTCATATCTTCAATATCCTCTTGTTGGTATCACTGCCTGTACTACAACTATCGCAAGATGAATGCAATAAACTGGTCGAGTAGTTCTCCGCTGAAAGTGCTCTTGTGCACCCTTTTATTATCATGTGTTACAATTAGGTCGAGCTCTGCATTCAACACGCCACCGTCGGCGGCAGTGCGTCATAGCAACAGCGTTCAATCATCGATCATCACAGCCTCTTCCTCACTATCATCTGCATCGCCGGAAACTGCAGTAAACGAGCTGAATTGGGATAAGGTGACTGACGAATGGGAGCTAGATTGCTATTCTCGACCTGTATTAGTCGATGGAAAGAAGAAATTATGGGAGATACTGTTGACCGATTCCTCGGGAAATATGAGGATTCAACGTGTGCTCCCCTCGAATAAAGTCAACTCTCGAGAAGTTCGCCGTGTGGTGGAAGAGATTATCGATAACAGTGAAGTGAAACCAAGTACAATCCGCTTCTTTCGTGGTGCTATGTTCAACATGGTGTGTAAATGAACATCTCCTATGCAAAATTTTGAAAACCTCATCCATTTTTGTGTGTACTAATTATTCATTGCTTTTTACAGATTAACATCGCCTTGTCTGAAATCGATGTAGTTGCCAGACCGAGTAGATGTACCTTTGCTTTAGCTCAATGGATTGAGGAACGAAACCGTGATGTGTATCCTAAAATGGACGGCTATCGACCCACAATGGGAGGAGTTGGAGGCATTGGAGGTACATTCCTTGATATCCGAACAGCAGTGAAGCTTCCAGATGCTTTGCGTGGAGAGAAATACGCATTTGTTGGATTGCCTCTTGCAGAGTTTATGGAGGGTGGCGGCATCGACGATAGCAATATTGGTGTAGGAAGATTGGCTCCAGTAGATAATACCCTTCCAGCTGACTCGTTTGTTCAGGGTGTTGTTATTCTGACTCCTAGAGCAAAGGCACTAGCCAGTTGGTTGGCAGGAACAGAAGTTGCAGGACTGAAGGCAGATCTTAGAAAAAGAGAACTTGTTATGGAAACAGACATAGACAATCAATACCTCATGGCTAAGCTCAATGACGAACAGCGAAGGGAAGCAGCAGTTTATGAGGAAGGGAAGGATGCTTTGGGTGGACTTCATTTCATCAGTGTGCAGAAGGATGAAGATGATGATCCAGCAGGGTTCTGGCTTTTGAGAGAAATTCCTGTCAATTTGTAAAGAAAAATGGCAACTGAACATGGCATGGAGGCGAGCAGGCTAATTTTATCAATTAACAGTAAATGAAAAGCGCTAGTATTCTACGAACTTCACGCATACGTAACGACATTAGTTTAGTACTTCACCAGCAGAGTATACTGATTTCACAGCGGTTAGCATTGGCCGGATATTAGTCCAGAATCTTTCATCAATTCTCTTTCCGTCCGTTTCGACCTGATTGATTAGCTGGATGATCTGCTCACGTCTGCCATTTTCAAAGTGTTGAGATTTGAGGGCATCTACGCACTGTCTCTCAACTAGCAGCCCACAGAAAGAATTGCAAAAGGGCACCGTCAAAGGAGTTTGTACCGTATCAAGCAGTCCTGACACAAAATACCTTATCAGCGCAGAATCCAACTCGGACGACCCATTCTTTCGAAGTTTGTCCTTAACAGCTGAAATGACCTCGATACACAAACCCTGGGCTGATAGCAGAAGCATCAGTCGTAGACATTGTTCCTTGATGGATTCCATCTTTTGATGAGAGATGTCACTATTCGAGTGACCAATGAAAATCAGAGACAACTCCAGCGCAGCAGGTCTTGCCAAAGGATGATGAAGAGAAATAATCCTCACTAGACACAGAATACACGGTGCTAGAGTTGGATATGCCGCCGTTGTCACAAAGTCTGGATTGCTTGCAAGTTCTTTGGCCCAAATCAGAGCTCCTTGTGCAATGACTGGGTATTTGATGCACATGGCACTCAGCTGTCTTCCGGCGCTGGTTTCCTGCCCTTCCTCAACACTATCTATGGCAGTAAAGCTCACCATGTTTTCCACCTGCTCACATAATTGACTTCCCTTCAATACGATTTGAGACAGAGAATCCTCATTACTGACAGTGATGCCCATTTGTTGTGATCTAGCAGCTCTTTCTGATGCTGCCACAGCCAGAGCAATCAGTCTAGCACATTTTAGCCTTGTTTCTAGTTGTCGAATTCTCTTCGTTCCAAAAAGGTTATGCAATAGTGTAGTGATTGTAAATGGATGTTTGATGAGCAGATCTCCTATTCTTTCTGTGGAACCACCGTATGCAAACTTCAATATATTCTCGGCCATGTCTTTATCGACTTGGTTTCCGAGACTGCTTTTAGTCAACATGACTACGATGGCCGAGTCCAGAGCATCGGCGAGATTATTCTTTGAAGCAATGTTGCTTGGTACAGGTAACGGATTGCCCGCCTCATCTGACGTTGGATCGATCCTTCGCCTTTGTCGTTGTACCAAGTCACTCATTGCAAGAGCCACATCAATCCTCCTCTTTCTCTGAAATGTTGTCCCAGTCGAAACTGGCTTCATCATTTCTTCCTCAAGCTCTTCCCTAAGACGTTCCCATTTCTGACAGGCCTTTTGAAGGGACTCATTGTTACTATCTTTGGCATCTTTAATGAGCTCTTGTAATACCACCATTGCGTACAGATAGGTGTAGGAAGTGGCAGTGCATGTTCGCCGTAAATCTGCAGTCAACGTTTCAATTTGACCACTTGTCAATGATTCATTCGACTTTCCATCCGCTTTGTAACCATCATAACCAGCAACTGCCAACTTCCCCGCAACTGACAATTCCGATCGAAGTAACGAGTTAAACACACCAAAGTAATCACTCTGGTCAATTCGATTGGCAATCTCACGATGATGACCAAGATTGGAAATTGTTTGCAAACAGTACATGAACAGCTTACTATCTTTGTTGCTAGCCGACAAGTCAATAAGCATCTTTCTCCATCGATCTGACTTGATCATTTCATCCACAAACGCAGCTTGCTTCTTTGTTAGTTTCATGATTGCATCCCCTCCATTGGTGGTAAATCGTTCTCGTGCCAGCCGGTTTATCACTGACTCTACAACATCGCGTGCTGCATCAGCAGCTCCTTCCAGAAGCACAGTATTTTCACGAACATCAGTCGTTGATGTTGTTGTAGTAGGTCGTGGTTTCCCCGACGACGACGACGCTGCTGCTCTCGATGATTTGAGTTCTGCTAGCCACAATCCCATTAATCCACACATGGCAGTGTCCCCCTGATATCCCTGAACAAGGTACTGTAGTGCCTTCTTTCCTGCTACATTTCCCAACTCGCTGATTAGGGTTGCGATATGTTCCAAGACTGAGTCTTCCATGATGGCATCTTGCCCTTGGAGGAATTGCTCTGCTACTGCTGCTGCATCCATTGTTGGTTCGTCTTCCGTGTCATCTTTTGGTTGACCTTCCTCGTCTTGGGAAGTAGTAGTAGCGCCCTCCTCCCCATCATCTGATTGCTTTGATACATCACCATCAGCAACAACAGTAGTAGGTCTTTCCCACTGTGTCTCACCAGTCTCACTATTGGCATAGTATACACGACCTTCGGCATCATGATAGGCAATCCATCCACCGCCAATTTCTTCTCCGTCGGCTACTGCTGCCGCTTCTTCTTCTACTTGTTGTTGTTGTTCTTCTTCTTGTTGTTCGGCCTCTTTACCTTCTTCCGTTCCACCTTCTTCAATTGCGGCTTCCTCTTCCTGGTACATTGGAGGCGAACGAGTAATTCCATCATCATCCGCAGCAGCATCCTCCTCCGCATTATCATCTCCCACATTAAATTGTGGAGATTTTGTAATTCCATCATTATCATCATCTTGTGCTTCTGGACTGTCGTTGTTATCAGTATTCACTGCAGCAGCACTCACACCCCCTTCATCATCATCAAAGCCGGGAGGAGCATCCCACCGACTTTCTCCGGTAGTCTCATTGTAATAATACGTTTGTCCACTTGTGTCATCTAGGAAGGCGGTCCAGTCGCCTCCATCACCGCTTGGTGCTTGTTCTGTTTCGTTATCGGACATCTTCAACAGAGCGAATAGTGAATGGTGATACTGCTGTATTATTGTACTATTCTTGGGTTGGATTGGATGTTTGTTATTGCGGCGCTGATATTAATTATTCAGACAATGAAGGAAGAGGTAACAGATTTTTGATTTTCGCCGCCACTCAAAAACTCAAATTTCAATCACCTCGACACCGCCCGTTTATCCAGCAACCCTGCAGATGAGATAATATATCCA
>Ga0209652_1003855_pt1 | contig 10796 bp, 10 predicted proteins | sample SaaInl74LU_5_DNA_FD_184641 | JGI IMG/M metagenome (GOLD analysis project Ga0209652, IMG submission 184641) | Marine microbial communities from expanding oxygen minimum zones in the Saanich Inlet - ESP_74LU_5_DNA (SPAdes) (version 2) | ecosystem: Environmental > Aquatic > Marine > Intertidal zone...
GATCAAGAGGGCCAGGATTGAGGAAGAGTACGACCCTCTGATGGAAGAGTGGTACAACTCAAAGAAGAAGGTTATTTGGCACAAGTGGTAAACAAGTTTGTGTCAGAGTGTCATTCTATGTTCTAAATGCAGTAGTAGATTCGTCTAACAACTAAGATGTGTTTCGTGTGAATTTTTCTTCCTGGATGACTTTTTTCTTCCAATTGCCTTCAAGACAGCGAAACGAACACTTCAGTTGATTTGAATGTATGCCCAAAGCGCAGCTCTTCAGTATCGCACCTTACTAACTTTTGATTCTATTCAGATAATTGATGAATCGCAGTCTTACATGGTCGTTGCCTCAATTGCTTCAATAATATTGCAATTCTATGCCGAAATATTCTCAGCCCCCGGAGTTGGAAACTGGAGCTAGCCGCACTAAATTCGGAAATAGCTCCACTCTCTCGTTGTTGTTTGTTCGGGATCGAAGCTGTCTGTTCATCGGAACTTGTATGATTGCGTTCTTCTCTCTTGCGTAACTGATCAAATCTCTCCAATAAGGATTGACCATTATTGACCGCCGACGGGCAATAACAAACAAGAAATTCTTGGCTCTTGTTAATGCAACATTCATGCGTTGGACGTCACTGAGAAAACCTATCCCACTACCTTTATCTCCTGCACGAACACACGAATATATGACTATGGAACTCTCTCTTCCCTGAAAAGCATCAACAGTGCTGCAGAAGAAGTAAAATATAAGAATGAGAATTTGGTAAGATGCTATGTTGAAATAAAGTGAATGCCTTGAGATCGACTCTCACATACCTAATTTCAACTCTCATTGCATATGATGCACCGTAAGCTTCTTCAAACATTCGATGCAGCAAAGACACTTGTTGAGAGTAGGGTGTGATAATAGCAACTCGAGTTTGAGCAACCAAACCTTGTGATTCTTGATCAATTGTTCGATATAAATGAAGAACTAGCTCAGCTTCATCTCTATTGGATAAGCTCGTTCCATCTCTTTCCTCCTTCGAATCAAGGTCAAGCATATTGAATTGTTGGAAATGAGGAAATTTCGTAGTAATGACATCTTTCAATTCACCGCCAAAGTCAGGGCTTTGCACATTTGGACCATCTAGAAGCATTCCTCCATAAAAGATATGACGAGGAAATGCACTGATCACTGGGTGCATGCGGTACTGCACGTTCAGCATATGGACTTCGTGCCCAGCCTCTTCTAACCGCTGAAACAAAGATCGATCGAATTTTGTGCTCCTACCCGATACAGAGAATATTGTTGCCGGCAGCTGCTGGGGGTCACCTACAAGTACGGAGTGAGAACTGCCGAACTGCAAAGCACTCAATGTAGACATTTCAGAGCTTTGAGCAGCCTCGTCAATCACAACAACTTCAAACTTTCGACCTTCCTCGACAATTCTACTTCCAGCAGAACCAAGAGTGGTTAGGACAATATGTGAACTATTCAAGACATGGTTTTCCAATTGATTGAAGTGAGTTTCTTCTCCCACGGCTTTAGCAGTCGCAATATTTTGTAAGATAATGTACTTCTCAAGATTTGAACTATCAGTGTTGTGCTTCTCCACAAATTTTGTCAATGAATCAAGTAGCTTTCTATAATGTGGCATTCGTTGGATATTTGCCGGGGTCTCTATCGGCCTATTCTTGGGTGGTACGTCAAACGTGGTAGTCTTGATCAGGCAGGATGAATGTTAGCATCATTTGACTAGAAGGGGTGGCTCGTTACTGAAAACAACAAACTTACCTTGTGACGGTGATTCACGAAGAATACACGTCCTGTTCTCTCAAAGTTTTCTTCATCAATGCGGATCTCCCAGTCGGATGATATTGCATATGGTGATGCGTCGACAATAGCTCTAATCCTAGCTCTCAGCTTTTGAATCTCTTTCTGCAATCGCCCCAGCTCTCGCCGTCCATTGGAGATAATTTCTTCCAACTTGCTCACATCACTGCCTTCTTCAATGATTCGGTTAACCACATCTTTGAGACCTACACTACTAACCTTGGGATTAGTGGAGCCAGCTCCAACACGTACGATCGAAGGCGAATACTTGGAGCCCTTTCCATCAACAAATCTATCACTCATAATCTTTACAATGACATTGTCTATTGCCGCATTAGAAGGAGCGCATACAAGAATCCGAGGTTTCACCTTGGCTGCTTTGTTAAGAGAAGCGAGCAATTCATAGTCTTCTAATGTATCTTCCTCTGTTGTAACACGCTCAATTGTTGTGTAATACTCTTGGTACTGTCGAAGATGGAGAGCGTTGAGGGTCGAAACCAATGTAGTTGATTTGCCAGTGCCTTTAATGATTGTTGAAATGATTGTTGAAATGATTGTTGAAATAGCTGTTAATTGACATGCACTTTACACACCTAAATGAGTGCACACATTTTGAACTTACCTGGAGGACCTTTAATCAACGTGAAACCGCCTGCGCCATATTCCCTAGCAGCCGCTGATATTGCATCCAACTGACTTGAGTTTGCCTTTGATTTCAGGAACGTCTGAAAGCCAATGGGTAACTCATCGAGTACTTTACCCTTCGGTTGCTGACCATCTTGTTCGATGGCCACTTTCCCACCCAGCAGGTATTTATTAAGCGGGAGCTTGTCAACTCTCATCAATGCGTTGAATTCTCTGACCGCAGTAACGTTAGATCCAATCTTGATTACAAACAGCTCGTTCAAAGACGAGAATTGAGCCCATAGCTTCTGTGACACTCGTACTAATAAGCCATCCACGGAGCTCGATCTGTGATTCAGTGCCCGCCCAATAAATCCGAAGCGACCTTTCGTCAATTGAGTCAAGTGGCTAGTGGATGAGTCACTTCCTGCATCAAATGCAATGCCTCTCAGTGCAAGTTCCACTGCAGATGATGTAGGTGAAAAAAGCAGTAGATCATTTGGAAACACTGGACACCCGATGCTAGCACCTCTCTTCAGACGAACAATCACTGTCGGCTCCATTGGCGCAGATTCACCTTCATAATCACTAGAAGATCTCGCCGAGGTAGACACCTCAGCTTTGACTTCAGATCCCATCGTAATGTGCGCATTCTGGATCCATTTTGTATTTTGAGAAGACTGAGCGGCGACTACTTCTGACATAATCTGAGCCTTAGCCTCCTCTATCAAGAGAGGTGCCCACAATGCCTTGTACTGTGTTACTGATTCAAACTTATCCGGCAGACTTGCTTTCGTCTTGTTTCCACCAATGCTTTCATCCAGCGTCCTCTTTGTTCCCTTGTTCAATTCCTGATCTTTCTTCACGGAACCTTTGCTTTTCATAGCCCGGTTCAAATCTGAAAGAAAATCCCAGTTCCTCAGCTCAGCCCAAAATTTGTCGGGATGGACTTGTTGATAATAAGATCGTTCAAGAGAAGATGGGCGTGTAATGTTGGGCAACGCTTTAGCGTTGGTGTTATTACTGTATCGAGGCTTCTTTAGCACAGAAGGTGCCGCTGCTGCTGGCATTTTGGGGGCGGTAACAGTGGCGCCCTGTTCGAGCAAGGGAGCTTCGCCTTGTGTAGACCCGGCATTATCAGCCCAAGAAATGCCTGCATTTTTCGACTTAGACGTTGTCTCGCTTAACACTGTATCGAGAGAATGATCCACAGCACAACCATTCGCATCGCCCACGAGCTGTTGATACTTTGGTTTGAGAGTGACACTACAGCTTTTCCAGCGGAGCTTTGCCGCAGACAACCACCCGATCCTCGTGCTATACAGGTGCTCGCAAAGAGCATCGAAGCCCTCCTGACTAAGAGAGTTGTAGCTCGCGTCATGGCTTAACTTGCAGCCAGGGCCGCGTGTACACTGTTTTCCAATACAAGCAAAATCGGCGCAGAGGGTAACGAGCTCTCCTTTACAATTCATAAGTTGCGGAGGAAAAATCTGACTGTTTGGAATGTTTGGATCCCTGAGGAATATAATTCCCAGTTCGGTTGGAGGTCTCTTTCCTGAGTCAGGTGCCGTGGCATTCTCACTTCTCACTGGATCGAGAGAATAATCCACAGCACAACCATTCGCATCGCCCTTGAGCTGTTGATACTTTGGTTTGAGAACGACACGACAGCTTTTCCTGCCGAGCAATTTCGCAGACAACCATCCGATCCTCGTGCTATAGAGGTGCTCGCAAAGAGCATCGAAGCCCTCCTGACCAAGAGAGTTGTAGCTCGTGTCATGGCTTTTCTTGCATCTTCCATGGTGGTTTGTACACGCCTTTCCAACGCAAGCAAAATTGGCGCAGAGATTCTTCAGTAGAGGAGGGAAAACTTGCTTGTTTCGAGTGCCTGGATCTCTGAGGAATATAATTCCCAGTTCTGCTGGAGATCTCTTTGCAGCAGGACCTGAGTCAGAAGTAGTGGCATTGTCCTTTTGCGTTTGCTGCACTACTGTGGCTTTTGTATCAGGAGCATAATCCAGAGCAAACGCAAGACCCGAGTCAAGAGTCGTAACATTATCCTCCTGCAACACTGCTGCACTTTTGGCATCGTCTAAACCAGCTTCTTCATCTGAATCATCGAACATGTCTGCCTCGTCATTCTCACTCAGGTCCTCCTCTTCCTTCATCAGAATAGGATTAGTTTCATTTGCGTTGTTTGAAGTATCATCTCCAAACATATCATTATCGTCATCATCAGAGTCGCTCTCCTGCATATCATCATTAGCTGACGCGTGATCTTCGTCATTCTGTGTTGCAGGAGAAGATTGAGGCCCAGAGAAATCATCGTACAAATTACCAATATCTTCTTTTTCCTCATCAATTAAACCTTCTTCATCAGAGTCATAGTTACTCTCAAGCTTAACACCGTCAGAGCTTGGTGCAACCGGAAGCGATGCGGCATCATTACTCGAGTTTGAAAGCGGTGGAACCATTCCATTACCATTCGAATTCACAGCACTTGGCACCATCTCTGCATTTTGCATCATTCCCTTGAGCAGTTCTTCGTCACGCTTGGCAACCTTCTTCTTGTGTCTCTTACCAACGATATGTTGCTTATAGGACTCTTCTGATGGACATCCAACTCGGCATGCATCACAATACCACTGATCTTGCGCCTGTTGTTGCTCTTCCGTTTCAGCAGCAGCACTACTACCACCGCTAGCAGCAGCGCTGTTACTTAATTCAGCAATGCGGCTCTTGTGCGAGTCTCCACTCAAGTGCTGTAGAAGATTGAACTCACTCGAGCACCTAACATTGCAAGCGTTGCATTGGAATACAGATGCCATCCCTCCAGCAGCTTGCTTCTTGTGCCTTACTCCTGACATGTGCTGCAGAAGAGAGAATTCATTGATGCAGCTGATGTTGCAAAGAACACAATGAAAGTGATACGGAGAGGAATCAACCATGGTATTGTTGTCAACTGCAGGAGGCACAGTAGTAGTCCCAGTTATTCGTTTCTTATGCTTCTCCCCATTCAAATGTTGCTTGAGACTAAACTCATTCGGACATGTAACGTTGCAAATGTTGCAATGAAACTGATTATTCTGTCCATTAGTTTGTGACAGCTTCTTTCGATGCGCTGCTCCATTCAAGTGCTGTTGAAAACTGTTTTCATTTGAACATGAAATGTCGCAAAGGTTACAATAGGGCCTGGGTGGTGGTGGTGGAGGTACAGCTGAACCCGCTGAAGGGAGAGGAGGAGGTATTGTTGTTGGACCCACAGAAGGTGGAGGAGGTATTGCTGAACTTACGGAAGGAGGAGGCACAGTTGTTGTGCCCATATGATATTGATTTTGATGCATTGGAGGTGGCATTGAAGGTGGTTGCATTGTTGGCGGTGGAGGGAGAGGCGGAGGTGGGACTGCATGTCTTGGATCCCTTGGAGGCGGAGGTGGTGGCGGTACCATTCCGACAGGATTCGTTCCATATTGCACCTGTAGTTGCTGCTGCTGCTGAAACTGTGGAATATGTTGTGATTGTTGTTGATGGTAGGGCTGCTGCTGCTGCTGATGATGATGATGAATCTGCTGCTGCGGTGGCATTTGTTGTTGGTGCTGCTGATATTGACTTGTATTAGTAGTAGTATTTGGCTGCTGAAGAAATTGATGCTGACTATACACCTGTTGTTGTTGTTGTTGCTGTAATTGTTGCTGCTGGAGAAGTTGATTATCATACCCCTGGGAAGAGTGCTGATGAATTTGCTGATGCTGCTGTGGAAGATAATTTGCTATTTGCGGAACACCTACCTGAGAAGTCTGCGTATAAGCTGCAAGCTGTTGTTGACCTTGCTGCAATTGAAGTTGATGTTGCTGCTGCTGAAATTCATTGTTGCTCGCAGGAACAGGAGCATATTGCTGCATATACTGTTGATGCTGCTGTGGAGGAGGTGGAGGAATCGGAGCATTATTATTAACCTGACTCCAATTATTAGTAGTTGTTCCTCCATATCCTTGCTGGTGATGACCACCACCGTGACCATTGTTTGGAAACGACATGATGATGATGTTAGTCTTCAACTAATGCGATGCAGCACGCACACTCCTCTTTCCAACTGCACTCTAGAGTGCAATTATTTTGGAAAGAAAAAGGAGAGAGCGGAGTATTGAACTGGTATACCCCAATTAATTAAAAAGGGCAACCGTCTGTCTCCTCAGTTGAGTACTATTTAAGTGAATATTTACAGCATCAATATCAATATGAATATAATGTGAAAACACAGAGAAAGCGAAAAAAATCTAGACCTTCAATTGTATGATGGATCACCGTCGTCGATCCCGTGATGATAGGATCACGTCGAAAGAGTTGAGAAGAACAGTAATACTTCACGTAATTAACTGAAGAAGCTTACGGGCAGTGTCTCTATGGTCTACTGGCTGCACGAGGCGAGGCACTTCCGTTGCGATGGTTGGGTTGTTCATGGAGCGAGTTGCGAGTTCTTTGTTCGTTGACAGACGCTTTCTTGAAGATACGCATCTCAAAAACATCGCTAACTTCGCCAAGTAGAACGCGAAAAAATCCAACTCCAACGCCCCACCAAGATCCGAGGCACGCTCCAGGCACACGACAATGACGAGGTTTAGGCTGTACTAGCAAATTAACTCACAAGACATATCACACACACGAAACGCCTTTATACAAAATACTCTACTGCAATACTATAAAATGAACCCATTTGATCAATTTGCCGATACCCTCCAATCCGCCCTCCCGCCACAACAAAATGGGCACAACGATGGTGGCGGTAGTGTGGCTCCGTCAGTTGCATCGAATCAGGGAGGACCTCATCAATTCAATCTCATGGCACAGCCGGCTGCGGAGAAGAAGCCAATTATGATGAATGCGGGCATGATGGTGCCGCCACAGCAGCAGCAGCAGATGGGAATGTATGGTGGTGGTGGAATGTACGGACAGCCACAGCAACAACAGGCTGCGGCCCCAATGCAAAATATGATGGCACCCTCCAATTCCGTCAATATGGGTGGATTCATGGGAAACAGCATGGGAGCACCACCTCCAGCCATGGCGGGGGCATTGGTCCCCTCGGCACATCAATCGAATCCATATGCGTTGGGACCTCCTGCTGCACCTCCTGTGGCGGCGGCATCTCCGTTTAATAATGGTGGAGCTCCTCCTCCGCCTCCCCAGAATTATAGTCCATTTGGTGTTGGTGGTCATCAGCCATCTCCTCAGATTCAGCAGCAACAGCAACCGAATCAAATGGTGGCAGTGGATCCCTTTTCAGGAGGGGGTTCGGTAGCTCCCTCGCAGCCGCCTACTACTCAGGCACTTGCTCCAGCGGATCCTTGGGGAGGAGCTCAATCGGTTGCTCCACAACAACAGCAACCACCTTCCAATGCTCTTGTTCCTTCGACTGCACCTCCTAGTAATGATCCATTTGGTTTGTTCTTTGGTGGTGCCGGTGGAGGTGGACAATCGGTCATTAGTGCTGCACCTCCTGCACCTGCTCAACAATATCAACAGCCACCTGTACAGCAACAACAACAACAGTATCAGCAACAACCACCAGCCCCAGCTCCAGTTGTCGAAGAAGATCCCTGGAATGTCTTTGGTGAAACACCTGCTGCAGCTGCACCACCTCAACAACAACAGCAACAACCACCACAACAACTCCCACTAGACGAGGGTGACCTATTCGACGGTGGAATCGGCGCAGCCGCCACACGTACCTATCAAGAAGCCGCCAAGGCCGAAGCTGCAGCTGCTCATTCGGCACCAGAACCACCACAAACTGCCTCGGCAAGTTCTTCCAATCGTAAAAAGGGGGAACTCCCCCCCGGTGGAGAATGGTACGATGCCAAAATCTTCACACCGACACTTGGAGTCATGTTCTTTAAACCCAAGGAACTTGTCGACTCTCTCTTTCTCCAAACAGACAAAGAAATGGTCGATTCACTCGATGAACGTCCCGTCGTTGCCTTCATCGTCGAAGGATCCAGTGCCCGCTCTGCCGGAGTCGAATTGGGCCATGTCCTCCTCAAGGTGAATGGGATTGATGTCAAGAATCCAAAGGAGGCATCCCGTCTGATCAAGGAGGGACCACGTCCGTTGCCGTTGTTGTTTTATGTGCCGGGAACTACGGTGGTTGTGGCGGAGGGGGAGCATATGGTCAAGTATAATACGAAGGAGACTGGGGCTCCGAATTCGGCGAAGGATTGGAAGCCGAAGTATGTGGTGATTGGGGGGATTATTGCTCAGCCTTGGATGATGAATATGTATAGGAGTAAGGTGAGTTTGATAGGATAGAGAGAGATGGAAGCTATTGCTGACAAATTGTTTTGAAAGACTTGCGGGTGTTACTTTATACTGATTCATCTCACTAAATCCGTTACGTTTTTCTTCACCAAAACAGTCGGAATATGACATTGCCGTAATCGAAACTCAAGCCCGTCGTCCAGTCTCTGTCAAAGTCAAACAATTCTCTCTTCAGGGAGCACGCGTCCAAAACGATTGGCAGGGACCACAAATGGTCAAATACAAAAACAAGCTTCATCCATGGAAGTATATCGTTATCTTACCAGTATCACGCAATCCTATCAAGATTGCTAGTCCAAATTTGTCTCAGTTGCGACCTGTTCATGAGGGTGTTAGGAGGGTTTTGATGGCGCAGCAGAGAGATCGTGGTACAGGTGGTGGTGGAGGAGGAGGTGGTGGAGGTCCTAGACGACAACCTGATCCGTACAGAGGTGGTGGTGGCGGTGGCGGTGGACGTGGTGCTAACGAGCGTGGATATGATACTCGTGAGCGGAGGAATGAGCGTCCTGATTATGAAGGTGATAGACGTGGTGGTGGATACTAATGGAAAAGAGAAAATTGACTTAAGAGGGTTTTGTTTGTGAAATGCATTGATAACAATCTACGTATGCAAGGTGTCTGTGTGAAGAATCAGGACTGAAAGATGGCACTGATTTTTTGACGTAGAAATTATTATCAATCAAATGATTTATGTTGTTGATTCGTTCATAATTTCATATCCTCGTCCCATACATTTGAATCTTCGTCCATAGAGTCGATTACTCCCGTTGCAACATCTCCAGCAATTTTGAGCAGTCCAACGATACCTAATCCTACTCCAACATAGACAAACCATGGCAACGCAGACTCGCTATCAATTGTCAGCGCCTTTCCAACCCTTCCAGCGTAAACGTAAGCAAATGTTCCAGGGGCGAAGCCGAATAATGTCCCAAAGAAATATGGTAGAAATCTGATCGACGATGCACCGTATAAATAATTCGACAAGGCAAAGGGAAAGAGAGGAGACAGTCTCAAGAGGAGCATCAATTTGAAGCCTTCTTTGCTGATTGCGTTGTCCATGCTTTGGAATTTTGGACTGCGAGCCAAGACACGCTCAACATATCCTCTCAGTAATGTTCTACCAATCACAAAGCTTAAGCTTGCCGCTATGGCAGCACTGAATAGACATGTTGCTGTGCCTGGAAATAATCCAAATAGGTAACCTGAGCTTGCTGTAAGAATGGGAACCTAAGAAGTGTGATGTATGTGAAGTATATGTCAGTAAGAGAGAATAGGAACATGAAAAGTTGACAAGAACATGTTCTCCTTTGACTTCATATACATCTGCACACTCAACTCACCGCAGGTATCGCAAGAATTTCGGCAAGAATATAAAACGATGCAAAGTATACCATTCCTTTCTGAGGATCCATCGTTCCAAGCGCTTCCAGTATTGTATCAAACGAATTGGATGGGTCCTCCATAAGCTGACTAAACTCTAGATCAAGACCCAAGTCATTCCTCATTGTAACTGCAAGAGCTCCAGCCGCTACGAGCACTGCTATTGTTCCACCAGCAAGAATTAGTTTTGACGTCTCTGATACCGAATCTTCTTCATCATCATCATCGTTACCGAAGTTTACCAAGCCTGTTTCTAAATCTGTTGGTTTGTCGCCTTCGCTCCAAAGTTCGTCGACAACATTCTTTGATTCGTAGCGAGTGTGTAAAGAATATCTATCATGACCGGAATGTCGCCAATGTGATTGAATGAATCTATTATGTATTTGTTGATGTTGCACTTGTGGTAAAGGAGATGTGAAGGAGCTGACGGTGTCAATGGCCGACAGTAAGACGAGTGATATCGTTATGGAGCTCAACAGCATGGTGCTTTGTCTATTCTGTAGCTGATGTCGATGGTGCAGTGATGATGCAAGTTAATTCAATGTTGCAATTCAAGGTAATGTAATGTTGAAGCTATTCAATGTATCGGCTGCTTCTGCAGTAAGTATGGTTGGAGGCGATATGCTAGGAGATTCAAAAGATGTGCGCCATTGTTCTTTGCTGCCAGTGG
>Ga0209652_1003858_pt1 | contig 10791 bp, 9 predicted proteins | sample SaaInl74LU_5_DNA_FD_184641 | JGI IMG/M metagenome (GOLD analysis project Ga0209652, IMG submission 184641) | Marine microbial communities from expanding oxygen minimum zones in the Saanich Inlet - ESP_74LU_5_DNA (SPAdes) (version 2) | ecosystem: Environmental > Aquatic > Marine > Intertidal zone ...
TGCGGCCATCCCAAATTGGACCTCATCAGGTCACCTACGAGGCTGTAGCATGGCCGACATACATATAAAGATCCGGAGGAGTTGTGACATATCTCCTTCTATACTATTCTAATTAAGTATAAGTAATGGGCCACTTGAAGCAGTCGATTGCTCCATTCACAGCGTTAGATACGATTATACTGGAGTGTTAGCTGCCGGCCATCCCAAATTGGACCTCATCAGGTCACCTTTGACGCTGTAGCACGGCCGATATACATATGAGGAGCTTGAGTAGTGGCATATATCCTTTTATACTATCGTAACCAAGTATAATGGGCCGCTAAAAGCTGTGGATTGTCATATTCACAGCGCTAGATACGATATGGTGCGAGAGGTTGCTGGCGGCCATCCCAAATTGACCTCATCAGGTCACCTACGAGGCTGTAGCATGGCCTATACACATATAAAGAGCTTGAGTAGTGGCATATATCCTTCTATACTATCGTAACCAAGTATAATGGGCCGCTAGAAGCAGTTGATTGCTCCATTCACAGCGCTAGATACGATATGTGCTGGAGTGTTGCTGGGGCCTCCAGCTCCCAGATCTTTTAGCAGGTCTGTCTGTCGTTTTTTCAGCAATCTCCAATCCTAGCATTTTGGATTTATTTGACGATGTTGAGACAATGTTGATGGCTTCAGTACCTACGCTGTGTTGTTGCTCTTCTTTGAGGGCTTTGGCAGTCGTTTGATTGTGATGCGTGTATCAAGGAGCTCTTGGTTTGATGCGATGATATTTACTTATGCGTTGCAGGCATAACAAGTAGAGCTCTTTTGATCTTGTAAGTCTTCATAACACAAATTTATTTATTCAACGCCCATCACACAGCCGGTTATGTTGTCTGTTTCCAACACAACCGGAACAAAGAGTGGGCCACAGCAATATCCTCGCATATCGATCGCGTATTTTTCAATTGATTTAGCTCATGAATTTTGCGCTTTGCACTCATGCACACACTCTCTTATCGTTTCACAGCTCCATTCGATGATGGCATTTCTCAAGTCGACACTGAGATTTGTGTATTTGTTTCATTCAGCACAATCTTTTGTCCACAATGTGATACGCTTGCCAGATGATAGTAGAATTTCCGTCTCCTTGAGCGCCAGCAGCGAAGATGGAAGAGTTGTTTCATTTTTGTTGGATTCAAAACATCACAGAGATGATTGGCATAGGTACTGTGAAAATGTTGATAAAAACTTGGAGGGGCTTGTCTCGCCATCTCCAGAATCATTCAGCGCTATCCACTCAGCAATGGTTAGGGCTAATGCAGCTATTTCCACGAACATAGAGGATATCTTGGCTTTGTCTCGATATCTGGTAAAACCCAATTATACCATGGAGCTCTTTCACGGCGATGAGATAGTTAAGTGGAGAATGATACAGGGGGGAAATGTTGAAGGGGTGATTGTTGACTCAAACATTACTGCTGAGGAGGGAGGACGAGAGCTTTATCATGAGTTTAGCACGCTTCAATTATCTCAAATGGCTTTAGAGATCGCAACGAATACAACTAATCACGATGCTAACCTTTTATCAAAGATTCATGAAGTCGCTCAACAAGCTGAGGTTAGTCATCTGCCATTGACGCCTCCAAAGTACTTTCCTATTTGGCTCATTCTGATTTCCTCCTTGTTTTACCTTTACTGATGTAGAAAAGAATCATTTTGACCGTGGGTTCAGACTTGAGAGGCCCGCAATCCGCCGATGCATGCTTCAACTTTGCCCTTGCCGGTGTTCATAATTCATCAACACACTTATTCCAAAATCTTGTAAGAATAGGCAATCACGAATTAAAGAGGGCGGGTAGTAGATCGTCCTTTCCGACGAAAAGCGTCTTACATATTGTGGAAAAGTTTGCTGCAAGTGACATTCGCAGAGAAGACGCAATGGAGCTGTACCAAACTGCTGCAGACTGCTTGGAGAAGAAAAACTACAAAGACAAAATGTACATTGAAAACCTTCGTGATGGATCATTCGGGTTTCACGGCCGACCGCTCCTTTGGCTATGGAGATTTTCGTCGCGACAAAAGAAAGTTGAGATCGATAACGAAGGCAACGGCAAGTGGAAAGCCGCCATCAACTGGCAAGATGAATTTCAGGATACAAACAAACCACTAGTCGTGGACATTGGAAGTGGAATGGGCACGTGCATCCTTGGACTAGCTTCGACAAGTGTTAGCATCCACGACAAAATACCCATTGAATGGTCGCAATGCAATTATGCTGGAGTCGATCTCAATCAAGCGCTTGTTAGATTTGGCAACGGTATTGCATTAAGATGCCCAGATGCAAGAAAAGGCAGAGTGAAGTTCTTCTGCTGTCCCGCCGATGATTTCTTATCAAATCTCAAGTCATATCACTTTGATAATGTTGAATTTTCCGTCTCCCTACCGACTTGACGCAAGTGAACGAGGTAACTTGCAACTTCCGTCGGCAGAGAATTTTATGGTTACAAGCAAACTGTTTGAGCTGATCAGTGTCTTAGCAGCAAATGATACAAATGAAAGGTATTTTATGTTTCAAACGAAGTGCGAGGACGTTGCAGTCTACTTGAAGAATGAGTGCCTCAGCAACGGGATGGAAGGAATCACTGCCGGAGAAAAAGCAGTGGAAAACATTGATAATATCTACTCTCAGAAGTCTGTTCCAAAAAGAGTCAAAGAATGGCTGCGTATTGAACCGCTCGCTGAAAGAGCGGAAGGAAATTTGTTCTGGAGTCAACCTATTTTGCCTCTGGATTGTCTTCCTGAGACTGAAGTTCAATGTTTGAGCCAAAACAAGGTTGTTCACAGATGCTTATTTAAATATAAAAATTCATAACAATGATACTCACCCCCTTCAAGTTCAAGAGCACTCCAAGTCACTGGCAGAATGTATTACTCGTTCAATTGATAGTGCTGCGATTTCTTTTCTCTCTCTTTCTCTCTTCTCTCCTCTCACATGCCGCATGCGACATGCGATGCAGCAAGAAGGAGATATCTAGAGTTCGTTGTTGTTGTTATTCATAATGACCAGTATTAGTTGGGTATTGAGAGAGGAATAGAGTTTGATGAGTCGTTATATTGATGATAATAAGTTCCTATTGGCAATATCGTAGGAGCTGAAACAAAGAACGCACACGCAGATAAAGAACAAGCACCGCATACCTAAGTAACAACAGAAAGTAATCAAAAATATGTCGTGGTTCTCTGGTGGCCTCGATATGCTCAATGATATCAAGAATAATGTCGAATCATCTGTCAAAAATAGTATCGATCCTGAGTTGATAAAGAAATTGACCCTCCAGTCGGATGAACTCGTTTCAGAGCGTGAGCGAATTGATAATGAAGAGCTGCGGAAAGAAGCAGTGCGTGACAGCCTGTCACAAATACTTCCTTGGGAAACAAGAGATGCAGAAATGGAGATATTGGTAGATGAATGCAAGGAGGTCATCCTTGGTCTAAGTTCCAACGAGGAAACATTCACTGGCCCTTTCGTCTTGAATGGTGGCCTACCCAGTGGGGAGGGAGAAGAAGAAGAACACGGCGACGATGCAGATGCCAAATTAGCAAAGGATGTGTCTGCTGCGGAATTCTCGGCAGAGAAGCTATCAAAGCTGCAGCCTATACCTGAACTGCTATCAGATTTTGATCTTGACACACATGTTGGGCTTATTGAGAGGGTATTGAAAGAAGATGAACAACTCGTTGAGATGCACAAAAGGCTTTCTAGCGGTGGGAACCGTGAAAGAACGTTCTGGAAGAATTATTTCTTTCACTGCGCATATGCTCGGTATGAGGCAGGTCTGAGTATTGATGAAATATGGTGCCCCGAACAACAAGCAAAACCCCCCGTTGCATCAGATGAGGAACCAGATGATTACGATGTTGTTAACAACTCCGATGAGGAAGTCATCTTTGATTCTGCATCATCTGCTGCTGGCTCGAAAGAATCATCATCTTATCATGAAATGGACTCAAAGAACTCAGGTGTTGCCAAATCAAGTGCTACTGATGGACCAGAAAGTCAAATTACGCAACAAAATACAAAGCTTTCCAGTGAACCAGCATCGTCACAGTCAACAGCACCACTTTCCAAAGTGGATATAGTGTTCAAATCTGATCTATCAGTTGTGCATTCTGATTCTGTCGGGGGAACAGATTTTGAATTCGTACCCAGTGCTGGAGGGGATGATGAATTAGATGAGTTAGAAGCGGAAATTGCAGCTGCTTTGGGTGATTGAGTGTTTGTCAACATGCAACTGTTGTTTTACTCGAACTGAAATAGATGTTATAAAAGAAGGTAGTAGGTATATCATCACACTATGCTAAGTAGTAAAATAGACAACTGATGTAACCGCAGCTGCTAAAAGTAATGACAATCAAGAGAGTATTATTATGGGGAAAGGAGGGAGAGGAGAGAGGAGAGAGGATTGCTGGCCTTTGTCCCATCCCGCTTTTTTTCGGTCATCGTAAATCAGAGTGGGACTGGTACCTTAGTCGTGATTGCCAATCGGACGATAGGAGCTCTGTTGTGAACCACCACACAAAATTGTTCTTTTTAATTTTGAGCACTTTAGTGTGGTAAGAAATCTTGTACACGAAGCTTGATCAACTTTTTTGGCGGAGGTGGAGCTGGAAGATAAAAATCAGAAGGCGGGCTCAGCCCACGTGGGCGCCCTCCTCGGATAAAATAGCCAATTATTAGGCCGTTTTGGTGTCAAAAGGCGTCAAAAAGGTGTAAATATGACCCGAATCAGCCTGAAATCACCTATTTCAAGCTCTTTTGATTTTACACAAAAAAGACGTATTTGGGCAGCGCCCACTGCCCCCTATACCCAAAGCCTAGAGGTTCCATCCACTTCTTATCACGACACACGAACGAAGGGCTCTTGCAATCTTGTTTATGATGATCGTACGATCATTGCATTATATCTCAGCATGTCCTCGAACAACCTTAGCATCATGGCGGCGGCAGCAGCTGCAGCTGCGTCTTCTTCTTTATCGCCATCTTGCTTGTTAGCTGCCTCATCAACTTCTTCGTCCTTGCTCCCTGGGTCAACTTCAACATCATCTCCCAAACTACTCGTGTTGCCTCCTAAATTGACCGCTTCAATCAGTCCTCTTCAATGGAATGGGACTGATTATCTAGTGGATGGTATCACTAGAAAAGACATCCACGCTCACGACGTCTTGAGTGGAAGAGGTGGGGCATCAAATAACCACCCTGGCAATGAAGCATTCCGTCAACTCGTCAACAAAGTAAAGTTCGACTACCTGCAGTGCCCAAAGAGGGAAAAGCCATTGTTGGCGATGCGCATTGTGCAAGCAGTGCGTGCTCAATCTCCACCAGGCCGTTTCTTACAGCACGATAAACTCACAGATACATGGAAAGATGTCGGGGACACGAAAGCAAGAGAGAAGACCTCACAAGCACTCAGGGAAGGAGCCCCCATCATCAGAGACTTGGTACATAAGCCCTCCCCATCAAATTTACCAAATGTGTTGAAACAGGTGAAGAAAGAAGAGAGGAAGCACGAGCCTACCAAGAAGAGTGACTATGTTGTTAGCCTACCATCCACGCATTCTTCTGGTATACCTCCCTCAGGCCTGTCACCACTATCCGTGGAAACAGCAACCAAACCAGATCCTTCCTGCTTGACTTTCCCGAATCATCCTCAAATGGAAGAGCATCGTCACCCCGCGTCAACCTTAAGTATTGAAGCTACGAGGCCAAACTTTTACCCACAACATTCTGTTGAGTCTCGAAGAATAGTTTCTGGAGACTTCCCCGCTGCTGCAAGGAACGAGCTACCACCAGTTCCTTTTGAGATTGTCCGTGGTCTTCTCTTGGGACACATCGACCCAGTTACTGTAGCCACAAGCATTCTCTCTCGAGAAGAGGCAGCCATTGTTGCCTATCGTCACCATCTCAATGCTCGACCAACTAGAATGTTTCCAACGGCTGCCCAAACTGAGATCATTCACGGAAAGAAACATTCGCTTGAAGGCCCTGCGTCAGGCGAGCCAATGGTTAGGGATCAGACAACTTCAATTGAGTCACTTGAACTTGCCAGGATCCCGTCCACGTCGAGTACTGATCACAGTGAACCCAAGGAAAGAACAATCAAGTCTCCAAAACAACAAACAAGCCAAAGGAGAGCACCGTTCAAGAAAAGGAGACTTATTGTTGACAATATGTCATAGCTTAATACATTTATTTTGATTCTCTCTGCTCTTCTACCGTACTTTTACGTGTTCATATGAAATTTCTTCTAATCTACCATATCATCGTGTGAAATGTAATGTACCGGAATATAATAGGTGATGAAACCCAAATCCTCTGGGTTCAATACTACATGAACAACCATCATTTCATTTTCAATCATGCAGACAATGTACGAACTGACTGAACCCCTCGACATCGCACTCTGCCATTGCAATGACGCAAGCAATTTTTTGCTATCTACCTTCAACGTACACCGTGGCGTCTCTTGTGATTGTTGCATCTGTTCAGATTGATCATCTATCCGTGGAATGAGTTTGTCATAGAATGTTCTGATGGATACCGCATCATTTTCAACTCGAAGTACCAGTTCTCCAGCCATTGACCCATCCACATAAATATGCGGGCTGATGCATTTGAGACGTTCAATCACAGCTTTTAGTGGACGGTCTAATTGAAATTCAAGTTGCACGTCAGGAGCGTTGACTAAAGGTGGAAGATGGTGCCTGTAAGCGGATGCAATAAACAATTGAGAAAGAGCTACATTGACTGCAATATCGTAAAGTACAACAAGTTCACACTCACTGCCACTCTTCAGCACGCAAAATCCTCACAGGTATAGCATGATGGACATCCAATGTACCATTAGCACAAGAAGCATCAAGGCATAAGCATGGAAGTCCACCTCTCTTTGCAAGCTTCATGACAACTAAAATTGGAGTCGACGAAGAAGAATATGATGTATTGTTCCGCGACGAAAAGCTGCTGTTTCTAGCGTCTTCACCACTATTATGAAGTGGGCCCGAGCGTACACCACCATCTCCGCCACCACCGCCGCCTAACGACTGCAGTGTTGCGGCAAGTGCTGTTCGGAGTTGGACCAGGTCAACGTCAAACACGATGACATTGTTCGCGATGGATTCAATTTTGTGCTCTAGAAATATGCCATTCATGGCAATCAATTCGGCAAAGCAGGCAATACCTTCAGCACCCTGCTCGGCTCCTCCAAGTTGCGACGCTCCTCCATCGACGCGGCTACCAGCGCCACCTCTCGACGAAATTCGGAGGTTTTCGGGATCGAGGTAGAGTGTCGTGCCACTTCCGATGGATCCGCCACCTCCACCGGTTAATCGAGATATTGGAACGATGACATTGTGCAGCAGCTGAACGTGCTCAGTTGCCAGCTTCGATTTGAACCTCATGCTACTTATTAAGAAGAAGGGTGTCAAGGCAATGACATGGTTGTTGATATGTCGTTGCTTTTTGCCTTGGTTTTGTGAGATGAGAGTAAGAGAAAATGTAACAGATGATGTTACATGTTACGAGTTGGCTTCGTAGGGGAGGGGGGAGACCCCCTAAACGAAGGAAAAGTTCCCGAGAGGTGCTTTATGAACTTGTTTTGTAGCGGCTGAAAGAAACATAATCAGCGTATTCTATGTTAGGCATTGAAACCATTAACTACTCCTCTGCTTCCTCAGCATTTGTAATATGTCAGTCGGGACACCGCCCTTTGGTACGTCCACAGGATCATCTGATTTCATTTCATGTTGTTTACGATAAGAGTCTTCGAACGCCTTTCGTTTAATACAGTTGTCAGCAAAACCAAGAACTGCCTTCCATCGACCTTTGTCTTTCAATCTACAATCCTCTTCTTCATCTAAATTCTTCCAAAAGTCCTTGGACATTTCATTGTGCACCAGATCAACCCATTCAGAACAGATCTTCTCTGATACAATACTTTTTCCAGCACAAAGTGGAATCTTTGCAATTTCATCGTAGCTATTGGAGTTCTGAGACGAAATCATATTGTAGCCTCTATAACCAGCCCAAGCTCCAAACGAAGCTTCAAAGAGAAAGGAAACTCCTTGTTGAATCCATCTTGTGCCAGCTTTTCTTGCTGCATCATCTGCCTCCTTTAATACTCTTGCTTTCTCAATACCACCAAGCTTCACAGCCAAATATCTTGGCCCGAATCGAACAGATGCAAAGACTACACCTGATAAAGCAAGTCCACTAAGAAATGCCGATCGTTCATTTGAGATGATACGATCGATAATTTTTCTTTCCGATGAGTACTGCTTTTTTAGTAGCTCGATATCATCTCCTTCTTTTGCAACATCTTCATTGTATGAGCTCGATAAAAAGCCCTTATGTTTGCGCAGAATCTCTTGCACGCGATTTTTATACAAGCCCTCCTTCATTAGCTCCTTTTCCATTGCAGTCTTGGGCTGCATTGTGATAGTGTATGTTGCGTGGCCGATGGTGTGTAGGTAGGAAGTTGTTGCTGGTCGTTAGGATAATTAGTTAGTACGATCATTCACCAATCCGTTGTCCTAAGTATTGGTAGCCGCCTTCTAGTAGCGTTCGTGTAGTAGCCTTCTATAGAGCCTCTGTTGTTTTGTACTCCTCGCTTGTGGCTTGTGGCTTACGTTTATGTGACAGCGGCCCAGGCACCATGATTTGCGTTGATGTTTGAGGAAAGCTCAGCGTGTTATTTTGCAAAGTGCAAAGCGGGCGTCTGTCATAAATCTTTCCCTCCCGCCCATCATTTATTTCATCATTCATCATCTCTCATAAAATCTCACCATGGCAGCCGACTCTCTACACCACCATTTTGTCCTTCCAGGCCAAGTGCTGGCCACCTCTATGTCTGAATCCGAAGGAGGATTCCTTCGAGGCCATGGCACATATATTGAACTCGTGCCAGATGAAAGTATAGACCATAACGACGACGACATGTGTGACACCAAACAACAGGGCGGAATGGCTGGGACATCAAAGAAAAAGAGATCTGGTTGGGGAACCGAGACAAAAAGTACAGTAATGCAAATGGATGATGGCAATGAAGCTGAAAAACAGGATGAAAATGATGAACCATCAGATTTTCAAAGGGGACCTCAGCGCCTCATTGCATCTGTCGCTGGCACTGTGGAGCGAGTGAACAAGCTAATCAGTGTTATTCCTTTATCTCCATCTATATATACTGGCCAGGTGGGTGATTTAATCGTTGGTCGTATCGTAGGCGTAGGTGGTTCTAGATGGAAAGTCAGCCTTACTTGTTCTCCACCTACAGCTTCTGCAAGCAATGGTAGTATGAAAGAAGGGCAATTGCCATTAAGCGGAGTGAACTTGCCCGGAGGTGTGCAGCGAATCCGTACATCAGAGGATGTATTGGCAATGCGTAACTTATTCAGAGAAGGTGATTTGCTAACATGTGAAGTGCAGCAGGTTCAAAAGGACGGGAACCTCATCTTGCATACAAGATCTTTACGTTACGGGAAGTTGGACAATGGAGTGCTTGTTACGGTCCCACCGAGTTTGGTTGGCAGAAGAAAGAATCACTTTGTAACTCTCAAAGGATTGACCTCACAAAACAACGATGCAATGGATACGGAAGAAGGAGGAGAAGGTGATGTCGATGTATACTTGGGATTGAATGGAGGCATCTGGATCCAAAGAACAATTCCTTCAGAGTGGGAAAATGCTATCCGTGCCGATCAAGATGAGAGAGCACCGTTGGCAGAAACGCTACAGAAACTGCGACATAGACATGCAACTACAAGGGTATCGCCCTCCATGAGAGAAAGCATTGCAAGGGTACGAAATTCTGTAGAATGCTTACGGTTAGTTCACTGTCAAATCACTCCAGATTCGATTGAGATTGTGGCAAGAGCAAGTGTGGATCAAGGTGTTCGGGTCGCAGACATGCTACTTCCAGAGATGGTGATCAAATTGACCGAGGGAACTCGCCGGTAGTAATAAATAATGCAACGTCATGTTAGAGAATGCTTATGAAAGTAGTTTTCCAGCACACCAGCTAGGCGATCCATCTCCTTCACTCCTTTGTACGGCACAAACGTGACGAGACGATTGCTATTGCTCCAGCTCTCCAGCACAGGCTCAGTCTCTTGACGGAAAACTTGCATCCTCTCTTTGATGATATCGGCGGTATCATCATCTCGCTTCTCCCAATGTATATCCCAATCGCACTTTTCTTTGCAACCATTCTTTATTGGCAGTAGTGGTGGCATGTCCCAACCATCTTGTTCTACACCATTGATATTAAAGTTTCCACCACAAATTGTACACTTCCTTCGTCCCAATAACTTTGTTATAACAATATCATCCGGGACATCAAAGTAGATTGCAAGGGCTGGCTCTAAATTACTAGGCCACTCGGAGAGAAGTTTTGTCTGCGCATCAGTGCGTGGAAACCCATCTAAAATGACATGTTCTCCTCCATCATTGAATAACTTTGCATCACTATCAATACTATGCTGAGCCTTTAGTTGTTGAAGATTTTCTTCTTGTAAGCTTTCAATCACAGCCTCATTTACAATGTTGTCGTCAACCAATTTGCCTGACGTGAGTACTCTTCGGAGAGTTTCATTTCTTTTCGCACTATCTCTCAAAACATCACCGACACTGAGGAATGTTAGGTTTCGATACCTCGAGGCAAGAAGAGCTCCATAAGTGCCCTTGCCAGATCCAGGTTTGCCGACGAGGGAGATCAATGTCGTCTTTGCTTGTGCGGCCATCACGAGTATGAG
>Ga0209652_1003859_pt1 | contig 10790 bp, 5 predicted proteins | sample SaaInl74LU_5_DNA_FD_184641 | JGI IMG/M metagenome (GOLD analysis project Ga0209652, IMG submission 184641) | Marine microbial communities from expanding oxygen minimum zones in the Saanich Inlet - ESP_74LU_5_DNA (SPAdes) (version 2) | ecosystem: Environmental > Aquatic > Marine > Intertidal zone ...
AATGTGTCACTAACTGGTCATACGTAACATATGTGTGTCGTATCAGTGCCGGACAACGCTACCCATTCACGAGCCACCTATCAATGTGTGTCGCATCGTCTCAATGGCGGTCAAAAGTTCAAATTTGACGTGGTAGATAGAAGTGTGTGTTTGCGACGCTTCCTTACCAAACCAACCAACGCCCAAGCAACCGGGACAATCATCAACTCAACCAACGATGCACAAAAAGGGGAGCAAACAACATGGAAATCGACTTCCCCTCACGAGAGGACATCCGTCGAAATGGCCGGAATTATGCCTCCTCCACTAACTCCTCCCATCATAATGATGTGGTAGAAAAAGAATCAATACGGTCATCCGTAGTTTCCGGTGTCACATCCACCTCCTCCCGCTATGAAGGAGGGGGAAGTTTACTATGGCCTTCTACGGACGATGAAGGGCACAAGAAGAAGAGTCATCATCGCCGAAGAAGGAGTACGGATATTACGGAAGGGTCGGAACAGCAGCAACAGCAACAACCGCGGCGACGTCCCACCGAGTCATCGTATGGCTCATCAACTTATGAAGTGGGGGCTGGACAAATTGCCGTCGATTTTCCCACCGATCGCACCCCCTTCCGAAGAACTAGCCTCGATGAATATTCGTCATCCGGTGGTGGTAATAATGGGATTATTCTTGATGACAGTTTAAATATAATTGTAATGGAGGGGATGAAAGAACAACAACAAAATTTCCCTTCGTCACGACGGCTGTCTCACACGTCTTCTGTGTCGGGGGCATCGCCACAATCCAGTTATGAGGGGAGTAAAAATATGACTAATAATCGACCTGGTCCCATTCGACGACGGAGCAGTGTGAGCAGTATGGGTTCCTCTTTTGATCATCGCAGCAACGACTCTAATAGTCGACGTGGTGGGCCCATACGACGGAGGAGCAGTTTGAGCAGTGCTGGGTATGATAGCAACGATTCATCCAACGAAGCTACCAATGCCTTTTCACATCATCATCGACGACGGATGCCTGGTGATATGAGAGGATCATTGCAAACAATTGATTCGGAAATATCAGTAACGCAATCGTTACGGGAGAAGGAATTACGGCAATCGTTACGTGCATCATTATTGCGACGGAATAGGTCAATGAGTAATTTGGAACGGCGGCCCAGCAGGGAGGGTCGACGAAGTTGTGAACGTCGACCTAGTACTGAGCGTCGGCCAAGTATAGAACGCCGGCCAAGTGTCGAGCGCAGACCGAGCATAGAACGCCGGCCAAGTATAGGTGATTTGTTAGAGGCGGAACAACAACAGGTCAAAAGTTTGGTAGCAGCACATGATGCTACTGCAGTAGCATTACCAATAGTAGGTTGGGATGTGGAAAATCAGTCAGACTCCAGTTCATTTCTGGGTTCATCTGGAGGAAGGGAGGATCATCATCATCACCACCCATCGATTTCAATGAATATTAATAACAGCAATCATAGTGCAGGATTACAGCGAGGTTTTCGTCGTCCAAGTTTCGAAAGCTTGAAAAGTTTCGAACATGATGGTGTAGGAGGTCCGGAACATCATGCCTCCATCCCCACATCGCTAATATCATCGTTGAATAATAATAATGCGGACAATCCAGGATCTGGCAATTTTCTGTGTGAAGAGTTCGTATCGAGAGGTAGTTTTCAGAAGAATTATAATCCCATGTTTGCGGATGAAAAGAGTGGTAACAGTGGGGGAACGGCAGTGGAACAATTAATTATGGAAGAAGAGTATGATCCACGTAAACCATGGAGGAAGGCACCAGCTGTGGCAGTGAAATGTAGGAATCGACGTGCGAGTAATGCAACCTTTCGAAGTTCCATTAATTCATTCAAATCAGAAGAGTTTCAAACTTCGATGGATTCGCAGCAGCTTATTAAGAAAGAGATGGAGGCTGATGAGGAACATCAGAGAGATCAAGCTTTGTTAGAGAATTACTTTCAGCATCAAAATGAGCAGGCGCAACAACAGCAGGGTGATGGTAATGACGATCAAGACAAGTTAATGCGATCGTCACGCTCAACACGAACTCCACAATCGGCATCAGAAACTCCCACAGAAGCAACTGCCGATGCGGCTCCCGTTGTGAACGAGGTACCGTCCGATTCCCCTACGGAGGATGCATCTTTATCCACAGGACGGAGAACCCCCAAGGCGGATGAAAGTACAGTATTATCCTCCCTAGCTGTAGACGATGATGACTCAGAGTTGACTGAATTGCGATATGCACAGGAGGCATTATTTCCAATACAAGAGGGGGGCTTCAAGAAGAAATTAAGTGAAGGGTATGGGATGGAAGAATCTGAACTTCGCTATTCAGAGCAATCTGATGCAGTAAGTGGGATTAGTTTTGGCGTTGAGGCGTTGGAAAATTCGGAACATCTAATAGACGGAAGTGAAAGGAGAGTGGCACATCGAAATGATTTTTCTTTGGACATTGTTCAGGAGGAAGATGACCTGAGTGCTCAAGAGAGGATTCTGCAGAAAAGGCAGCAACAGCAACAGCAGCGGATAGAGGAAATAATTACGGAGAAGCAAGACCAGGAAGGACGGCTGGAGCGGGAACGGCAGAAGAAGGCAGATGAGGCACTTGCTAGGCTCACGCTAACCAGCGATGATCTTGGTGCTGACCAAATCCGGAGAGATCTTCAGTTGGATGGGGAGCTGGATGATCTCCCGTCCTCTGCAGGTGATTTTTTCGTCAGTAAGAAAAGTCATGATGACAGTGACACTCATAGTGATGCAGATATTGAGGCGAACGTGACGTCATCGCCGACCCGAGTATGCATCAATTATACAGACGAAAGCATAGAAAATGAGTTCGAAACTACGAAACTTGAAGATATCGAATTCGGCCGCCGCGAATCCAAACTCTATCAAGAAGAGGAAGATTTGGATGTAAGTGAATTGGGACGACTCTTTGAAGCCAGTCAAAACGATGACGACATCCTGAAAGACGAGAGCAGCTCAAGACGCTCTGCGAAATCAAGTTCGAAGGGCAGCAGAAGAACTGCAAGCACGCTTGAATCTGCAATCAGACCCATCAAAAATGTGATGAAAAAGAGTGCGTCGAATATAGATTCAAAGACTACGTCGAATATCCGGAGAAGGAATAAGCGTCTTTGGAAGTTTTGTGTTTGGAACTGTCGAAAGATTACTATGTGTGTAATTTTGTCGATTGGTATATTTGTAGCCATTGGAGTCTTGGCGTGGCTCGGGGCGGTCAAAAATAAGCAAGCCAATAACCCAGGAGAGGATGGCACTGTGGAAAAAGACACTGCGACCAAAACAGGCAATGGATTGGAAGGAGTTGAACAGCCGTTGGCGACAGAGCCTGAATTCATTTTGCAGCCGCTGAAGAAGAGACCAACACAGCACCCTTCTTTGTCTCCGTCGCAATCATCATCGCAATCTCCATCTTCCATTATTATACAAGATGGCCTCGAAAAGGTAGATCCCCCTCCTGTCAATGATACCGCTTCCTCTCAAGATAACGAGACTGAAGCATCCTTTGCTTTCTTAGCAAACGAGTCCCCTGAACCTGTTGAGTCTCCCTCGTCTGTTCCTTCTATATCTCCCCCGGTCGTAGCAACGCTAGTTTTGTCTCCAACCGATCCACCAATCTCAATAAATGTGCCAACGGTTGAAACAGACATCATTGGTGTAATGACGTTTAGTGAACCAGTACCTCAGGCCACAGAAGCGGACTTAATCGTGTTTCTTGACGCTTTGAAGAAATCCATCAGATCTACAGTTTCTCCCTCATTAGACACCAACGAAGACCTTCGTTACGTAGAAATCATCTCCATTGATGGGGAGGCGGTTGATTCGCTGCTACTTCGTCGCCGGTTCCTCAGACGTGTGTTACAAACGGGCTCATCAGTTGCCTTCAATATTGTCATCCTGACTGAATGCGATGTCTCAGGTTGCACGGATGTAGACACAGTTGCAGATGATTTATTCTCTCGAGTGAAGAATGAGATGACAACATCAGTCTCTTCAGGTGCTTTTGCATCTACGCTTGAAGTGAATATGGTATCTTCCAGCGGAGGCACTTTGGAGTATGTTACTGGGGTAGAATTGGGTGACTTTTCCGAGCCAACAGTTATTGTCTTATCATCCATGGGAGATTATGGGGCTAATGGGACCGCAACGCCTATTGATGTTAATTCAACATCAAGCGCAGAAAATTCATCTACACTTGTTGGTAACGAAACGACCACTACCAGCACGACGCCTGTTGATGTCGACCCCAAAGCAAATGAAACAAATCTAACACTCATTGATGACGACATAGCCGTAACCAATGCAAACGAAGTAACAACAACCAACGCAACAATTCTCACGGACAATTCAGCAGAGGATGTCAATCAGCAAGTCACTTCCAACGCAACAATTGAGGACAGCAATGTTACTACAAATTCAGTGGTCAGCGCAGACGGAGATGGAAATATCACACTGGGAGACAATGGAACGTTGCCGCCTTATCCAACTGACAATTCTACAACAGGTGGATCGGTAGCAAACGAAACTCTTCTCAACTTTGCAAACTCAACATTTGAAGAAATCGAAGGCTTGTCTGCAGAGAGTGGGAAGAACACGACAATCTCATTCAATATTTCAGCTTTAGATGCATTGTTCTTGCCCAGTCTAACACTGGTTGCTAGTGAGACCAATTCGCCACCATTGAACGCAGCTAATGAATCGCTTACTTCAAACCCTGATGATGTCATTGCAAACATGGAAAACTCAGAAACGGACAATGGTACTACTTTCAATGCAACACTATTTGCGAACGAAACCTTTTCAGTCAGTTATCTGAATGAAACGTCATCCAACACAACAGAAGAATCGCTTACCATAAACCCTGAGGACGTCATTGTAAATATGGAAACCTCAGCCACCACGGATAACAGCACGTCTTTCAATTAACTGTGGAAACGTAAGTCTACATGGTGCATTGCATACATTAAAGAAGGCGGACTGACTTGCATAGGATTACATATCATTTTATTCATTCATAAATTAAACGTTAGATATTCTATTTAGTATGGATTATTTGAGAGCATCAATGTTCACTGCCTATTCTAACAACAATTGAATAGAAAACACCAGGGGCTATAATATCATCCCCAAGCACCAAACACACATATACGTCTAAACTTCAACACTACAGAAATCATTACACCTTGCTGCACGATACGAAGAGTTTGATTTAACCTTCACACATATTTATTCTTCCTCATGAAAGCTTGGCCGATGTAACCACATCTACACTACACTCTGACGCCCAACACCTGAATGTGCCAGTTGTATCGTTGAAAGCATTACATTCACAAAACTCATTCATCACATCATTGTATGATCCGCAGGCGAAAGTGCTGAGTTGAAAGCATTCGATATTTAATGAGAAAAGCATCTCGATGAAGGGCAAAGGATAATATGCATCTCAAGGTCAAGTATCTTACCTGTGGATACAGACATCGCCTGCTCTGCACTCTCCATCACCGGCAGAGAACACAGGGAACGAAGGAAGACATTTTGGGTAGCAAAATGGCTCACTATCGGGCGAACTAAAAGCGCAGATTTCTTCTCCACAATCCAATGGACACGTGTAGGATGGCGTTGCTTGCTCCATGGACATTGCAGAGGCAGAGGGCATGGACATTACTCGGTCTGCTTGCAGCTTACGTGGCCACATTGATCTATCTGCTTGCAGCTCACGTGGGATGCCAATGAAAGGATCATAAATTTCGTTTTGTTCTTCGGAAGACAAGTGTCTAAGGTGAGTGCGCTTGCGAACTGGGACCGTTGCCGATGACGCAGCGCCGTCATGGGTGGAATCCACTGCCGTCTCCACCGCGGATGCAGTGGAGAAATCTAGCAGTAAGGCTGCTACAATGAGTTGTTGGAAGTTCATCATTGTTCCGCTGCTGAGAGAAGAAGTGAGCGGATGAAAAATGGGATGGTGATTGGACGGTGGACGGTGACACCACGTCGAAATGACTGAAAAAGGCAATGGCCCTCTTTCTGGCCCGTTTGCGAACCTTTACGGCACTCAGGTGGATGTTGGGCTGGTATCTCCTGCCTTCTCCAGAGTTATGTAGTAGGGGGAGCAAGAAGCAAATGCCGCTAAGTAGAGGCTTAGGCCCCCTGGCTCTAGACCCCTAGATAAGTAAGGAGAGATGATCCCCGAGTGAGTAGGCTGCAGAAATTCTTAGTCTGGATGTTTTTATCTACTCATTAATCCTCGTGTTTTATGCTCTTAGTTGTTTGGAGACATACAATCCATGTAATCCCACACGCGCATTTCATCACACTCTTCCATCAGACCTTTTTCAAAGTACAACCCCGTATTGTCCGAATCTCTCAAATCCGATTCAACATCCAAAACTGCTTCTTCACCTCTCCTCGGACGCAGGAATAACGGAGCACTGACCCTTGGCTTGTATTTGTTGTTGGAAGTTCCAAAGCCAAATGCGGATGGTGATGGAGGCTTGGGTGCAATGACTCGATGTATACATGTAGGCACTTGACCGTCGGATAGTAGCTGGAGAAATTCACCAGCTAATGCAACAACGTGGATACAGTCTTCATCATCACTATTTGCTTCAGCATCCATCCCAGCTGCAGCGCTTTCGTCTATAACAGTTGGTTTTATCGGTCGAACCCACTCCCCTCGCTCCGCCATGTCATCACTCTCAGCATACCGTGACGAAGGACACCAAACTTCCAACCCTGCAATTTCCGGCATTGGAATCAGTGTTAAAAACGTCGAGTCCACATGTGGCCAAAATGCAGCATCATTCTGCGCATCTTCATCTTGTCTTGGTTTTAAATATCGAATGATACGTTGATATGAATTCGACATGGTATCTGCAATCTGTTCATGATTATCAGATATCATCTCAACCTTTGCAGTGGTACGTGAACAATCATCCAAAAGTTTATTTGTCGATTCAGTATCCATCCCCAAAACAGCCGATGTAATTTGTGACCCAATATCGAATAATGTGCTCATTCCACTATGTGCACCGCTTAAACTTTTCGTTCCGACCAAGTCACCCACTTCGAGGGGTAATAATAGCGGGTCTTCATCGTCATCTCCAGGTATAAGTTTGGTGTAAAGAACTTGCATCTTGCCCTCTTCATTGACATTGTGATCAAACCCCGCATGAACATTATTTGCAATACGAAACACTCCTAAATCTTTTAGTCTGCGTGCAGCAATGCTAGTAGCACCATTGGAATCATTGTCGCTCTCGTTATCACCACTATCAACACCCTCAAAGAAGTTATCAGCAAAATCCACAAGTCCACGGACAGATGTGGCATCTTTTCCCGTGAGACGAATAATACAGCATCCTGATCCAGAAGAACGACCATGTATACCATCAGATGCTGGTATTGTACCCTGTTGAATATTGGCATTTGCCATGTATGCTTCACGAATCTCTCTTTGTGATGACACATCATATAATGACGATGATGCAGCAACATTATTATTGGTTGTATCAGAATCACAACTCGTCTGCATATCTAAACACGGTATAGTCTCATCTGAAGTATAATGATCATCTAAGCCGAAGCGATTATATCCTTCTTTAGAATTGAGGATGCGTTCATTTATTCCTCTACCGAATTCACGGAGGAGGGGACGATCTTTTGTGGTGGTTATTGGAGGTTTGGGTTGTTGTGTGATGGTGGATAGGGCGATGGCTGTTTGTGGTGCCGCTGCTGCTGAGAGGAGAAGCAGAGCTGCTGTTTGTAGGCTGTTCATTGTCGTCGTCATCATGCTGCTCAATGGTTGTTATTAGATAGCTGCTGGAGCCACTTTGTCCACTCTGCTGGCCGTCATTCAGTGGGTTGCCTCAAAGTGGAAGCTGTCATCATTTGGTGCTTTTGTTCTTTGTTGAGGACCACGTACTTCGGGCATCTGTGACGTACCTCACTCCGAATAAAGCTTTCAACACCCGAAACGGGCATTTAGATTTGCATCAGCCCCTTCTTTGAGATGGGCATCTTGTAGACCGCGACCCGGCCCACGCACAAAGTACACGCACGCGGCTGGGGAAGTGAATCACGGACAAGGGCACAGAACAAAGCTCACGGCATCACTTCGGTCATAATCCTCCATCCCCAAGATGATGAGGATGACATCCATGAAAAGATCCGCTCAAGTTGGCAGCCTCTTTGCCATCATATCATCTTGCCTACTGCTTGCCTCTATAGTCAACACTCGCCATGCGGCGGTAATTACAAACGAGGACACACAGCTGCAGCAGAATGATCAGTCATCTCTACGACGACTGGTTCATCCGCAACAAAGGATAATGACCGGGAGAAGATTGCAAGAACAACCAGAATCGAAGCTCCCTCCTCGGCCTGCCGTGAAGCTCCCTCCTCCGCCTGCCGTGGCAAATGAGGTGGCACCCTCTAGGTTAAACGAAGAGCAGAAGAAACAGCGCATCAAGGCTTTTTTGGGAGGGATATATCCACACCTCGATGATGATATGCTTCCCAAATATTTGAGAGATACGATGCCCAGGGAGAAGTTATCTGTTCTGGATGTATGGGATGTGGATAAGGATATTGCTTTCTTTTGGCATATTCCAAAGGTGCGTATTATTCTTCTATCTGGACTTTTTCTGGTCGTAATAATTCTCACATAATGTCTTCAACAATACCCACAATACACATCTTATTTAGGCATCTGGAAGCACTCTAAAGAACATCATGAACTTCTGCTTCGATCTCAAACGTGCCGAGAACACAGACGGCTTACCCTCCATGGAATTCAAACGTAACAACATCCTAAACATGGATACAACCTCACCCGATGGTCTTGATAAATCATTTGAATATAGGGAAGAAATATTCAGTTCGGGGATTGATCTGATTGTATCCAATTATTTCTTGGCGGGTGCTGCTTTATTTACTGAGAGACATCGTGGGCGGACGTTTACTATTTTGAGGCATCCTATTGAGATTGCTCAGAGTTTGTTCCATTATCGAAAGAAGGCAAAGTGGGAGCGAACGTATAGGGAAGATTGGAACCAAATTACCTTTAAGGATTATGCAAATAGTGAGAGCTACATTGGGAACTGGGTGGTGCATCAATTGACTGGGACAATGCCCTGGGTACAATTGACCGACGAACATTTGGAGCAGGCCAAGAACATATTGAAAAAGAAGGTGTTTGTGGGCATCGCTGATCAAATGGATGAGACGGTGCGACAACTTCGTGAATACTTTGGCTGGAAAGAGAAGGAGCCATTCTGTGCATTCAATTATCTGCACAGTAATCCGAGTAACACTAATCCGCACCCTCTCATAGAGCGTGGCTCTGAGACGTGGAATCTATTGGCAAAGAAGGAGAAGTATGATATGGCTCTCTATCATTTTGCTTTAGAGCTCTTCGCTGGCCAGAGGGAGATGATCAGAATGGTGAAGGTTTATCGAGGTGGTGGTACATAAATAATAGTTGAGTAATAAACTTTTGTTTGTATTTTCGTTATGGTCTATCGGATACTCACCTCAAGAGAGGAGGGAGACAGGAGAGAGAGCTTCTATTTGCTAGTATCAATTTGTACTATTATAAATTTAAAGCTTCTGCCTTCAGTTGATTGTTCACTGTCATCGAAACTTGTCAAAGTCTTCATGTTCATGCATTATGACCTTGTTTTTGTGTCATCGGCACAACAAAATTGGCACGCAAAAGCTTCATAGACTCCATCTTCATCTCCATAGCAATCACCGCAGTACGGTTTCTTACAATTCACGCAATGTTTCACACAATCGCCGCATAGTAATTCGTTGCACTCATCCCCAGAACATTCCTCAGCTTGGGCACAATCCTTGCAATACTCTTCACAACATGAATCGCAGCAATACGCCGTCTCGCAAGCTGAACAGTAGCATCTTTCGCACTTAAAACACAAGTAAATTGAAAATATCCCGTCTTCCTCTTCGCATTCATAGCAGTACTGCTTCGAGCAAGCAATGCAACTGTATTTTTGAGTACCGTAGTTGTTAGGCTGGAAATCTAATTCAACTGCATGAACACGCTCCTCTGTACTGCACTTCAAGCAGCGAATATCATCACGGTCATCCAACATCTGTTTGTATCGAAGAAGGAATTGGTGAAAAGCCGACTCTTCAGATCCCTTCTCACGCCACTTTCTAGGAAACTGCAGGTGTTTCAATGCGCTCCCCTCCACAATTATACTATCAAGAATTGGGATTACAGCATCACACGAGATTGGTGGCTCTGGCTTCAGCACTGGACTCTGGTGCTCCCCAACCAAGCTTATGTCGATCTTCTCAATAATTCTAGAGCCACGAAGAGGTTCCAAACCGACGCCCGTAATATTCAGGTTCGTCAACCTCAACATTTTGAGTTTATTGACCGAATCGACACACCTCAAAATTGCGTCGATATTCTCGTCAGAGAGCCTTTCCGCTAGCTCCTTTTCGATGTCACCGAAATCAAGATTATCCCATTCACTTCCAGTAATAATTTTCTGACTGCTCTCGTTTGGGATGAAGTGATCGTCCTTCCCGGCGAGCGCAATGGCAAATATTGCTTTCGACGGTGCAGCAAGAAAACTTGCCGCATGAGACAGCGGCTCAATCGGTAAGTCTGACAGGCAGCGAAGGAGAGGAAGGCAAGCAGCATCGGCGGCTACTCTCCTTCGTTTGTTGCTGGCGGCGGCGGTGATTTCAGCCATGGTGAAACGGTAACGAACGCAAAAGGCAACA
>Ga0209652_1003861_pt1 | contig 10790 bp, 8 predicted proteins | sample SaaInl74LU_5_DNA_FD_184641 | JGI IMG/M metagenome (GOLD analysis project Ga0209652, IMG submission 184641) | Marine microbial communities from expanding oxygen minimum zones in the Saanich Inlet - ESP_74LU_5_DNA (SPAdes) (version 2) | ecosystem: Environmental > Aquatic > Marine > Intertidal zone ...
GGTCGTGAGCTTACCCTGTAGTACCTGTGTGAACTCTTCAGATGAGAGACGCAGAATACTGACATTGGTAATTGCATTAGCCTCAATATTAACCTGCGCTGCCCGCACCGACTCCTTAGATATTTCAGTAGCAACGACCTGCCTGAAGTTCTGCGCTAACGGCAAAGTGAAGTTGCCATTGCCGCAGTAGAACTCGACAAGATCACCCTGCTCTGCGGCAGTTTTACCCGTTGGCGCTCGCGTTGCATCAATCGCCCACTCAATCATCTGTTCACACACACCCGCGTTTGGCTGGGTAAATGAGTTTTCGGTCTGCTTGTATGTGTAGGATCGACCATTAATATTAAGAGATTCGTGGACGAAATCTCGATCTAGTACGATTTTTCTCTTGCGCGAGCGTCCAACAATGTCGATGCCAAACTGTTCACGCAACGGGTGGGCAACAGCCGTCCAAGCTTCATCAATCGCGCGGTGATACAACATACTAACCAGTAACTCACCCGAGAGGGTCGCCAAAAAGTCAACTTGGAATAGACGACGGCGAAGCTCTGGAACCTCACGCACATGTGCCAAAAAATCAAACATCATCGATTCAATACGGCGGTCCACCATGGGACACTCGCTTATTTTAATCGTCTTTGTTTTATTGCCCGGTTCAAACATAACGTAATCAAGATCATCACCATCATGCCAAACACGAAACTCAGCACGCATGCGGTAATTCGCTGGCTTTGATCGGTAAAGTTCCATCACCGGTGGGTTAAAGCGTTCAAACATAGTCTGCATTCGCGACTGTTTGCGGGCTAACTGTGCCTCATACTGGCTGGGGTCTACTTGCGTTAGCGCCATTGCTCTCTCCTCGAATCTCAGGTACTTCATAAAAATCAGCGGTCGCGGATTTTAGCAGTAGCGCTGCCTTTAGTACCAGCACATCGCTGGCTGCAGATCCTAATGATTAGAAACGCTCTACTTTATCCTGACCGAGCAAGCGCGTAGAATCGCACGATCTTTAAATTAAGCAGATCAGAAACTAATAACCATGAGCAATAACACGCGCAAAATACTGGTAACCAGTGCACTGCCTTACGCCAATGGCCCCATTCACCTCGGGCATCTTGTGGAGTATATCCAGACCGATATATGGGTACGTTTCCAGAAGCAGCGCGGCAACACCTGTACCTACGTCTGTGCAGATGATGCCCATGGCACTCCCATAATGCTTAAAGCTGACCAGATGGGCGTTTCGCCTCAGCAGTTAATCGACCAAGTCAGTGCCGAGCATCAGAGGGATTTCGCAGGGTTCCTGGTTAATTTTGACAACTACTACTCAACTCACTCGCCTGAGAATAAAGCCTTCGCTGAGCAGATTTACACGCGTCTTCGTGACGCTGGACACATTGCTAAGCGCACCATCACGCAGGCCTATGACCCAGTCAAAGAGATGTTTCTGCCTGACCGTTTTATTAAGGGCGAGTGTCCTAAGTGTGGTGCAGCCGATCAGTACGGTGATTCGTGCGAATCATGCGGCGCAACCTACAGTCCAACCGAGTTAAAAAATGCCTACTCAGCGGTATCAGGTGCAAAACCCATAGAAAAAGAGTCTGAGCACTATTTCTTTAAACTCGAGAACTTTGAAGCGTTTCTTAAAGGATGGGTCGATAATCACGTTCAGTCACAAATGAAACACAAGCTAAACGAGTGGTTCGAATCGGGCTTACAACAGTGGGATATTTCACGCGACGCCCCTTACTGGGGATTTGAAATTCCCGATGCGCCCGGAAAATATTTCTATGTGTGGCTTGATGCGCCTATTGGTTATATGGCGAGCTTCAAAAACTGGGCGGACAAAAATGGCGTCAACTTCGATGACTACTGGTCAGTCGATAGCGATGCTGAGCTGTATCACTTTATCGGCAAAGATATCGCCTACTTCCATACCCTATTTTGGCCTGCGCAACTTCAGGGCGCTGGTTATAGAACGCCAACAGGTGTCTTCTGCCACGGTTTCCTGACGGTCAATGGGCAGAAAATGTCCAAATCGCGCGGCACATTTATCATGGCAGAGACCTATTTAAAGCATTTGCAACCTGAATATCTGCGTTACTACTTTGCTGCCAAGCTGGGTTCAGGTATCGATGATATCGATCTTAGCCTTGAAGACTTCCGTCTGCGCGTAAATGCAGACCTAGTCAACAAAGTCGTTAATATCGCAAGTCGCTGCGCTGGGTTCATTCAGAAGAAGTTCGATGGTCAACTCGCAGCGCATCTTGCTGAGCCACAGCTCTATGCCGAGGCTGTTGCTATTGGCGATAGCATTGCAGAGGCTTACGAGAAGCGAGAATTCGGGCGCGCTATGCGTGAAATTATGGCCTTAGCCGATAAAGCTAACCAGTATATCGACGCAGCACAGCCTTGGGTTTTAGCCAAAGAGGACGGAAAAGAAACTGAGGTACAAACCTGCTGCACAACCGGCATTAACCTGTTCCGTGTCATCATGAATTACCTCGCGCCAGTCTTGCCTGAGATCGCCCAGCAGAGTGCCGAGTTTTTGAATATCAGCGATCTACGTTGGGACTCAATCGAAACACCATTAACTAACCACAAAATCAATAAGTTCAAGCCACTGATGCAGCGCGTTGAACCGGAACAGATCGAAAAAATAATTGAAGACTCTAAGCAAAATCTGCAAGCAACTCAGACCAGCGCTAAGACTGGGACCGAACAAAAGCGCGATAAGCCTAAGGCAAAAGCAGAACCCATTGCTGACACAATTAGTTTCGATGACTTTGCTAAAATTGATCTACGGGTTGTCCGTATCGCCAAAGCAGAACATGTAGAGGGCGCAGACAAACTGCTACGTTTAACACTTGATTTAGGCGAGAGCGGTGGTGAATTGGGTAATACACGCAACGTGTTCGCAGGTATTAAATCAGCCTACTCACCCGAGCAACTTGAGGGCAAACTGACCGTAATGGTGGCTAACCTTGCTCCACGTAAGATGAAGTTCGGTATGTCTGAAGGCATGGTATTGGCAGCTGGGCCTGGCGGTGATGAGCTCTGGATACTGGAGCCTCACGAAGGGGCACAACCCGGTATGCGTATTCGCTAACGCCTCAAATGATCGAGTAGCTTATGCTAAAAAAGCCCCAAGTCTTAACTTCAATAGGATTAGACTTGGGGCATAAATCCACTCAACAAAGATTTAACTAGCCCAGATTTTTAATCCACAGGTATGGCGTAACTTCAGCTTAGGTCATCATCGGGGTTATTGAGACTAACAACCATAGGTTCAATGGCACCAAATTCCAAACCAATCATCTCATTGTAGGGGCTATCATGACGCAAAAACGTATTTTGTACCCCCAGCCCTTTAAATGGCTTTTTGGCCGCCAACTGAGAACGGAACATGAGCGGTTTGTTATCTTCACCGACAACTGCAAAGACTTTAGACTCTATCTGCACATCAACGAGGTAGATTTCACACTCGAATGATCGCAATACCAACTGTTCAATAACCGGACGTTGTGCTTGTAAACTGTCTAGGCTGATCTTCATCCCTGCTCCCGGCGTAAATAGATTGAGCTTAATTTTTTTGGCTGCATAATTTAGGTATTCTAATTTGCTAATTTCCTAAGCTGTTTAAGTTAGCTAACAGGTTGTATTAATACACTATAGCCTTCACAAAATAAGTTACGGTTTTAGACAGTGGATAGATTAATTACCTTAGAGGCTTATATGCGATGAACCCAGTGGGTCTTTTTCTAATCTCGATGGTAGTTATAGGGGGTTGGCTTTGGTACCGTCGCCAACCACTTAACCAAAGAGCGATGGCTGCGCTAAAGCTCTCTCTTATTATTATTGGATTGGCACTACTCTATCTAACAATTACCGGAAAATTACACTGGTTTGGTGCTTTTTTTGGAGCACTCTTACCTTTTATACCTAAGGCAGTTCCATGGGCCATGCGACTGTTTGGGCTAATTCGCTTTTGGAAAAGCAGGAAAACCACTGAACCCAAGGCACCTCGTTCCAACGCTAACCTTACCGAAGCCCAAGCGCGAGAGATACTGGGCGTTTCAGCCAACGCTAGCCGTGCCGACATCATTGATGCACACCGTAAGCTGATGCAGAAGGTTCACCCCGATCGCGGTGGCAATGATTGGCTTGCAGCGCAGCTAAATGCAGCTAAGGATCTATTAATGGATCTTAGCGCAGATTAAACCCTATAGAATATGGGGTAGAACTGGCTAGTTAATTATCTACCTCGGTAAAAGGCGTGGTTAAGGGATACGTCCTTCATGGCGCTGTTGCGACAGCAATGTCTCGTTACCCGGATACAGGAGTGCCCCTGAGCCGAACACGGGGTGTGGTGTAATAACCCGCAAACCCTCATCATCTGTTTTTAAACGCAGGCTTCTGCTCTGACCGCGCAAACGCTCATCATCAAAACGTAACAAAATATCGCCTGAGTTGAGTACCTGCCAACGCCCGTCATAGCGCTCACTTGAGCCATCGCTACTGATTAAACTGAGCCTAACTTTATCATTCCACCAGAGCTGCAACCCCAGTTGCCTTAACAGGCCAGGATCACGACTGTAATAGCGGGTTTTTAGCAACGCCCGACTAAGGTCTCCGTAACGTGCACATCCCGCTAACTGGGTGCTTCCCGCTGTAAATTGGGCGGTTAAAGCGTACTCGATACCAATAGCGTCCTCGCATCGCTCACGCCATACAGCCAGTTTTGCGCCCTCTGACTGCCAGATCCAAAGATCGCCAGCGCGACTAAAATCGGGCTGCGTTAAGCGCCACGAGCGCATGGCCGTGCTGTTGTGTATCTGTAACTCATCCGTTTTTAAGTCTGCATACCAAACGGGATTTAAGCCCCCTGCGCGCAGGGTAGCGCCCTTTAACAGGTGTTCACAGGTGGCAAGATCACCACCGAGCATCTGTAAGGTTTGAAGGGGGTCAGCACCTTTACCCCAGGCTTCAACATAGATACTCACACCCTGTGGAAGCGTTGATAAGCGCTGTAGTAATCGTGTTTCAAGCCCCTTGTTTACAAGTTCGACTGCGCGCCAATTAAACGCATCACAATCTCTAAGCTCTAAACTAGCCTCAGACGCACGTAACAAACCACGAAAATAGTCTTGGGAGCCGACAGGCTTTACACCAGTCGAAGCACAGCCAGTCAGTATTGAAGCAACCAGAAGAGTGAGCATTGAAAAAATACGATTAGACAAAAAAAAACCTGACACAATAGACATCCGAATACGCGCTGGCAAAACGTTGATTTGGTTGAGATTAGTATCTTACAACACGCCAATCTAGCTCGAAACATATATACAAAACCCTGTATACAAGACGACCTAAACAACCCATTTTGATCAAATCAGAAAAATAATTGTCGCATTTTGGTAACAATTACAATAAGATTTGACAGCTTTTTAAAAATCAAGCCTGAGATAAAAGCAAGCGACACAAACGTGTTAATTAATTGCAGCTGGTTAAAAACTGTACCTATAAACACCAAAAAATTGTCGTTCAATGCCTATCCATAATGCACGTTTAATATTTGCAATAACAGTGTTTTAGAAGGGAATTATGAAACATACGCAGCTATTAATTATTGAATCAGATCAGCAAGCCGCCGATGCAGTAGAAGCCATATGTACGCCACTAGTTTCTAACGTTGATCGTGCATCTAACGAGGGGCAAGCCATTAATATGCTTGCGGCTAAACATTATGGCATTGCAATCGTTGATATATCGCTGCGCGACGACGTTGGCTTTAAACTATATGACTACATCTTAAAAGCTCACAAGACCACTTATGTTTTGTTGAGATGTCGCCAGCCAGAAGTGATGGAGGCGATCGCCGCAACACGAGCAGGCTGCTTTGCTTTTTTTCAACTTCCCAGTATGCATAAACAACTTCCCGCACTGTTAACCGCTGCAGCCAATATAGACGAGCGCCGAGCGGGTAACAGCTGGCGTAATTTGATGTTAAATCGGTCGGCCATTATGGATGCTCTACTCGACCAAATTGGCCACTGCGCTCAATCCGATCTACCTGTGGCCATTACAGGCCTTTCAGGAAGCGGTAAACGTCTAACTGCAGAGTTGATTCACCTTGCCAGTCCAAGGGCTACTGAGCCATTTGCAGTACTCGATTGTCGCGCAAAAACCACTGAACAGTTTTTGAAAGAACTTTTTGGCGAAGTCGCCAGCACTTATTCAGGCGGCCAAGATCACGAAATTGGTGTTTTTAAGCGCGCGCAGGGTGGCAGCGTGATGCTACACCATATCGACACTCTATCGCTTGAGGCACAAGAAAAATTATTATCCGTGCTTAGAGCACATCAATATCGCCCCATTGGTTCTGATAGAACCAGCCTTATTAATGTTCGATTGATGGCAAGTTCGGACCGTAATCTAGAGTCCGAGATGATGACCGGGGGTTTTAGTGAGCCACTTTACTATCACCTACAAGCGATGCAGATTAATGTACCTGAATTGTCAGAGCATGCTGAAGACATTCCACTTTTAGCCAAATATCGTGCAAACCGAGCAGCGAAAAAACTGGGTATCGCGCCAAAACCCCTTAGCTCTGGCGCTATCCAACTGCTTACCGAAGCCGCTTGGCCCGGAAACGTAAGACAACTTTTTGATTTCATCGATAACCTGGTGAGCGATTACCAAGGACAGGGCTCAATCCCAGCCTCGGAGGTTGAGGTACGCTTAGCAGATAAACCCAGAGCTATGCCAACTTTTCAGGAGGCGCGTGCAGAGTTTGAGCGCGACTATTTGATACAGGTTCTTTTGGTAACAGAGGGTAATATTACTCAAGCCGCCCGAATGGCAGACAGAAATCGCACCGATTTTTACAAACTGCTAAGACGTAATAACCTTGAACCCTCCCACTTTAAAAACCGTCCTCCGGTTATTAAACGTGGCGGTAAACGGGGACCCCTGCCTCGACCCAAACTAAAATCAGCTTAAATGACCTTTGTAAGCAGATAAGGTTTAGCCTCTATTGGATTTAGAGGCTATGGCATGTTCAGGCATTATGGCTCTGCTCTTCAGAGCCTCTGCTGAGGGCTTTAGACTTAGCTATTTGCAGTTTGCTATTTGTAGTTAGTTATTTGTGGTTAACTATTTGAACCTAGCAATTGGACATAACTGTGCATTAACTAGGTGCTCAAGTACATTCGGCGCAACCTCAAGCTCTAGCCCGCGACGACCCGCACTGACAAACAGCGTCTTGTATTGACCTGCGCTTTGATCTAACAGCGTCGGGAAACGTCGTTTTTGGCCCAAAGGGCTTATACCTCCAACTAGATAGCCTGTAAGTCGCTGAGCGATCTGTGGATCAGCCAGAGCTACTCGCTTCTGTTTAAGATACTTAGCTGCCGCCTTTAAATCTAAGACCGCAGCGACCGGTATAACCGCTACGGCCAAAGCGTTTGGTCCAGCATCCATTTCGAGCATCAGCGTCTTGAATACCTGTGAAGGATCAAGATTAAGCTTTTGTGCAGCCTCCAACCCAAAAGCGGCTCCTGCATCATGTTGATACTGATGCAGGTTAAACGCTCTCTTCATGAGGTTAAGTTGATCTATTGCAGGCGTCATATTAGGTTTTCAATTTTAAAGATAGAGTTTTAAGATACATTTACAAAAAAACCATTCCAACTAAATGGCTCAAACAAGCCCTCAAACACATCCTTATAAAACGCACTCAGACACACTCATTCCATCAACCCTAATGCACGATCGGTTAGATCTATAACGTCAAGAATCGTTCCACGTCCCTCGGCAACACGCAAAATACGATCACCCACTCGAAGCAGTTCAACCGCATCATCGCGACCTGTTATACGCTTGAGTAATTCATCGGGTAAGCGCTCAGCCTGATCGTAAATATCGCGATCCAATACCTCACCTCGCACGAGCTTCATCTCCCAACCCGGCGGTAAACTGCCTCCTCGCGCCAACTTTTTTTGCAGACCTGGTGGGAGCTGTTTCTGTTTTTTAGTCTGACTGGCACCATCAGGTGAAGCGTTCTTGGTAAAGCCGTACTCGTGTTCAAGAATCAAGTCTGCTAGCGCATCACGCTCACTCGTATTAAGACCGGCTTCATCATCTGCCTCATCAGGAGGTGAATCCTTGTCCTGATCATCTCTAGCTGATTTACCTTTGTTTGAGCCATTTTTGTATTTTTCATGCTTCTCAATCTTTTGCTTACCCTTAGCGTCTGACTTATCAGCAAAACCAACTGACGAAAACGCGAGCGATATTGCGGCAAACAGCGCAAGCATAGTTTTAGAGAAACGCATAATGGTTAACCTCGTAGTGAATCATTGATAATCTAAGGGAAGCTTAGTTCAACATGGGCCAAGCGACCCAACACACTAGGATTTTTCATGCACCTTGTTCAAATAGAACGTTACCCATTGAAGTCATGTAAGGCTCAGCCCCTTGAATCAGCTTATCTAGGTCAACTGGGAATAGAGGGCGATAGGCAGCTTATACTGGCCGAACTTGATGGACGGTTTATCACGGCGCGCACAGAGCCCGCTCTGCTTCAGGTAGAGCTAGAGTCCATCGATAATGGCTGGATCGCCAAACACCCAAGGCTTGCGAGCACTCGAATTATCCGCCAGGAAATGAGTAGCTATGCCAGCGTGGATGTCTGGGGCCGGCGCATACGCGCGCCTAGAATTGAACAAGCAGAGGCTTGGTTTAGCGAACTTTTAGGCCGCGAGGTATATCTACTTCACAATACAGAAGAAGCTAGCGATCAAGCCGATAAACGATACCCCTGGGGTCCAATTTTTAGCGATGGCTACCCACTGTTAGTATGCAATACCGCATCGTTAGATGCCCTTAACATAGCAGCAAATGGCCTATTCGAAATGGCACGATTTAGAGCCAATCTTGTTATTTCAACAGATCGCCCTTGGGCCGAAGATGACTGGCAACTTTTACGAATAGGCGACACCCTACTTCGCCGTCGAAAGCCTTGTGAACGCTGCGTGCTTGTGACAAGAGACCCCGAAACAGGCGAGAAGGATCCAGCACAGCAACCCCTTAGAACCCTTGCTAAAATCCATCACGGCGTACAGGGTGAGATACTGTTTGGGCAGAATTTTAGTGTTGAAAAAACGGGCAGTTTGAAGCTAGGAGATAAGGTCGAATTACTTAGCAATTAATCGATTAGCGAGCCAAAGGCGCAGTTGTTTTACCTCGTTGGACTTTAGAGTGGCTGAGGATATAAGCCGATTGAAAAGCGTTATTAACTCGGGTGTTAATGTGCAATCAGTAGCCTTCTCATCCGCCTGATACAGTTTAATTAATTCACCGCGCACCAACGATAAAGGGGCGAAATGGTAGGCGAAATTTTCCATTGCGAGTCTATAGCGGCGCTCTAATATTTCCTTATAATCTAAATTATTATAATTGTTTAAATTTTTGTTTTTTATTGTATTTATTTCATTGTGTGATTTTGAATATAAGGCTAACCAATGCGCCGATTCAGCCCGCAATGACTTAAGAACAAGCGCAGCAGGAACCGCTGCAATTGAATCAACTTTCTCGCCCCGCCTCAGTATAGAAAAACCAAGTCGTTGCCAAAAAGCATTCAGTTCTGGGTAGGCAGCATAGCTTGCGCCAATAAAGTCCACCCCCTCGTCTGTGGCGAGCGCCTGCGCATACTCGATCAAACCCCGCGCTATCTGACCACGTCGCTTATCAGCACGCACAGCTACCCTAACCACTCGCCAAAAAAGCAGCTTGCCCGCTTCTACCCAGCCTAGGTAATGGATTAAAGATTGAGGCAGTAAATTACCCGACGGACGTCTGCGCCCTTGCGCTATTTGATGTGCAAGTTGAGACTCTATATCGCCCTCCACTGCCACCCAAAGAACAGCAGAGAGTTGCGATTCTTGGTAGTGTGCAAACAGACGCTGACCTGGCGAATCCAGTAGCACACGAAGATCAGCAGGTGATGTTCGGTAATGAGCCTGTGCTAAAAGTTGGTAGAGTTCTGAAAGCCGCCCAGGCTGTTGAATTAGCGACTGCAGATCCAACTCGATCAACCCACTTTCGACAGGTTCTAAAAGGTCGCGATTTGCCAGCAATAGTGTCTTGCCAACCCAAATTTCAAGCGGATCAGGGGATGCCCATCGTAATGACTGTTGTAGAGAAAGACGTCGGGTATGTGGCTGCTGCTGCCTAAGGCGCTTGATAAACCGAACCCCATAGCCGCTCCCAAAACCCTCATAGCCCTGCTGGGTGCTGGCTAACAAAATATGAGGGAGTTTATTTGAAAGCTGCTCAAGGACGGGGATGGGGATGCCCGCGGCTTCATCCACTATAAGAGATCGAATATCAGATGTACTTGCATCTAAAGCTTTTAACAATTCGGCAGGTGCAATCCATCTCGGCGCAGGGTTATGGGGCTTAAGCCTATGGAATTGAGTGATTAAACTATCGATTGCTCGCTTATCGGGTGAGGTAATCGCGACCTGTTCGCGACTAAAACTAGCTTGCAGTGCTAAAGCTAGGCCAAGCGCAGCACTTTTCCCACGACCACGATCCGCATCTAACAATAGGCAACTTTTTGGCTGTCGCCAGTGAGCCAGAATAGCCAATACCACTGCAGACTGGTCTGACCCTAGATAGACACCATTCGTTTGCGGCTGAGCACTTAGATTAGGGCTTGGGCCTAGATCAATGGGGGGTTGTATGTGTGGAGTTAAATCCAAATTGACGCGCAATACACTTGTATCAGA
>Ga0209652_1003863_pt1 | contig 10787 bp, 7 predicted proteins | sample SaaInl74LU_5_DNA_FD_184641 | JGI IMG/M metagenome (GOLD analysis project Ga0209652, IMG submission 184641) | Marine microbial communities from expanding oxygen minimum zones in the Saanich Inlet - ESP_74LU_5_DNA (SPAdes) (version 2) | ecosystem: Environmental > Aquatic > Marine > Intertidal zone ...
AAGACGTCTTTTCTCACATCTTTGGATCGAAAAGAACAACCGGTATTGGCGCTCTAGATGATGTTGCAACGATGGCTCAAAAGAGTGTTGTTCATACCAAGACAATGATTGCTGCAGCAAGGCTTAGTGGCAGTGGTATATGGACTGCTAAGAGCATTCTTGGCCCGTTCATGCATCTTGTAGGGCTAGCTGCAACACTTCCAAGTCTTCAGTACCTTGTCAAACATTCGTGGTATGGAAAAGCTCCACCGTTTGGAAAGGTGTTGCTGGCCTTGCCTCTCAACATACTTGCAATAATCATAGGGAGAGGAATACCAAGTTTGGTTGCCGCAGCAACAATAGGCTTGATAGGAGGTGCCTTGCAGTTGACCACAATAAAGAATCCTTGAAATATAGGGTTAATTGACGACACGCGTCTTTAGCTGTATCTACATTACATGCGAACACGAACCAAAAGATGATTTGATCATCATCCTCATCTCATAAAAAAAACTCGTAGCAACCGCTGTTGATGATTAAAATAATAATGCTAGCCACATCCATCATCATCGCCCTCTCAGTCCTCAGCTGCAATATGGCGGAGGCCAAGAAAAACTACACATTTGCAGTCGTTCCAAAGAGCACCTCCAACCCTTTCTTTCAATCCGTTGAATCGGGTTGTGCGGAACAAGCCAACTTGTTGACGCAGGGTTCGGATTCTGATGATATCTTTACCTGTCTCTTTACCGGTCCAGTTGACCAGGATGCAACCGAGCAGGTGGCTATCGTAAAGAATCTCATAGATGCGGGAGAAGTTGATGGTATAGCACTCTCGGTTATCGACGAAGCTTCTGGAGATGAAATCATCAATAGCGCTACCGCGGCTGGTCTACCCATCATCACCTTTGATAGTGATGCACCTAAGTCTGAACGAAAAGCCTATGTTGGCACCGACAATATTGCTCTTGGTAAAGAGCTGGCATATATGTTCCAATCTCGTTTTACCAAGTCTCCGGCAGCGACAGGAATATATGCAATCCTCTCCGATACCAACCCAAACCTTATTCTAAGGGAGCAGGGCATCCGTGAGAATCTTAGTGAAGGCTGGGAGGAGGTTTCTGGCTCCCCGACGGATTTTGGCTCCAATGCCACACTAGGTGTTGAACAGGCTCAAGATCTGATGAAGAAGTATCCAGGTATCGCCGTCCTCTTTAGCGCTGCAGGTCGCCCCATGAGAGCTCCCGATGATGCTTGGGCTAAATTCTCTGTACAATATCCCGACGTCATTAAAATATCAGTTGATAACTTACCCGAGCAGATGGAGTTGTTGAACCGTGGGTTGGTCAATGGATTGGTCGGACAACAGCCATTCGATATGGGCGCAAAGTCTATTGATACTTTGCTGAAGCTAAGTCAGGGAAGCGATGTGATGGAGTTTGTGCCCACAGACATGGAGGTCATTGCCCGCGTTTCGTCTAGTACTCCTTTCTATTCTTTGGAGGACGATTCTTCTCCTTCGGGTGCAAGGGTTACTTTGACTTTGCCATATGCCCCTGTAAGTCTTCTTTTGTTGGTCAGTCTGTTGCTGACGTGATAATAATGATGTCCTCATCAATTTGCACGTAGGTGCAATAGAGCAAGGCTCTAGAGAGAGAGGTGGTATCCTTGCCAGTGAACACCAAAGGCAAACACCTCTCTTCACAAGGGTAATAGGTAATAAATTCTCTTTACTCTTCAAGGAACGTAAGTACATTTCCAAGTTCAAGTAGATAATTTACGTAAACCTAACGGGCGGGGCTGTATTTACGTAAACCTAGCACCATATGACCATGAGATTTCAAGATCGCATATCTTCGATCTTCCTCTTCATCTACGCCTCGTTCATTGCATAAATCGATAGTAAGCATGGCAAAGAGTGCCGCCATTGTCCTCCGCCCTATAGCGGCGGCAGTCCTCATCGCTACATCTCTCTACTACGCCAATGAGCTCCTCACCACAGCCTACACCGCCCGTCTCAAGGCCGTCCAAGATTATGGCTACATTATCCATGAGTTTGATCCATACTTCAACTTTCGAGCGGCTCAGTACTTGTATGACAATGGATGGAAAAACTTTGTGAATTGGTTTGATTACATGTCCTGGTATCCTCTTGGCCGGCCTGTAGGTACGACAATCTACCCTGGTATGCAGGTGACTGCTGTTTTTCTCACAAAGGTTTGGTTGCCCATCTGGTTCGGTGTCAAACAATGGTTTGGTCAACTCGTTGGCTTTGGTGGCAGCATTTCGTCTCGGGCAGTGACAAAATCTGCTCTCGGTGTGTCAAAAGCATTGTCCGGTTCTGGATCAACTGCCATGTCAACAGTTGCAAATCTCATGGCTTCGTTTGGTATGAAATGGAATGAGATGAGCCTGAATGACGTATGCTGCCTCGTGCCAGCCTGGTTCGGTGCATTAGCGACATTAACTACCGGTTTGCTAGCTTTGGAATGCTCTTCCAACTTTGGCTTCAACGACGGAAATCGATTTGGCACGTTTTTGGATGATATTCCAATAATTGGAAATTTACTTCAGAAGATAATGACACCTATTCGCAACTTTGTGGCACATTACGCATGTATGGATACCAAAGCAACAAAAGGATCTTCACTGCAAACAACATCTCTATTGTCCATGTTGGCAACCATGTTTTTCATGTCGGTCGTTCCAGCCCACATGATGCGATCAGTTGCTGGTGGCTATGACAATGAGAGTGTCGCCATGACTGCAATGACTCTTGTGTTCTGGTTGTGGACTCGGTCATTACGTGGTGGAGATCCAATTAGTGATGTTACTGTTACAGATGGAGTTGACAATGTCGGCATTAAGATTCGACAAAAACAGGATAGAGGGTTCGTAGTCTCTTCACAAACTCGGTCGTCTTTCCTCTATGGGGTATTGGCAGGGCTTGCGTACTTCAACATGGTCGCTGCATGGGGTGGATATGTCTTTGTAATAAATCTTGTTGGTGCTCATGCTGCAGTACTCATTCTTCTTGGGCGTCACTCTTCGAAGTTGCATGCTGCTTACAGTGGATTCTATGTTGTTGGAACGGCGTTGGCCGTGCAAGTACCCGTTGTTGGATGGACTCCGATTAGAAGTCTAGAACAACTTGGGCCACTGTTCGTGTTTTTCGGAATACAGTTTGTAGAATATTGCGAAAGAGTGAGAACACGTGACAATTTGACCAGGTCGCAGATCTGGCTGTTGAGAGTTAGAATCGGTGGGTTGGTGGCATTGGTTGGAGCTATTGTTATCACGGCACTCTGGCCGACTGGCTACTTCGGGCCGATTAGCTCTCGTGTCCGTGGTCTCTTTGTTCCGCATACGAAAACTGGAAACCCTCTTGTAGATAGTGTTGCAGAACACCAAGCTGCGAAACCAGAAGCATACGAGCAATACTTGCTGGTTCTTTCCAAGCTTGCGCCATGGGGCTTTGGGATGGTTGCAATCGGGTATACGAACGATGCATCGTCATTTCTGTTGGTATTTGGCGCTGCGGCCTACTTCTTCAGCCACAAAATGGTGCGGTTGATTCTATTGACGAGTCCCATTGCGAGTGTGCTGGGAGGCATGCTCTGTGGAAGAGTGGCTGGTACGTGCATCGAGGGCGTGTGTGGCTGGAGCATTGATGTTTGGAACGATATAGGTTTGGCTAACAACGACTACGTGTCAGCTGTGGAGATTGAAACGAAACCAAAGGCAAAATCAAAGAAGAAGAAGAATGCTGATGCCAAGAAGACTGAACCTACAAAATCCTCATCCTCTCCCAATTTTATCACACAATTGATCGTCCGTAGCTTCTGGTTCTGCGCACTGTACTTCCTCTATCATGCTTCTCAAGATCACATAAAAGAGTTCAAAGACAGAAGCATTCAGGTTTCAGCGCACATGTCGCACCCCTCCATCATCATCAAAACTCAGGATAATCAAGGGCGCATGATCACCATGGATGATTATCGCGAAGCTTACTGGTGGCTCCGCGATAATACGCCAGAAGATGCCCGGATCATGGCTTGGTGGGATTACGGGTACCAAATTACTGCTATTGCTAATAGGACGACAATAGCTGACGGCAATACATGGAACCACGAGCACATCGCTTTGCTTGGGAGAGCGCTAACGAGCCCTTTGAAGGATGGGCATAGGATTGCAAGGCATCTGGCGGATTACGTGCTTCTTTGGACAGGAGGTGGAGGAGATGACTTAGCGAAGAGTCCTCATTTGGCAAGGATTGCTAATTCAGTCTATAGGCACATGGTAAGTTGTCGAGTGTGGCTTGTGACATCGTAGTTTTGCCTTACTCATCGATCCACACGACTTACAACTGTGATTTCTCTTTGGTTGGTACAGTGCCCTGGTGATCCTACTTGCAGTAGATTTTCAGCCCCGGGTGGCACTCCGTCACCAATGATGAGGGAAAGTCTGTTGTTCAAACTGCACAGTGGCGGGTTGGTTCCTGGCGTTGAGGTGGACAAGAATCGGTTTAAGGAAGTATACAAGAGCAAGTATGGCAAAGTTCGCATCTACAGAGTTCTGAGTGTCTCGAAAGAAAGCAAGGAATGGGTCAAGAACAATCGTCGCTGTGACGCGGAAGGAAGCTGGTACTGCCCTGGTCAATACCCACCTGGGCTTCAAAAAGTCCTGAAGGATAAGAAAGACTTCAAACAGCTCGAAGATTTCAATGCCAAGTCAGAAGCTGACGATGACTATCAGCGTAAATACTTTGAGCACTTGAACGATCCTCAAAAGGCCGCAGCTGCAAGAAGGGCTCAAAAGAAGGGTACCGCAGCGACGAAAATGACTTTGAGCCAAAATGAAATCAAGCAAATCAATTTGAAGTGGGAAAATAATGACATAACGTCAACGCTGTTCGGTTTGGTGAGGGATAACGACGTGGATTCTTTCAAGTCAATCGTGCAATCTACTCCTCATTATGTGCATATGCGAAGCAAAGACGGCAGAGGTCCAATGTAAGTTATTTCTTTTGTGTTGCATGTGTCATTCACTGCTTCTTTCAAATACTCACATGAATACTCTTCTCCACAGGTGGTGGGCACATGAGCATGGAAGAAAAGAAATTATTTCGCTGCTGAAGAGCGCCGGAGTAAGCGAAAAGTTACGTGATAAGGATGGCATCACTCCTTTGGAACTAAACGAGGACGAGTTTTAGTTTGTCTTCGGTTTAGTCTATGTTCAGCTTAGGTCTCGTTTAGTGGTGACATACCCATCACATTCTAGGTAGCTGAATCGCTGGGTATAAAAATAATCAATACTAAAATAATGAATATCTCATAACAATCAGCTCTTTAATCAGTTCAGTATGAGGTGAAAGGAACATGAGCTTGATGTGTGAGAAGATGAAAGAGTTGAAGAGGGAGGTTGACGAGGTTTCACGTCTGAAGGAACAGATGATATGATACAACTCTAAAGGATGTAATGCTACTCTTGCTATTATGCCATATTATAACAGTTTAGTGTCCTACACTGACCCACAGACGCCGTAATTTACTTCGAATTGAGCCTATGTCTGTCGCGTCGAATCAGTCACTCTTCCGCTGTCACCGTGCACAGTCAACTAATCCGATGCCTACTCTCACTTACTTCTTGCGAGTGATCACCACGTACGTTAACCTGAGCAGAGCATCACGTGCCTCTGATGGTGGAAGCCGAAGTAGTGCGTCTACCGCTTTTTGCGCATGAAACTGTGCCAAGTCTTTTGCCTTATCCATTGCTGTGTCACTTGAGTAGAGTGCCTCCAAGGCTGTTTGTTTATCCCCCTGCTCCTTAAATCTCCTCTTGACCAAAGGTCGAAGATGAGGGAATTCTTGTGCTGCGTATAAAATAGGAGCAGTGCTTAATCCCAAACTCATATCGGCAAGAGCGGGCTTCCCTAAAATACTTGCCGCTGCTGTGAAATCGAGAATGTCATCTTGGATCTGGAACGCGAGACCCATGTGGAAACCGAACTCCTCACATGCAGTTGCTACGGTTGAACCGTAAGCATGGCCACCCAGTAATGCAACAGACCGACAGGCATAGCAGATGAGGGAGGCTGTCTTGTAGTAGGATTTTCTGAGGTAAGATTCCATTTGCAGAAGCTCATCGGGAGAGGACTTCAATTGCATGATTTCTCCCGCGACGAGACTCTCGAGTGCTGTAGCCATTATTTGTACAACAGCCGTGTTCTCAAGACGAGCAAGCAAGACAGATGCTCTTGCCAATAGATAGTCTCCAGCCAACACAGCAACTTTGTTCGAGTAAAGCTTGTGAACTGCTTCTCCTCCCCGACGAGTATCGGCTTCGTCAAGAACGTCGTCGTGGATTAGCGACGCAACATGAATCATCTCAACGATTTGGCCGAGCTGGGCCTGCTTTCTCCAAACGTCCGATCCTTGGTGGTTACCAACAGTTACCTTGCCACCTTCCATGCCAATTTTTGACGCCCCACTGTATTCCCATCTATCTCCCTTGATCTCCTCTGGATGACAAGCTGCAACCGCCTTAGCAATCAACTGAATGATGGTTGGTCGAAACCTCTTACCATGTCTCTTCTCGAAGAAGTGTTTCGCAGCCATGGAAAGGATGGGCTGGTCGGTAGATACTAACTCCTTGATCGAATCTGAAAATGGCTGCAACTCTTTCTCTACCATACTGAATGGATCCGGCAAAGTCTCAATCTTCTGCTTACCTCCCAAACCTTTGTAATCTTTCAGCTGCATACCTTCCAATTTATCGGGGATGCCAACCTTGAGGATAGTGTCATCCCGCATGGCATTTCCTGCAACGGTATGAGGAATTATCCCGCCTTCCTCTTCCGAGAGCATCTGGAAGAGATCAAAACTAGGTACTAATTTCATGGTAGTTTCTGAGTGACTGAGCGCCTCGGCCTCTGCCGACACAACTACTGGCTGAGCTCCTAAATCTTTCGGAGATGTTGATGATGTGGTGCTTTCTTCTCTTAGAGTGGCAGTCATCTGCAGCAAATTTATTGACGATGTGTGCACAAGACGTGACGACGCCTTGCTCGGTGCAAAAGCTTCCGCTCTTGGGAGGGCAAATGCGGCCACGATCATGAGCGGCACGGCATAGTTGCCACGTTTACTTGTTCTTTCTGAATTCATTGTGATAGTTCTTTGCGTTTCTTTACTACACGAGAGCGAGGTAGAGGAACGAAAAGAAGAACGTGAGATATAAGTGTTGATAGAGGGCAGAAGAGTAAGCCTACGCCGAGGTTTAATGCAACCCCATCGCTCGATATTGTTTCGTACCTTGATAAATTGTATTGGATATATTTATTACGCCGTGCGTTCCTTCACTGAGATATACTTCTTCTAACTACTTCCCGAACAGATATTGATTGAATTGTTCTTCTATGCCAACTTTATATAATACTTCAAACGATTATGAGCCTACAGAGAACTTATGCCAATGCAATTGAGGAGTTGGTTAGCTCGTCAGCAAATGAACAAGCTATGACGGTCCAAAGCAGCTGTCAAACTTCTTCTAATCGATTGACTCACAAGAACATGCCTTCAGCATGGAGGAAGTTGCTCGCAGCCGTGCCACATCATCAGTCGACGCAACACTGAAAAATATTTCAGATCTCTGAATCAGTCCAGTCAGAGGCGGCGCGCGCGTTTGCCCTTCGTCCGTAGGTACGAAAGGAAATTACCGTAAGATTGGTACCAAACACTACGATACCTCCTCTATGTAAGTCCGGTCTCATTCGAGCAAAAATCAAAACAAAAATGCAAGGAGAAGCAATAAGCAACTGGTTGTCCAATGATAATAGGCCACCGGCAATAGGACTAGCAGTTAAATCAACGACAGCGTAGAATAGAATACAGTAGAGTATACATCATGGCCGAAGTTATTCTCGAGCGTCTCGTGCAAACGTTAGAAAACGATGCCCCACCTGATCAGGAACAAAGTTTGAAAGAGTGGAACAATGATTTAGAAAAGGAGATGTTGAGCGGTGGAGGTTCACAATTTGTTACCACCAACGACGACTCGTCTGAACAATTTTCTGCTCTAAATAATGCTGCGGATCGCCTTCATACATCGCTGTTAGCAGTCGTATCTCCCGGCTACGTTGGCAATGATGATGACTACAATGAAGTGGCTGATGAAGTGGCCAATGATATTCAAATAGACGTCAATAATCAAAATTTATCCTTCCTCTCTGAGATCCTGCGTGCAACTGGTCTGTTTATGAGGTGGTATGGTCAATGTCTACAATCATCATTTGAAAGCGTGTCCAATTCTAAGAATCCTACAGCAAGATTGAAATCAAAAGGAATGCTTCTACTATACTGCAAACTATTGGATGATGCAACTCTGCAATCAAGCAATGAGTGCCCAGACATACCTCGTTTTGCGTCAGTTTGCATATTCAGAGCAACATATGGAAATGATGTTGTGACTGCATCGGCACGAAAATCATTTGTACATTCGATAGATGGATGCGCTTACCTGATGAGGACTCTCTTGAAAGGAGATCAACCAGTGCCAAGAATATTTTCTGTTGTTCGAAATGTTCATCATTTGATATCAGCTGCACCTGAATCTATTCCAAAGATGGAGAAGACATTGGAGACTTTGACTACTGAGGAGTTCTCAGTTAAGACAGAGGATGGCAATGACAAGAAAAAGTACGGTTTGTTGGAAGTTCTAGTTGCAACTCTAGCTTGGGCATTGCGCAGTGATCCACCATTCCCTGGAGATCCTGCAGATCGGCGCTCGGATTTGGCATTAGAAATACTTCGTTCTCTCTTTGCGATGGATGCTGGAAAACCTTCTATGCATTTGCCTTCAAATGATACTATGACACAGATTGGGATGATGCTTTGTGAGATCCTTCGTCTCTCTAATGCAGACATACGTGTGTACCAATGTAAACTTGCCGTGGTGACACTGTTGCTAAACGCACCGGGGGAATACAGTGGATATCTAGCATCCAATGACGGTATCAAGCCTCTTGTAAATATCATGGCATATCAGCTATCGACTGTTGTTGTCGAGCGGACAGCAAACTCGGCAGAAGATGCAGCTGCAGTTGTCCCAATACTGTTGGTATTGAGCAAGATGTGCCAATCAAACGCGACAGTTTTGCAAACGGTAAAGAATGAGGTATTCCCACCCGAGTTGGAAGATAAGTTTGCAGAGAAAGTCGCAGCAGAAATGGCGAAGATGCAGTCAGATGGACAATCAAAGGCGAAAAATATGGCCCCACTGGATGCACCAAGAGGTACAGTGAGATGGAAGCTCATCCGGCTCATGACATGGATCGACTCTAGTGTCAAACGATCTGCATGTGAGCTCCTGTGGACTTTGTGCAACGAAGATGCGACAGAGTTCGTGTTGAGGACTGGATTTGGTAATGCAGTGTACTTTCTGGGGAACAAAGGACTTGTCAACATGCCTGCTGGTGTGAATGTGTAACAAATAGATTTCACAGTTTATATTTCCGCTGCTGCACTAGCAATTTACGCAATTTACTTTCTGTTGCTGCTGGTTAATTTAATTGCAACCATCTGCATTTTCTTCTGCACCGGGATCTTGCCACTACTTGATAAAATGATCTCTATTCTATGAGCAATACCAATGACTCAATTCTAATCTCTCTATGATACTCCCTATAAGTTGCTACCCCAACCTAACTCTGTTGGTTTTCAATAGATTTGATACCAGCATGTTCAAGAACCTCACCCAAGTTATTGAAGTATTTTTGCTTTCGCTTTTCGGGAACACGAGCTGCCCTGATTTCCCCTGGCCTATCGACATATTCAATTACTGCCATAGGGGCATTATCACCACGGCGAGGACGGGACAGCTTCATAACTCGTGTATATCCCCCATCACGATCTTCGTAGCGTGGACCCATCACTTCGAATAATTTTGTCACCATGGGTTTTTCCCGCACAACGCGAAGGGCTAGCTGCTTGGCGTGAACGTCACCCTTCTTGGCATAGCCGACGACCTTGTCTGCAAGATGGCGTAATTCTTTCGCCTTGGGCAGAGTTGTCACGATGCGCTCATGTTTGATGAGACTTGTTACCATATTTCTGAGCATGGCCCATTTGTGATCAGGCGTCCGCCCTAGCTTTCTGAATTGCGCCAGTCTCTTTCTCATCGTGTTATTATTACTCTAAGAAGTCGTATTATTAATGCAGGTCTGCTACTCTTCTCCTGTTATGATAACAAACAACGCCTATTCCTCTCCAGTTTGCTGCATTTGCTTAGATTTGCTCGGTTTCGGTCTTCGGCTTCGGTCAGCAGGTGATTCTGTCCTCGTCCGCTTTTCTCGTTTCTCTTTCTTCCTTTTTAGATTCTGTCTTCTTTCAACGATAGAAGCAAGAATGTTTGGTCATAAGTAGACGGAGCAGTTTAGGTATTATTTACCCTTGGGTTAGGTGGTGGACGCCCATAGGGGAATTAAATGCCATATATATGAATTTACTACATTTATGATAGCTGCCATGCATTTCCATAATGCAAACAGCTGCGAGGTGAGCCTTACTTGCGCTTGAGGTAAATATCCAATAAAATTCCTCTAGCTAGGACCAAGCGTGCTTGGCCTCCTTGACTCTCTCTTCTCATCTAGTAGACAGGAGGAGGAATGTAGTCCCACTTCATTGTTTCGGAGTTACGCTCCCACTTACCCCTCTTTCTAGCTCCCTTTGGGATCCATGCATCGTCATCATCGTCGCCCGCGTCTCCGAACTTCCTGCGTTTGCGAGATTTCGACTTGGTCTTCTTCTTCTTGGTCG
>Ga0209652_1003865_pt1 | contig 10784 bp, 9 predicted proteins | sample SaaInl74LU_5_DNA_FD_184641 | JGI IMG/M metagenome (GOLD analysis project Ga0209652, IMG submission 184641) | Marine microbial communities from expanding oxygen minimum zones in the Saanich Inlet - ESP_74LU_5_DNA (SPAdes) (version 2) | ecosystem: Environmental > Aquatic > Marine > Intertidal zone ...
TGCCGCACCTTTGGGCAACCATAGCGGTAGTCCGGCTCCAACACGTTGGCTAAAAGTGAACAGTTCAAGTTCCTTTCCTAATTTTCTGTGATCGCGCTTTTTCGCTTCTTCAAGCAGCTCAAGGTATTCCTTAAGCTCGCCCTGTTTTTGGAAAGAAACCCCATATACGCGGGTTAACTGAGGATTATTCTCATCACCGCGCCAGTACGCACCGGCGACGTTCATGATTTTTACCGCTTTGATATAGCCGGTATGTGGAATGTGTCCTCCGCGACATAAATCCGTGAAGTCGGCGTGGTCACAAAAGGTGATGGTGCCGTCTTCTAGATTTGATATAAGTTCCGTTTTGTAAGGGTTGTCTTTGTACGCTTCAAGCGCCTCTGCCTTTGTTACCGCACGGAGTTTAAATTCCGATTTTGCACGGGCAAATTCCAGCATTTGCTTCTCAATCTTTTCGAAGTCCTTTTCACCTATGGTTTCCTCGCCAAAATCAACATCGTAGTAGAAGCCTTTTTCAATGGCAGGACCAATGGTCAACTTAGCTTCAGGGTAGAAGTGTACGATGGCTTGAGCTAAAACGTGCGCCGAACTGTGCCAAAATGCTTCCTTCCCTGAGGCATCGTTCCAGGTAAAAAACTGCAATGTACCGTCAGCCGTCAAAGGGTCATTCAGTTCAATAGTTTGACCATCAAAGCTTCCTGATAAAACATTACGTGCAAGACCGTGAGAGATGCTTTTTGCTACGTCCATGGCTGTAGTGCCCGATTCGTAACTGCGTTGGTTCCCATCTGGGAAGGTGATTGTAATCATGTGCTTATCTACAATTATAAGATGAAGAGCAAAAATAGGGTTTCGAGCGGCTTGTGCTGTTTTTTTACTCCTATTTTATTCTCGTACTTTAGCCGTGTAGTTTTGAGCTTATGAAGCATACCCCAAACCAGACCGCCATCCTTAAAAAATTCAATGACCTCTGTAAGGATACCTTGATGGAAACCCTTGGTATCACGTATGTTGACGTGGATCCGGATGCCGGTACGTTGGTAGCAACCATGCCCGTTGATTCAAGAGTCTACCAGCCCATGCGCATTTTGCACGGCGGGGCAACCGTAGCATTGGCGGAGAGTGTGGGCTCTGCAGCCTCTCAATTGCTCATCGATCCTTCTAAAGAGGCCGCTGTCGGTGCCGAAATCAGTGCGAATCATTTAAAGAGTGCTCGAACTGGTATGCTCATCGCAACGGCAACTTGTCTTCACAAAGGAAAGAGTTCGCATCTTTTTCAAATTCGCGTTGAAAACGAACAAGGTGAATTGATTTCTATGGTGAAATTGCTCAACTTCATAAAAGCACGTAAATAATGCTCGAAGTATTGGCCCGCATACCAGGAAGGCCAAAAGTGGCCTCAAAATACCTCGAGACAGATATCGCTCGTGCGACCGTTTTATTGCGCGGTTTTCATGGCGATTTACGCGGCTTTGAGGAAGAATCGGGACTGGAGGAGGCTATTTTTTGGTCCGATTTTGCGACGACACGCCTCAATGTGCCTGCTCAAAGCAACACCGCCGCTTACCAGCAACAGATTACGGAGATCATCGCACGCATTGCGCATCACGAGGTAAGCAAAGTAGTACTGAGCCGTCCTTCCCATTTAACTACCACGCGTGCTGATGCTGAAAGGACCTTTGCGGAGCTTGAAAAACGGTACCCAAACTGTACCGTATTTGCCCTCAAACACCCTGAATACGGTCATTGGATGGGCGCTTCACCTGAAGTGCTCTTCGAAGAGATTGAGGGCGGGTTCCGATCTATGTCGCTCGCAGGTACACGATTGTCTGGAGCTTCTGAGTGGGGCGATAAAGAGCGTGAGGAGCAAAATTTTGTTACTACAGAGATTCAAAAAACCCTTGCAGCCTTTGGTGGGCGCGTTCGCAAACAAGTGGAAGAAACGCTGCTCGCGGGGCCGGTGGAGCATTTATTGACTTGGGTAGAAACCGATGCGGCGAACGCGCCCGCGGTTGATATTCTCGAAGCATTACACCCAACACCCGCCATATGTGGGACACCGACAGCACCTGCACGTAAAGTGATTGCTGCAGTGGAACAATACGACCGTGGGTTATACACGGGATACCTGGCTTTTATGACCGGTGGTTTGCATGCTACAGTGCTGCTGCGTACCATGCAGTGGTCAGAATCGGGCATTACTTTTTATGCAGGCGGCGGAATTACTAAGGACAGCGTACCTTTGAATGAGTGGATGGAGACTGAATATAAAATCTCTGCCCTCAAGGACGCTGTACAATTCAAATGACAACATCAAAGCACACGGCACATTGGACATTACAAGCGCTTGCTCAAGCAGGGGTGAAGACTATTGTGTTTTCGCCTGGTTCGCGAAATGCGCCATTAGTCATCGCTGCTGAAGCCCTCGGTTCTTTCACACTGGAAGTGCTCGGCGATGAGCGTAGTGCGGGCTTTAATGCAGTTGGAAGAAGCCTCGTAACGGGTGCGCCAGTTGCGGTGTGTTGTACGTCAGGTAGCGCTTTAGCAAATTATTATCCCGCTGTTTTAGAAGCGTATTATGCCCACGTTCCGTTGATTGTCCTCAGTGCCGATCGACCGGAGGAGCGCATCAATAAGGGTGAGGGTCAGACCTGTGTTCAACGCAACTTTTATGAGCCACATGTCGCTGCTAGCGTGCATATTGAAGAAGATGCTTCGGCTCCGGAAGTGGTGTCGCAACTAGATTTTGCGTTTCGCGCGCAGCACGTTGAAATGCGCCCGATCCATATCAATCTTGCTTTTGATGAGCCGCTTTATACTCAAGAATTGGAACCAGAGCCAGTGAAGCTGGACTTTTCAGAGGACGTCATGGAATTCCATGGAATACCGGATAATCAGCCGGTTCCTTCTTTTTCAGAGTATAAGTCCGTCGCCGTAATTGCGGGCCAATTATTACCCCAAGAAAGTGCACAATTACGCGCACTGCTCGATGAAGGAGTCGCTTGGACGCTTTTTGCAGACCCTATGAGTGGTGTGCTGGACCATCCACAGGCAGTGCCTATGGAAGCGTTGCTCGATCTTGAACCCGATGCTGTTTTAAGTGTAGGTGGACAGTGGATTAATAAAAAGCCCAAACAGCATTTACGTGCGTTGGGAATTAAAAAGCATGTGCACATTGATATTTTCCAATGTTGGGATGTATTAGACGCCGAGGTGCTGCACTTAAGGATGGCTCCCAATGCACTTGCAGTTTATAAATCCGCCCCGGAATTCATTAGAATACCATCTGTGGAACCGGTTTCGAAACCCTTGCCGTGGTCGGATTCGGCGGCGTTTCAAAGTGTGGTTTCAAAATTAAATACAACGGACGTACTGCATCTAGGGAACAGTTCCATCGTACGTTATTTCAATTACTTTCCGAAAGCTGTACAATTGTATGGGAATAGAGGAGTGGCGGGTATTGATGGCAGTTTGAGCACGGCTGTTGGTGCGGCTTTGGCAGATCCCGACCGCAAACATTTTTTAATCATTGGCGATCAAAGTTTTCTCTACGATCACAACGGGTTATATGGACAGCAAATTCCTCAGAATTTGGTGGTATGTATACTCAATAATGGGGTAGGCGGCATTTTTGATTGGCTCCCAGGAACGGCCAGCACTGGGCCAACGGCACAACGTGTTTTTGCCAATGCACAAAACGTCAACCTCGAAGGTATTGCATCGGCCTTCGGTGTGGACTATGAATCGGTGTCCTCAGTAGCAGCATTAGTAGCAGCATTAGACACGGCTGAGGGGGCGAAAATAATTGATAGTAAAACGGAGCAGCGTGCCAACTTAGCGGCGCTTGCTGCGTTACGATAGTATGGTACCACTTCATATTTGGATTCAAGCAGCGCGGCTGCGCACCTTACCGCTCGCTTTCGCAGTCATTGCCTTAGGAACAGGTATGGCCTACAAAATCAATGACCACGTGCATTGGGGCATCTTTGCACTTGCCGTATTCACCGCTGGCGCTTACCAAATATTGTCGAATTATGCCAATGACCTGGGCGATGGACTGCGCGGTACCGATGACCACCGTACCGGCGAAAAACGTGCTATAGCGAGCGGGTTAATCACTGCCGATCAAATGAAGCGTGCCGTTCATCTATGGACCGCATTGGCCCTGATTGGAGGAGGCGGATTGAGTTTTTTAGCATTTCAAGAACGCATTTCGCTCTTTATACTTTTTTCGCTGCTGAATATTGCTGCAGTCTTAGCCGCTAAGTCCTATACTATGGGGCCAAAGCCCTATGCGTATTGGGGCGGAGGCGATTTTTTTGTCTTTTTATTTTTTGGATTGATCGGAGTGCTCGGCTCCGCAAGTTTATATGGATCGCTTCACTGGAGCTTCCTATTTCCAGCTTTGGTGGCGGGCGCCTACAGTGCGGCAGTACTTACTTTAAACAACCTTCGAGATGTTGAAACGGACGCCGTAGCTGGCAAGCGAACGCTTGTGGTACGGTTCGGATATCAATGGGGAAGGGGTTACTTTAAAGCGCTTTTAATGATTGGCAACGTATTTAGTTTAGTCTTCGCTTTGTATTGGGCGGCTTTAGACGGGAATCAATTTTTACTCATCTTTCACATCGCCTATGGAGTGGTACTCTCCAGGGTAGTTTTTATTCGCTTTGCTCGGGCGAGAGATTCGGCAGCACTGGATTCCTTACTGAAACCTATGGCGCTGATGACTTTGGTCTATTGCCTTGGAACAGCCTTAGCCCTTAACTTTTAGGTTTGTAATGAAAGCAACAGTACACCCTTACCTTCTCAACTTTAAGCAACCTGCGGGGACTTCGCGTGGTATTCTGCGCACGAAAGAGAGTTTCTTTTTGCGTATCGAGGATGCTGGGTCACCCTTTGGGATTGGATTGGGTGAGGTAGGTATCTTGCGTGGATTGAGCGTTGATGATGTCCCTGAATTGGAAAGTCAATTGGTTTGGACTGTGAAAAATATTCATCTAGGATTGGAGGAATTGTATGTTCGTAACCTTACTTTTCCTAGTATCCAATTCGCTTTGGAGCAAGCCTTTAGTCACTTGCAACACGGCTTTCATCACTTTGATACTCCCTTTAGCCGTGGCGAGCAGGGACAGTCAATAAATGGCTTGATCTGGATGGGTTCGAAGGATTTCATGCTCGATCAAATCCAATGCAGGTTAGTAGAGGGGTTTAAAACCTTGAAAATGAAGGTGGGGGCCATTTCATGGACGGATGAATTGACTTTGCTTAAAGGTATTCGCGAACGCTTTTCTTCGAGCGATTTGATTTTACGTGTAGATGCGAATGGCGCCTTCGATCGATCTTCAATAGTACCAGTAGTGCATGAATTGGCTGCGCTTGAGGTTCACAGTATAGAGCAGCCGCTTCCTACAGCAGATCGTGAAGGGTTGGCTCAAATATGTGCTACGTCGCCTGTTCCCATAGCGTTGGACGAAAGTCTCATAGGCGTTTTTAGTGCAGTTGAAAAAGAGCGCTTATTGGATGAGGTACGGCCGCAGTTCATCATACTTAAGCCCAGTTTTATTGGGGGGTGGCGTGGTTCGAACGAGTGGATTGATTGTGCCAAGGCGCGCGGTATAGCTTGGTGGGCAACCTCTGCTTTAGAGAGCACTGTGGGCATGAATGCCATTGCGCAATGGACGGCCACTAAGCAATTGCTCTTGCCTCAAGGATTAGGAACAGGCAGTTTGTATACCAACAACATTCCTGGGCCCTTAGAAGTTAAAAACGGTGAATTATGGACGGTAGGTGATGTCCAGAAACTTTGGTCGTTTCCAGATTCTGTTAGTCCATTTAAATAGAGCCTCTTAAAGAAATAAAAACCGAACGGCCAGGTGCGACTATGCCACTGGCGTAACTGCGGTATTGTACATCCATGATGTTGTCTATACCGCCACGAACTAAGATGTTTTTATTGAACACATATGATGCATGCAGGTTGATGGTATACCACGCTGGGGTGTATACCTCACCGTAGTCGTTTAGCGCATACATGTGCGTTTTCGTGCGTTCACTGAACGGCATATCTTCGGCATCAACAGCGCCGTTGTAGCGTAAGATTAGATTGCTCCGCCAGTTGTTTTTTCGGAACGAAAAATTAGAGGTTGCGTTAAAGGGGGAGACGTGACGCAGCGTATAGCCTTGGCTGTCTTTACCGAATGGATGTGCCCAGTGAATCATCCAATTCAGGTTCTCTGAAATATCAGTACGAACTCCAAACTGGTAGCCCCAGATCCAGGCATAATCTAAATTCTGAACGGCAAGTACCTGCGATAATTCGCCGTCGAAGTATATGCTGTCACTGCCCATAAAGGTGTATGGTGCACGTTCCAAGGCATTGTCTAGGAAGCTGTAATAAAAGCTAGCATCGACGACCCATGATTTTCCGAGTTTTTGTTTAGCACCTAATTCTGCACTGTAGAGGCGTTCTTCTCGAAGATTACTATTTGGAACAATGACGGCACCAGGCTGAGAGTCAAATACCTTGCTTGCGTCATCGATATTTGGTGCACGGAAACCTGAGCTTAAATTCAGGAAATACTTGAAGGAAGGTTTGTGGTAGGTAATCCCCATCTCCGCACTAGGTGCCAGAAATTTTAGACGTGCATCCTCATTGAATCCGCGAAAAGAAATGGGGGTATACATACTTATACCGTTGATCCTGGATCCTGCACTAAAGGCAATATGCTTGCTAAAATCTGTATCGTAATGCGCAAAGATGGAACCGCTTATCCAGTGACTCCCGTTGGCATACCTGGATTGGGCATTCCAAGTGGAATCGGTATTCATGTAATGGTAATGGTACGCCGTACTAGTTAGGTTGTTTCCAATAAATTCTGCTCCGTACAGGACCGAACTCTTCGCAGAAATTTTCTTGCTCGCATCTAAATTCACCTGATTGATGTACACTTGTTCGCGCTGTACTCTTCCAACCGGGGCTTTGAATTTTCGAGTATTACGACTTTCCTCGAAATACTGTCCTGATAAGGTGAATTTCATCCAATCGCTGATGGTAGTTTTATCCCTATTCTCGATGGAAACATAGGTCATTAACCAAGCTTGTGGACCGTAATTCCATTGGGCATATTTAGGTCTGCCATTCATCATTTCTGTCGATCGATCGTAGCGATTCACGTCGCCGGTCAAGCTGAAATGTAATCCGGATTTAAAAGTGGTGCGTTCTGCCAAACGGACCTTGAATTTTTGTGTGACGTTGCGCTGTTCGTAAGAGGTGTTGTATTGAATGTTGAGGTCCTCTGGTGTACGAACCGTATCAATACTCCCGATGGTAGTGGGGAGACAGGTGAGTTGCGTATTACTGAGATGGGAAGCAGGCGTCCACGATAGAATTCGCTGGCCCATCCGTATATCGTGGTATTGGGTGTAGGTGAGCGAAGTCATTCCTGCCCAATTCAGACCACCGTAGTTGATTCTAAAATTAGGTCTTCTTGAAAGTTGCGCATTTTGGTTGCTCAACGTGAATACTAAGCTTTGTAAAATTTCTGTAGAATCCCCAAAGTGTGCGTCGTAAGTATTGATGTGCATGACACCACCCAATGCATCACTCCCGTGTAAAACGCTTCCAGGCCCTAGGCTGATCTCCATATTTGAGACACTTTCTCCGTCTACAGAGATTACATTATGCACATTGCCGGATCTAAAAATAGCATTGTTCATTCGGATACCGTCGACCATAACGAGCACCCGCGATGTACTCATACCACGAATCATGGGTGATCCACCTCCAGCTTGTGATTTTTGAATAAAAACATTCGGATCGATGGCGAGTGCATCAGCTGTAGTTGCTTGAAACTGTTGGTCCAATTGTTTCGCATCAATACTGCGAACTTCTTGCGCTGTTTTTTGGTACTGTTGTTCCATTCGATTTGCTCGAATCACAACTTCCTGGATGTTTAGTACACTTTCTCGTAAAAAAACTTCATAATCCCGATCCTGCAGTTCCTTCCTCGAATAATAGCCGGCGGCGTAACTGGTGTGGTAGAGTGCGATGAGTTGTCCTGGCATGCCCTCTGGAATAAGAATTCGTCCCAAAGGACCGGTCTCTCCAATGTATGCTTGATCCACAGTTATACTCACCCCTTCAATGGGTTCGCCACTCATGGCGTTGCGAACAGTAAGCCATACATATTCAGCCTCACCGGCAGCATAAACGCTGAATGAGAATACCATGAGGCTGATGTATATTGCTGCTGTTTTGAACTTGTTCATTGCGCACACGTTGAAACAAAAACTGTACCCGAAAATACATGTCCGAAAATAAATCACTTTTCGTTTGGAACAACCGGAGTTATTCTGCTACTGAGCTTGTTGATTTACAGGAGGTTCCGGAGTACATCGTTACGGTCCAAAGTGCTTTGAGATTTTGCTTAAGTCAGGATTCGGAATGGACGTTACCAACAAGCGGCTCAACGGGTACTCCAAAGACGTTGGCTTTACCGCGTGAGATGATTTATGGATCTGCCCGTGCTACATTGGATGCCTTTGAATTGGTTCCGGGCTCAACAGCGGCATTAGTGTTGCCTGCGAAGTACATTGGTGGCTTCATGATGGTCGTTCGCGCGTACTTAGGCCGGCTTACTTTGCATTTGTGTGAACCTCGAGCGTTCCCTAATGTCCCAGAAGGACTGGACTTTGTTCCCATGACTCCCGCTCAATTTATTGCGCTGCAAGAGGCTGGAAAGCAACTTAAGGTAAGAACCGTGTTGCTAGGGGGAAGTGCACTTCCTGCGCGATACGATACCTCGAGTTATCCTGGTGTTTGTATAGGATATGGAATGACAGAAACGGCTTCTCATGTAGCCCTTCGCCCATTGGGAAGTAAGGAGTATACTGCGGTTGGGGCAACGGAGTTTTCTGTAAATACTGAATCATGCCTATGTATTTCTGCACCGCATCTAGGAATAGTGCAGCTGCAAACTCAAGATCGTGTGCGATTGCTTGATAAAAAACGATTCCACTATGAAGGTCGATTGGATCATGTGATTAACTCCGGAGGAATCAAACTTCACCCGGAAAAATTCGAGTCCGTTTGTGATGCACACGGTATTCAAGCGGTCATGAGCGCTAGGGAACACGAACGGTATGGTCAAGTACCGGTCATGGTACTGCGTGCGATGGACGATGTTAAAGCTCTCAAAAAGGCATTTCGTCATTGGGAGGGAACGGGGATGCCCAAAGAAGCGTGTATTGTACCAGAATGGCCGCTGTTGGAGAACGGGAAATTGGACCGATTAAAGCTGCAGTCTTTTGTTAAATCACATCCGGATCGCCTTTTCCCGCTCTAAGCAGTACAGGTATTGCTCCACTAAGGTCAATAACCGTTGAGGGAACATTATCGCCCCAGCCGCCGTCTATCATAAAATCCGCGAGATGCGCGTAGGTCGCAGCGATTTCATCTGGATCTGTAGGATATTGAATAATCTCATCGTCGTGGTGCAAAGAGGCAGATGCTAAAGGGCGACCTAAAGTTTCACACAAGGCCCTAACAATTGGATGGTCCGGAATTCGAATACCGATGGTCTTACGCTTTTGCCCCAGCTTTCGTGCTAATGCAATATTTGCTTCCAGCACCATGGTGTATGGTCCTGGTAAACAGCGTTTTAGTAATTTAAAGGTGCCGCCGTCTACGCTTTGTGTATATTCGGAAACTTGGCTTAGATTGGTGAAGAGAAATGAAAATTCTGCAGTCTTAACCGACTCTTTTTTGATTTTCGCCAATTTTTCAAGTGCCAGTGGATGTTGAAAATCTCCAGCTACAGCATAGACACTGTCCGTAGGGATAATGGCAATTTCACCTTTCTTAAAACGCGCCACACATTCTGCGATGGTCTGCGCGTTGATGCTTTCCGGATAAATGGAATAAATCACGACCCTTTCAATTTTTATATAAGGTACAAAAAAGCCCCGCGGTAGGCGAGGCTTCTCGAAAACTATATGTTACAACTAAGAATTAGCCGTTTGCTTTTGCATGATCTTCCAAAAATTTAGCCAAACCTATATCTGTTAATGGGTGCTTCAATAAAGCTTCCATTGCGCTTAAAGGTCCAGTCATCACGTCTGCACCGATCTCAGCACATTGAATGATGTGCATCGGGTGACGTACGGAAGCTGCAAGAATTTCTGTTCCGAAGTCGTAGTTGTCAAAAATGATGCGAATGCTTTCGATCAAATCCAAGCCGTCCGTTGAGATATCATCTAAACGACCAATAAATGGACTCACGTAAGTTGCGCCAGCTTTGGCAGCCATCAGTGCTTGACCTGCAGAGAAGATCAACGTACAGTTCGTCTTGATGCCTTTGTCAGAGAAGTATTTCAAAGCTTTTACCCCATCCTTAATCATCGGGATCTTCACAACGATTTTCTCATCTAATGCAGCCAATTCCTCACCTTCTTTAATCATGCCTTCGTAATCCGTTGCGATCACTTCAGCACTTACATCACCGTCTACAATAGCACAAATGGCTTTGTAGTGTGCTTTCACATTTGCGTCCCCGCTAATGCCTTCTTTAGCCATCAATGATGGGTTAGTCGTTACCCCGTCTAGAACTCCTAGCTCTTGGGCTTCTTGAATCTGTGCGAGGTTCGCAGTGTCGATGAAGAATTTCATGTGTGTGAGTTATATGATTTACTGAGCAAAAGTACGTCTTTCCCTCAAAATTTAGGGCACAAAAAATGGGCAAGCTACTCACATCACACCGCTACGACCAATTACCCTTGCTGCG
>Ga0209652_1003866_pt1 | contig 10783 bp, 11 predicted proteins | sample SaaInl74LU_5_DNA_FD_184641 | JGI IMG/M metagenome (GOLD analysis project Ga0209652, IMG submission 184641) | Marine microbial communities from expanding oxygen minimum zones in the Saanich Inlet - ESP_74LU_5_DNA (SPAdes) (version 2) | ecosystem: Environmental > Aquatic > Marine > Intertidal zone...
GTGTTCAGGACTGTGTTGGAGCGTCGCCTTGTGGTGGAATTGCGGAGTCATGGGATGAGACCTTTGACACCAAAGCAAAGTGCTGTGATAAGAAGATGTGGTATGATAATAAGTGCCTCACCAACTAGGTGTAATGAACAATAGAGAGAATGATAGGAGTATTAGATGTGTAGGGATAGGGATCAATAAACTTAAAGCTGATAAGAACACAATTCGTAGTAGCGTATTCCCACTGGTCTTTTCCGCTTCTTCACATCTCTTCAGCAGTGTTCTAAAGAACACTTTATCAAGTGCAGCATCGTTATGATGAGCCTATGAATGAGATTGACTGCATCGTGCTTCTAGCTACTAACATCTATGCCATCACAAGAGCCGAGAGCACCGAGCGACGAGAGCACTTATATTTTGTGCTTCTCTCATCTCTCGCCTCCTCTTTTCCTGGCGCCATGGCTTCGGAGCAAAAGAGACGAAGACATCATACCAATTCCTACAATTCCGATTGTACACGCGTCCCTCAAAGTGGAAGCGTGTCGACCAATCGACCATGAAAAAAGCCTCCATACTACCTACTAACCTGCACGTGAAGCCCCGCCCCCTATTATCACATTAACTGCAGCGATGCCTCCACCGAATAATCCTCCGCCTCCCTTAGCAGTCAACGATGCCGCCTTAGGAACCAAGCCGCCGCCACCAGAAGAGTCCCGCTTCGAAGCGGCACTCTGCCTCATGAACCTTCAACGGCCGCTCGAAAACTCGGCTGATCCGCCTCCACCACCCCAACAAAGAAATCAATCAGTGTCAGCAAATTATCCACCGTCCATTGCATCTGCCTCTTCTGCTCAATTGAAGGCTAATAATAATAATACGTGTCCACCAATCCAAACAGCCCTCACGGCACCATTTCACATGGGCACAACTCACCCACCACCAGCACTCGCCACCCGATCCCCCTCCACCCCCATCTCCACCAACCATCCCTTGGGACCCAAACCAACCAAAAAGAAACGAGTCCGCCTAAACTACATCTGCACCATCCCAAACTGCACCAACCTCGTCCGAAAATCAGGCGTGTGCATCCGCCACGGCGCTCAAGTCAAACTATGCTCTTTTCCCAAATGCAAAAACCATGCAAAAAATGGAGGAGTGTGTCGAAGGCACGGTGCATCGAGACCATGTGGACGAGAGGGGTGTGGGAATATGGTGGTGAAGCAGGGGTTGTGTATTAAGCATTGGAGGGAGGAGAATAGTGAGGGTGGTGAGTGGAATAAGGGTAAGGGGACGAATGAGGAGTTCTTGAGTGTGGTGCAGGGGGAGGAGAGGGAGAGGGAGTTGGCTGTTGCGGCTCTTTTGGCTGGGCAGCGAAGTGGGGGTGGGGGTATATAGCAGCGTGACATTATGTGGGATGGAATGTTGTGTTGTGGATGCTGCTGTTGGTGTGAAGAATGAAGAAAGTGTGTAGAGAGAAAAGGAACGAAATAGAATAGTGAAAAAGAATGAACACAAGACATGTGTATGTCGTCGTGTTGCTGTGACAAGATGATGATAATGATGATAAAATACCTGTATTACCAACTAACAACATCTATCGGTTGATTGCCTTACTTCATGAGGTTTGTCCAAGTTTTCTATCGCACTTTAGTCAGAAAAATCGATTTTCTTGATTTTTCTTTGCCCCGTTCTTTCTCTCTTGTGTCTATGAATTGTGGAAACGATGAGTGGGTCTGGCATATATCAATAACAGCATTGATAATGTTGTGACCAGTGCATTTACAATTCTCTGTACAATGGAGATACCAGATGTCTGCACAAATTTTCTGGTCAAGAAAAGAGGGTGCCAAGAACAAGAACAAGTACGAAGCAATAAGTGAACGAGGACAAGCAAAGATCTATCTATTCAAATCATTGATTCATTCATTTATATATCATAATGCTCTTGCTTCGAATCAATCTTGACGTTTCTGACTGTGAAGTGCTTGCATTCTCATTCTACACACGATCCTCTTTCTCTTGCTTTAGCTGTAATCGTGAACGTATACATCTTTTTGAACAATCCAAACAAAAGCAATGTATATAGATGCAATGAGCATTATTACTAACAGATGATTAACTTTGCTTCGACTTCGTGTAGGGTCGGTTACAGGTGGTATTCTCTGATTGTTCAAGAATTTGAAGAGTCTTGTGGCTTATCATTTTGTAGTAGCAAGTACTCAAGACTCAAGTCAACAATAAGCCAAGGATGCTGCAAATGGTTGTGCCCTGGCTGTGAAATTATGTATGCAATTGTGCTTCTGCGTATACATATTCATGGCTGAGGCGTTTTGAGCTCCGAGACTCAGAATGTAACTCATTTTAGACACATTAAATTTCCTTGCCGATCTCAACTCTGAGCCTGAGCAAAGCTTTAAGTAAACAACAACCACATCATCATACAACTATTGGGAGCCTTTTTGATGAGTCAAAAATACGGGAGCATATCTTACAGCTCTAGCTCTACATCAGATATAGTCACCAGTCATCCACCTTACATTCAGCTGCAGCAGTAACATCGTGCTCGACGTCAATCTCTTCGTTTTCATCAAATTGCAGCTCCTCCATCTCGACATCCATCTGTTGATTCTTTCGGTTTTGGCACACGAGGTACGCTACCGTCAGCACAAATGCTGCTGCCAAAGCTATACCAATGAAGGCTCCTATGCCACCGTTCGACCGTTCAAAGCCGGCGGTGTCATTGACGTCATTTTCTTTAATACAAGAGAATTTCGTCAGAACAGGACTTTTTTCCAAATCAGGCTGTAGCCGCTGATCGAATGTGCTTTGGAAAGCAGCCAAAGCAGATGAATATTGCCATTTTAAGTTTGACGGTGATGCCTCGGCACCGGTTTGGCTGTCCATGTAAAGTGTTTCGCTCACGTACGCGGGCTCGCTAATGTACAAGGCGGTATACTTAGTGAAATGTCCATGAAACTTCTTGGAGAAGTATTCAGCCATCTCACTCACATCGTTGATGTCTTTCAATCCTGGAAACCAACTCTTGTAGCTCAAGATCCAGCGTACACCAGTGAATACAATGATGTCAATGTCAGTAACATTGCTGAGGGTCTGATTATCACCAAGGGTTACAACAACGTCCTGGTCATTACCAAGAAGGCTTGTGTAGACCGGGTGGTTGTAAGCTTCTGCACCCTCCAGCAGATAAAATGTGGAAGCAAAGTAACTAGAGTTGGTGCCACCTCTCTTTACGAAACCATTGTTGTAGCCCTGGCCCTGGCTGATCTCCATCTTTTGACAGGGCTCCTTGTATTCGCAACGCAAACCATAACGACCCCTTTTGCATTTGCAATCATACTTATCATCTTCATCTCCGATAATGCGGTTGCCATATTTTCCGCATAAGTTATCAATATGCATGTGATCCTGACATATTAGAAAGTGTTGAGACAGAGGAAGGATGCCCTTTGCTGCGTCTTTGACGACCCATTGAGAAGTAGCAGTCGTCAATACGTCAAAATCTATGGTCTCATCAGATGCCGCAATCCAAGTGCATGGGTCGTTATCAGTGACAAGAGAGAGTGTCCAACGCTTCTGTTCGAGGCAGTATGCCAACAAGGCTCCTCCAACTCTATCATCTATGTAACTCAATCGGTTGCCATAGGAATTCGTGTGTCGAGAAAACAAACCAGTAAATGCCCCCAGCATTGGCACTACCTCATCACCAAATTGAGCAAAGATCTGCTGACACAAAAATTCGCCAGACACTTGCTTTGTACGGATGATCCACCAAGCAAAAAAGGCCACGGAGAGAATAATAAAGTACGTCGCTGCAGCAAAGGATGCAGTCCACGACACCGACACATTATACGGAGTATCTTTGTCAGACATCTTCTTCGCCCCCTCGCTCAAAGTCCTCCCAAAAAATCCCGCCCTAGTCAATACAAACACTACATCATCAAGTTGACTTACAAACTCCATTGCTAAAAAGTTTAGCAACAAATCGAGAACAGTAGTCGATTGCATAATCAGTAGGAAAGTAAGGGCCAATCCAAAAAAACCCTCAAAAGCACGTAAGAAGATGGACAGAATCCATTTCGCTTTAGTCGCCTTTGGAAATGTTTGATCTAAGCTACTATGATTCATAGGATCTTGGTCGTACCCGTCTCGCATCAAATTCAACGCTTGCTGCACATCATCTTGAGTGATGACTGCAACCACAATAGCAAAGGCTTCTGCAATCCTCACAGGCATTTCAACATTGACTGGAAGTTTGAACGGGTTGATCTCATTGGTTAGATCAGTAATGTCATATGCCAGAAGAGCATACACGGCAACCTGAAATGAGAATACAAGTATTGCCAAGAAGAATGCACGGCTACACACACGAGAGTAAATGATGAAGCTGAAGGTGTCTTCGGGGAGATATCGCTCGGTGAAATCAATCATATTTATTCAGCTCTTGTTTCTACTTCTTGTTTGATATATATGCTCTTTCCAAGCCTCGCATCAAATCAGCGTGCGTCGTCAATCTGGTGGCTGGGGAGTTGCCGGGTGGAAGTCGGGCGATGGATTTGTTTTTATCATACTTCAAGTACTCTTCAGAATAGTAGGAGTAGTTGTCTGGTTCCCATGGTTGTCTCCCCCGACGTCATACTTTAGTATGTCGTGACCGGCGCGCCTACCTGCCCTCGCTCGCTCGCAGCTGCTCCCTCGGATGAAGAAGTGATGTGATGTTGTGTTGATCGATCTGTAAAATAGAACTTTTGTTCCCGCACTTGAAGTTGGTGGATAGCATGCGTCCTTTTAGAGTAGTCGAATCAAATCGCTAATCATTCGCTTGTGGATACCTTTCCCCTTTTCCTTTTCGTACGAGAGCAAAACGCCCTAAAAACATGGTGTTGCTGCTGCAGCATCGCAAACCCATCATCTGGCCCTGCGAGTCAAGCCATCTCTCTCTCTAGAGGCTGGTTGGTACAATACGTTGTGAAGAAATCATCGTCGGTTTTTGTGTGTGAATGTGTCATAAAGACTTTCTCTAGAGTGTCACAGGTCACAGCAGACTATTCCAACTTCATTGGGTCGGTGAGATGCCCTCGCCATGAGAGGGTGTTGGCTGTTGCGGCTCGCTCTTTTGGCTGTCTGGACATTGGTGGGAATGGGGGTATATAGTGATGACTTGAGGATATGATGTTGTGCGGATGCTGTAGGTGTGAAGAATGAAGAAGTGTGTAGAGAGAAAGGAACGAAACAGAATAGAGAAAAAGAATGAACACACAAGACTTGTGTATGTCTTTGCTGTGACAAGAGGAGATGATGACGATAAAATAATTGTATTACCAACTAACAACATCTTCTCTTGGTGGATTGCATCGCTGTGGGGATGGCTGTCTACAGTTTCTAGCGGCAAAAAACACTAGGAGAAATGGGCAAATTTCTGGATGTTTCTTTACCTTTCTTCCTCTCTTGTTATTGTACTTGTATGGATGGTATGCAAATGGGTATCGGCATTATATACCGACGCAATTTTGTTTGAAGTGCCTACAATTCTTGTGTGAAATGCAATGATATATTGATATCAATGAGATGTTTGCAATAGCAATAACTTTCTGGTCAAGAAAAGAGCATGAAAAGCCAAGAAAAAGAGCACACAAGCCAAGAAAAGGAACAAGTACAAAGCCCTCTGCCACAGGCACAGGCGGAACACCATTGTAGGAAATTCGTAGACCATGTGCGTATTATTATCAAGATTGCTCTTGCACCGAATCAAACTTGGCTATGCGTCTATACATTTGAGATCTGAGGCTGGGAATATATATAATTCATTTAGATACATAAATTGTTGCCTATCATTAACATTAAATCTTCTTTCCCTATCACATCTCTGAGCGAAGCTTCAAGTACACAAACACATCAACATCATCGTCATCATGGTCTGTTGGGAGCAGTTTTGATGAGTCAAATACACAAGCACGTCTGCACAGGATTGACCTATGCTGCAAAGCTCAAGCTCTAGCCATCCACCTTGTGTCTTCAGCTACAGGAGTCCAGAGTAACATCCTTCTCGACATCCATCTCTTCATCTTCAGTTTCATCGAATTGTGCCGCCTCCTCCACATCCATATCTGCATCATCATGCTTGTTGACGGCATTCTTTCTTGCGTATACTTATAGACCGCTCCCATTACCATTAGTAAAAACGCCGCTGCCAAAACATCAACATCAACAATCAAGCCTACGCCTACGTTCGTGCTCTCATCGGCTTGCCTACTCTTGGGCTTGCCTCTATCCTCCGAGGCAAAAAGTAGCCTATTATCTTTGTGGCGGCAGCAAGAGAATTCAGTCTCGATGGAGCCTTGTTCCAAATCAGGCTGTAGGCGCTGATCAAATGCGTTATCTGAAGAAGCAGCAGCATCAGAGGCAGAGGAATATAGCCTTTGTAAGCCTGACGGAGATGCCTCGTCATCTAATCTGCCCATGTATACTGGCTCACTAACATACGCGGCGCTGTAATTTGTGAAGTGCCCATGGAAGTTGGAGAAGTAATGAGCCAGTCCACTCGCATTATCGTCGCCGTTGATGTCTTTCAACCCTGGAAACAAATACGTGGAGCTCAGGATCCATCGTACACCCGTGAATAAAATGAAGTCAGTTCCATTTCTCAGGGTCTGATTATCACCAAGGCTCGTGTAAACCGGGCGGTTGTAAGCTTCTGCACCTTCCAGCCAATAATATGTGGAAGCAAAGTGAAAGCTTTCATCAAGTTTGTCGACTTACAAATGTTGACAAGGCTGATACTCGCAGCGTAAACCATAATAGCCGGGAATGCATTCGCATGTTGCCCATCGATCTTCGGAGCATTTATCGAGCTTTCCAAAGTTTCCGCAGATGTCAGACGAGAAAAAGCAATCCTGACATGTCAGAAAGTTCTGTGACAGAGGTACGGTGTGTGTTTTTGAGGCTCTGACAATCCATTCAGAATTGGCAGTTGTCAATACATCAAAATCTTTTGTCACCGAGGACGCCGCGATCCAATTGCATGGGTCATAAACATTATTAGCGGTAAGAGAGAGTGCCCAACCATCTTTGGTCAGGGTGAGATTGGGCAGAGAGATTGTCCATCGCATCTCATTCTCGCAATACGCCAGCAAGGCTCCTTTGTCTTCGCCATCCATTCCATCTTTGCCGTCCCTATAAAAGCTCAGCCGCCCACCAAATTTGTTTTTCCCCCTTCCTAGATAAAACAATCCGGTAAATGTACCTAGCATCGGCACTGCCTCATCACCATATTGAGCAAAGATTGCGTGACAGAAATAGGCTCAATTGTTTTGGTAAGAAACGATATAAACCCAAAAAGAGAAGAATGTTGCTAAGAGACCAAGAAAGTATGCCTGCAAATATGTGCACTTCCAATGACAGCCTTGACATCGGCCACTATCACTGTGCACCGTAGGAATGGATGCAGTCCTTATCGATTGCCCCGAAAGAAGCCTCACGTGATAAAAGGTGTTGGATAATTTCTTCGCCTCCTTCTGCAATTCCTTCCCAAAAAGTCCCTCCCTCATCAATACGAACGCTACATCGTCAAGGTGACTTACAAACTCCATGGCTAAAAAGTTTAGCAACAAATCGAGGACGGTAGTAGATTGCATGATCAACATAAATGTGAGGAAAATTCCAAACAGCCCCTCTATTGCACGTAGGATGATGGACACGCCCCATTTTACTTTAGTCGCACCCTTAAATGCCTTGGGTAGATCCTGATTGAATCCGTCTTGGAGTAAATTCACCGCTTTGCGCGCATCATCTTGAGTGACAATCATAACCACACCAGCCAGAGCTTCTGCGATCCTGACAGGTGTTTCCACATTGACTGGGAATTTCAAAATATTGTATCGATTGGACGCATCGATAATATCTACAGCCAGAACAGCATATATGGCAATCTGAAACATGAATACAAATATTGCCCAGAAGAAGGCACGGCTGAGTACATTAGAGTATATGAGAAAGCTGAAAGTATCTTTTGGGAGACATGGGTCGTCACTTTCGGATGGTGTTTTTGTTATGATAGACTGTTGTCTGCGGAGTGGCTGAAGCTCGTAGCTACTGGTACTGGGGCTGTTACCATTATTCTTGTTCTCGTTGTCATCAAAGTCACCGATACGATCATCGTCCGACAGTGGAACAACATCGTCCAATGGACTAATATTGTCATTACCCACATTATTGTCATCGTACTCATCGCCCTCCTCCATCGCCATCGGCATGAGCGAGTGATCCTGCGCCTGCGAAGTGGGCTCATCGCTGCGGGGAGAAGGAGCCGCAGCAGCACTTGTTCCGCACCGATTTGGGATACTGCCGCTGCCGGACGACGTGAGTCTTTTCGCCTCTCTTACCAATACCAAGTTATCGTTTCCATCCCCATCATTGTAATCGGTTGAGCCATTGTTGGGCAGCTGCGCCTGCGCCTGCGCAGTCGCTTCTCCGACAGTCTTCTTCAAATTCATCATCTTTTCCCTTGCAGACTTGTGCAAGAGTCTTCCGCTAATAAGCATGCTTCTTCTGTGCAGTTTTCAGCGCCGTGGCCTTGCTGAGGCTGCATGAGTAAGAGTACGTACGCACACAGCTGCATGCTTTATGATTGCTTCAAGTTGTGTACCGCGGTATCAGCTCCTCGCTCATGCAGTCATTTGGTGAATCCCCTGCCTCCTAAGTAGAGTGGTATCTCAGTACCTAATTGAAGTTTGAATCCAACCACAAGCTAGCTGTCAGGGCTTTCGCTCTTCGAAAATCCATGTATTACTCTTGCTTGCTTCTCTTCGCTGCATAACTACATACAATCTTGTAAAGTGAACTTCTCTGCAATGCCTTGCTACTGGCTGCTTATCATGATCTTCTCGTGGCCGTGGCGAGTAAGAGCTGCTCTCGTAAAAGTGTCCGATGAGGGAGATACAAGGCACATTCTTCTAACTTCTTCTAAAGGGCTAGGGACAAGCCACGGTCCAGAAAGTAGAGATTGAGTATATTGGGGACCTGCAGCTGCAGTAGAGTTAGAGACGTCCAAACGTCCCTCCTCGTCCACCACTAAAGCATGCTCTAGCTCCACTAAAGAGCGACAGAAAAGGAGGAGACAAAAGAACCGCCGTGTGGTGGTGGGCAGAAACCGTCTCCGGGGAAAGGTAACTTATGACGACCTGGGCCCATCTGACCAACTCTTTACTCTGCTCAACCGCAAACGCAAACGCAACGCTGATTCAGTTGCACTCGGAGAGTCAGCTCTCAAAGACATGACTCAACGACATGCACCGAAGAAGCGCCGAAGGAAGAAGGCATCACAAGACTGATAGCATGAGTCAAAACCACTGTTGCAGGTACAGTCTATCTGTTTGCAGACTCGTGTCTACGAGGAGATCCTCCTATGGGCATCTGCCCATCTTGCTGTTAGACAACCCTTTCGGCAATCCAAAAGACCGTATGACAAAAGTTCATACCTAGCAGGTCCTTATTAGGTAGATATATCTAATCTGATGAACTTAGTTATCGACGTTGGGAGCATGAACTGGAGGCTGTGGAGGGCGGGCACACTGTGCTTCCTATCCCGGCTCAAAATTGGAGGCGAGGAAAAAGAGACCAGAGTGAGCAGTCTCTGTACCGTGGGCTGAGTTGAGGTGTGTTCTGGTCAATGCCTGTTCGCATAGCTCCTCAACAAAATAGCTGCATGTGGCCCTTTCTCGTTCCCGGTCGTATTGAATCTCAGCGGATCGCCAGATGCGTTACGTTGACAATGACAAAACCCCCGCCCAAACTATACAAACCACAAGTTGTGCACTAATTTGCTGCAGCGGCTCTATTGTATTGATATCAACACAAGCGCAGCGACAACAGCAGCGCAGCAAACATTCATTGTTGATTAATCAAGCGCCATCAAAATGAAAGCACCAATGGCCGCCTTCCTCCTCTCCCTCGCCCTAACCCTAACCCTCAACAACCTCACCGTCCACTCTTCCGAAATCACACTCGACAGTGGCAAACCCCTCTCCCCACCCACATCCTTCACCCCACCCGATGAACACACTCACCACCACATCAAATCGACACGAGCACGTCGTATGGCCGAACAACGAGATCGTGTCCGTGAAAAGATTGCTAGTGGGGAGTTTAAGGAAAAGTATCATCGGATTACGGAGGAGCAGCTTACCACACTGGTGGATAAGGCGTATAGTGAGGATCCGGAGTTGGAGAAGAAGGAGAATCAATGGGTGAGGAGGGGTAATTTGAAGGGGGCGTTGAATGATCCAAAAAGGCGTGATCTTTGGGGATCCAGTTGGGGTGTTAGCCGTGACCCCTATGAGGTTCCAAATGGACGGGCCGACACTTCGGCCGATTGGGAAAAGTGGGCACAAGGCTATCGTCATGTAGGTGACTTTGTCGATTGTTCCGATATGTTCTACAATGGGGACGGATCCCATGATGATGGGGATGGTGATGCCAATTGTGAGAGGTGGGCGGCATGGTGTGCCTATGTGGATCCGTATTATGCCGGGGGAGAATATGATGAGTATTTTGGGGATAATGCGGCTGGCAAGTTGGATTGTCATAAGCCTGATTCGGATTGGTTGTTGCTTGGGTGTTATGCGCAGGAGCATTATCAGTGGTATGAGCAGATTTCCAAGCATTTGTGGTGAGTTGGATGAGCGTTGTGGGGAAGGATGGGGGGTAGAAAAGGACTTTTCTTGATTGATTTTTGTTATTATATCTCTTTCATTTTCATCACTCACATCCAACTAACATT
>Ga0209652_1003867_pt1 | contig 10780 bp, 8 predicted proteins | sample SaaInl74LU_5_DNA_FD_184641 | JGI IMG/M metagenome (GOLD analysis project Ga0209652, IMG submission 184641) | Marine microbial communities from expanding oxygen minimum zones in the Saanich Inlet - ESP_74LU_5_DNA (SPAdes) (version 2) | ecosystem: Environmental > Aquatic > Marine > Intertidal zone ...
AGGTGCCGTCGTGCACTGCCAGAAATGAAATGCCCGCTTTTGAGTCACGCTTACTGCGCAGCCAGCCTTTGACCGTGACTTGCTGTCCGACCAATGCGGTGTCGTTTAATGTGGTTTTAATAGGCAGCCATTGGCTCATAAGAAAAATCCTTTACCCGGCAAAGTGCCGCGAACACTGGGTTATACGAAACGGACTATTGTAATCATTGTTGCACGCCATTCGGTACGGCTGATGATGGGCATCCTGCCAGTTTTGGCGCCTGGGCTACAGGGACATCACCGCGTAAATCCCCAGGCGCCTGGCCCGTGCCGCGCCCGAGCGGCGGTCTGCCAGCGGCCTTCTGATAGCGACCTTCTGGTAGCGGCGCTCGCTTTAGACATCGCCCGGCGCTTATGTGCCGGGCTCACCTGCCTGAGCCTGATTGCTTGGCGTTAGGAAACCAGTGGGGGTGCGTATGACTGGCGACACCCACAGGGCTACAGCGTAATACGTGGGCAATTAACCGACTTTTGGGGGTTTTAATCCGCAGTCTGGCGCTAATTCAAAACGTGCCACAAAGCCTTCCCGCTCGGGAGATTCGATGAAATCCACTTCAACGGTTTGATCAAGCTGGAAGCGGCGGGTAGTGCTGGTAAGGCTCGCCGCCCACTTGTCGAAGCTGAACTTCTCGGGGTCTTTGCGCAAATCGACAAAGCCTTCTAAGCCGTTGTCACGCAGTCGCACGGTGAAGCCTGAGCTGGTGATGTGACAGATGTTGCCCGTAAACCGCTGCTTGCCGTCTTCGCGAAGCTTGTTCAGATAGTTGCCGGCAAGCCAGCGCTCGGCGGTAAAAGATGCTTCGCGACTTTTGCTAATGGCGCCCGCCGCGCTTTGCAGGTAGGCGTCGGTAGCGTGGTTGGCGCTGCCTTGATCGAGCAGTGCCTTGATCTGCAGGTGTACTAAGAAGTCTACGGCTTTACGTAAGGGCGAGGTGAAGTTGGTGTAGGCCTGCAGCGCCATGCCCATATGCTCTGACGGCGCCGTACTTAACTCTGCACGGGTCAACAGCCGGTTCACCATGCCGCGCAATGGGAGGGCGTTTTCTGCGCTCGCCAAGGCCGCCAGTACTTGTCGGTACCCGGCTAGGGTCTCGAAGGGCACGTCGACTAAATCGGGTCGGTGACGACTGAGAAATTCTTTGGTTTCGGCGATGCGATCTTTGCGGAAGCCACCGTGGACAACAAACGGGCCACTGGCATCGGCCATGGCCAAGAAGTGCGCGGCGCAGCGGTTAGCCGCTACCATGCATTCTTCAACAAGATGCTGCGAAGCCATCTTTTCAAAGGCTTCTATGGATTCAATTTGACGTTGCTCGTCGAGGTGCCAGCGATACTCGCGGCGTTCTTCCATGACTAATTCGTTGGCTTCACGGCGACGACGCAGTGCGCGATACGCTTGCACCAGGGCTTCGAGCGGTGTTGAAAAGGCGATCAGCTCGTCATTGTGTCCGGTGACGTAGCGGTCAACCGCTGCGTATGACAGCTTAGCCCGCGAGCGAATACTCGATTTAATGAACTCATAGTTGCCCACTTCACCTTCATCGCTGACGGTGATTTTGCAGACCAGCGCAGGCCGCAGTTGGTCCTCGGCGAGGGCGCAGAAATCGCGGCTGATTTCCTCGGGCAACATGGCGATCATGTCACCGTGGAAGTACACCGATGTACCCCGCGCCGTGAGGTCTTCGCGGATATCTTTAAGATCGCCTAGGTAGCTGGTTGGATCGGCCACCGCCACATAAAGCACCCAGCCATCGGTAGTGACCTCGGCATACAGCGCGTCGTCGATATCCTGCGTGCGCACCGCGTCGATAGAGACAAAGGCGAGATGGGTCAGGTCGGTACGGTCGGTGTCGGCCAGGGGCGTTTGTTTTTTCGCGTGCTCAACCAGGCGCGCGGCGGCTTTTTCGGGCCACGTCCAAGCCAACCCGGCGCGGGCAGCACAGTAGCGGTTTTCTAGCCCGGCCGTGCCTGGTGCGCCAATGACTTGCAGCACCTTGGCAGAGGGCTTGCCGTCTTGGATCGGATGGCGCAGCACCGCGCATTCAACGTGATCGCCGGGTTTGGCGCCGTTGCGTGCATGCGGGGGAATAAACAACCAGCGACTGAGCGTCGGTAGGTCGGGCTCGACGAATACCGCCTTACCTTTGTTGACGATTTTGCCCACAAAGCGATCGAGCGGGCTGGCGATGAGTCGTTCGATATCCGCGACCGTACGGCCCTCGGTATCTTTACTCGCTTTAGCTTTAGCGCCTTTAGGGGCGGTGGCAGGGCGAATGCAAATCGCTACGCGATCGCCGGGCAACACTTTGAGCATTTCGTCGGGGGGCAGGAAAATTTCTCGTCCGTCATCGACAACGGCAAAGCCGTAGCGATTTTGGGTGCCCTTAACGGTCGCTTCAGTGTGCTCTTTCTGCGCCTCAAGCTGGTCTTTGAGGCCCTTGAGTTGGGCCAGTGCGTCGGTGTTCAGCATGGCCGCTGGAAGCTCCTGACTACCTAGATTAAGAATGCCTGCAGTACCGCTGGTTAACGGACCCTGCAAGCCAGATCAGCCATCGTAGCGAAATTCGGTCTTGGTGTCAGGCGAAAAAAGCAGATCTTCGCGTTTTTTCGTTACGCCGTTGACAGCATAGAAAGTGGGGTCTTTACTGTGAGCTGTGCCGAAAAGTTGTGAGTAGGGCGGTCAAGCATTTGACAATACCAGTGAGCTGGCAGCGCTTTGCGTTTTTGATCCTCAGTCAGTCCTTTAAATTGTGCCGTGACAGCACTTTATGGACCCTTTCAGCCTGCCTATTTTGCGGTGCCCTTAATTCGAACAAAGCGGTGCCTTTGGGTGCCACAGTGTGTGTTTTCAAAACCTTTTACCTACCTTGCCGAGGATCCATGCATGGAATCCAGTACTGACCTGTCCGCTGAAGAGTCGTCGATTGCGCTTGCTGAGCAAAAAACCTATGTGCTAGATACCAATGTGTTGCTGCATGATCCGACGGCGATTTCTGCATTTGCCGAGCACCATGTGGTCATTCCTATGACCGTGCTCGAAGAACTCGACCACATAAAGGAGCGTATTGAAAAAACGGTGAGTCGCGAGGCCCGTATTGCGATTCAGTTGATTGATAAAATTATTGGCAGTGCCACTCCTCAAGAAATTCAACAGGGTGTTGAAATTCCCGGTTCTGATGCCAAGGGGCGCTTAGGCACCTTGTCGATTTATCCGGATCAGCTGATTAAAGAAGACAGTGCGGTGCCGTTTTTGAGCACTAACCAAGATCACGCCAACGACAACCGCATCATTAATGTGGCCCTGCGATTACAGCAAGAAAACCCGGCGGGTTTTGTCTGTCTGATTACCAAAGACATCAACATGCGCATTAAGGCCAAGGGTTCGGGCTTAGCCCATGTTGAAGATTATCGACACGACCGCGTTTTGGACGATATCGATCTGCTGGCCACCGGTTACACCCATGTGGATGGTGACTTTTGGTCGACGGTGACCGACGTAGATACGCTGCGCGAGGGCGATATCACTTTGCATCGCGTGCCTCGAGCGGCACTGCCCAATGCCTATCCCAATGAGTTTGTGCACGACGACCACGACTTCTTGGCCTATGTGTTCAGCATCGATGATGACTACATTTACCTGCAGGTCGATAGCCGCGACAACTTGATGAAGCAACGCTTTTGGGGGTTGGCGCCGCGCAACCTCGAGCAGGCGATGGCAATGAAGCTGTTGGATGACGATGAAATCGATATGACAGTGATGACCGGTCCCGCGGGCTCGGGCAAAACGCTGCTAGCACTGGCTTACGGGCTGCACGCCATTTTGGAGCAAAAAAAGTACAGCAAGTTGATTGTGGCTCGCTCGACGCCGCCGATGGCCGAGGATATTGGCTTCCTGCCAGGCACCGAGGAAGAGAAAATGATGCCGTGGCTGGCGGCCTTTGAAGACAACTTAGAAATTCTTCACGGTGCCGACGAGAGTGCCGGCGGCAGTATCGACTACGTGAAAGAGCGCGCCAATATTCAGTTTAAGTCGCTGAACTTCATGCGCGGACGCTCCTTTAATAACGCCTACATCATTATTGACGAGGCGCAAGGTCTTACCCAATTTCAGCTCAAGTCGATCATCAGTCGTGTCGGCGCCGACTCGAAAATTGTTGTTTTGGGTAACCTCGCGCAGATTGATAATAAATACATATCGCCACTGACCTCGGGCCTGACTTACTTGGTGGAAAAAACCAAGTTGTATCCGCATGCGGGGATTATGTTTATTGCCGGTATCGTGCGTTCGCGGCTGGCGAAATTTGCTGAAGAGAATCTCTAACTCGCACCGCTAAGTGCGCCGTGCCGCGTCGTATATTGGCGCGGTTGACGGCGCTTTTTTCGCCAGCGGGGCGGCCTGTGTTTGCTATCCAGCGCGCTGTGACGGCCGCTTAGTTGGGACTCTGGGGTCGCTGAGCCTGTTCAAAAGCAGGCCCTTGCGCGGCAGGTGTGCTGTGGGCTTGCACGCGTGCACGACGAAACTCACTATCTGTTATGCCCAATTATCAAGGTGTGACGGGCTGGTTTAGTCGGCCAGCGCTGCCAGTACCTGCACGCTGTCTCCAGCGGCCGCCTGCCAGTTTAAATCGCCTCTCTCACTGAGTAATACAACCGTTGAACCGAGGAAAAATCGGCCGAGCTCATCGCCTGCAGCCAGGGTTGGCTGCTCGCCGGGGGCGAAGTGCTGTTCGCGAATATCACTGGGCGTCGGTGCCTCTACGCCGCCCCAGACAGTGGTAATGCCGGCGACGATAATGGCGCCGACCAATACCACGGCCAGCTCGCCGTCGGCGGTATCAAACAAGCAAACCAAGCGCTCGTTGCGCGCATAGAGCGCGTTGATCCCATTGGCGGTGGTGGTGTTTACGGCAAACAATTGGCCCGGCACATAGCGGGTCATTTTGAGAGTGCCCGAAATGGGCATGTGGACGCGATGATAATCTTTGGGTGACAAGTAAACGGTGGCAAAAGCGCCCTGATCAAAGCGCGCGGCTTCTTCGGCGCTGCCACCTAACAGCGCTTGGCTGCTGTACACGCGGCCCTTGGCCTGCAACAACTGCCCGTCATCTACGCGCCCGCACTGGCTTAGCACGCCATCGGCGGGCTGAAGATAGCGCGAATCCCCGAGCGGGCGGGCGCCGGCTTTAAGGGCGCGAGTAAAAAAAGCATTAAAGGTTGGGTAATCTTGCGCCTCGGTATGCTCGGCTTCTGCCAGGCTGATGCCGTAAGTGCGCATAAACAGCTTGACCAGCAAGTTCTTCAAAAAAGCGGGGCGTTCGAGATCAGCCAGCTTGCCAATCAAACGCGATAAACCGTGCTGCGGCAGTAATGCCTGAAGTGCTATGAATAATTTGTCCATGTGACTAGTATGACCTTGAGCCAAGGAAGGTTTGGGGGAGTTTACGTGATGCGCTTTACTCATGCTCAAAAGATCTACCCATGGGGTCATGTTTTTTGCGCGGTCGGTTTGCTGTGTGCGTTATCCGCACGGGCCGAAGATGTCGTCGAAGCACCTGATCCGGCGGGTATGGATGCCCCCGAAATAGAAACCCAGTCGGTGCTGCCCAGCGGCGATATGCCGAGCAATTGGGTGGATTCGGGCCACGGATTTATGACCCAGCGTGCCAATGAGTTGGCCAGCTGGGTGGATCATTTTTTTGGCGATGCAGAAGTCGACGCCGAACATGGTGAGTCGCGTCTGCGCCTGGGTATCGCCGAAGAGTGGGATGAGCGCTTGGGCACCGATTTGCAGGTGCGCATTGGCGGCAAGGTCAATTTACCGAATTTATCAAAGCGCTTAGATTTGGTGTTTCGCGGCGACGACCCTGAAGATCAAATCAACGAGGACGACGACCCGTCCCAAAGCCGTGTGGGTTTGCAGTATCAAGTCGGTGGCGACATCGAGAGCAAACACCGTTTCGATTTGACCGTAGGTGCCAGTTCCTCAGGCCCCAAGCCGGGCATGAAGTATCGCTACGGTACGAACCTGTCTGACAAAAACAGCCTGCGTTTTGTGCAGCGCATGCAATATGAGTTTGACGACGGCGCGTACTCTACGAGCCGACTATTTTTGGATCATCGCCTGTCCCAGGACCAAATTTTGCGCAGCAGCACGCGAGTGCTGTACGGCGAACAAAGCCGCGGCATGGAGTGGAGCTCGTCGTTTGCGCATATTGTTCGCTGGACTGGCGGTCGACGTGATTATCAGCGCGCAGTGTCGACGTATTTTGAGGTGAGTGGGCGTACTGTGCCTTGGGACTATGTGTCCGATTACCGGGTGGGGTTTCGCTTGCGCCGTCAGGCTTATCGAGACTATTTGTTATTCGAATTAGAGCCCAGTTATAACTGGCGTATTGATGAGCCGGGATTTGATCGCGAGGGCGCATGGAAAATTCGACTCAAAGTAGAGTTCTTGCTGCTCGACAGCATGCGCCGTGATCGCCGCTGATTGGCGCGAGGTCTACATATCTATCTGCTCGGTGTAGAGCGACCGCCAAACTTGAGATGCTCGATTCTCGATGCTGAGTGAGCGCGCTCCGTCTTGTTGGTGCTAATCGTTTGTGCTGCGCCAGCGCCAATTGGGTACCTGTGACGATTAATGGCGCTGTGCAACCACTAGCTCTCGGTCATCGCCACAATCTGGCGATAGCTGTCGAAGCGCTCGGGGCTGATTGCACCCGCTTCCAATGCATTCAAAATCGCGCAATCGCTTTCATGGTCGTGCTGGCAGTCGCGGAATTTGCAGCCGCCCAAAAAAGGTAAGAACTCCTTAAAGCCGTAGGCTATGCGCGCTGCAGGCAAATGATGCAGGTGAAATTCACGGATGCCGGGCGAGTCAATCAACTGCCCACCGGCAGGTAGGTGGTACAGCTCGGCGGTGGTGGTGGTGTGCTTGCCCTTGTCGATCGCCTCAGACAAAGCGCCAATACGAATGTCAATATCCGGCAGCAGGCGCTGTACAAGCGACGACTTTCCGACGCCAGACTGGCCGACTAATACCAAAGTTTTGCCACGAATGACCGGTGTTAGGGCTTCGGCGCAAGGGTCGTTAATGCCGGTGCGGACTGTGGGGTAGCCGAGTGCTTCGTAGCTTGCCAGCAAATCATTGAGCGGGTCGTCATCGGCTAATAAATCGGCCTTGTTCAGTACCAATGCGGCATCAATGCCCTCGCTTTCGGCGGCTACTAAATAGCGATCGATCAGGTTGGCATGGGCTTCGGGTTTGGGGGCGATAACAATGAGCATCAAGTCGATGTTAGCCGCTACCGGGCGCAAATTGCCCCTTGGGTCTGGCCGGCTGAGTACCGATTGGCGATCACGCCGAGCCAGTACCACACCTGCACCATCACTCTCGGCCCAAATCACTTTGTCGCCGGCTACCAAGCTGTCGAGGTTGGCGCGTAAATGGCACTGGCGCCGCTCGCCTGAGTCGTCTTCGATCAATGCGCGTTTGCCGTAGCGCGCAATCACCAGGCCTGCCTGCTCGATGCCAAGAGTTTCATCGTCTGAAGCGGCGACTGTGCGTTCGCGGTTGGCGCGAATGCGGCGTTGTTGTTGCTGGCTGAGGCGGCGTTTTGTCATAGCCGCAGTGTAATGCTAACAGCGCCCCGATGGTGGGTTAGACTGGCGATATATTCGAGGGAGTACGGCAATGGTCAATGACAACAATCTGATTTGGGTCGATTTAGAAATGACGGGGCTGGTACCCGAGACCGATAGGGTGATCGAAATTGCCACCATCGTCACCGACAGCGAACTCAATGAGCTGGCGCAAGGGCCAGTGATTGCGATCCATCAGTCAGACGAAGCACTGGCCGCCATGGATGAATGGAATACCCGAACTCACACGGGTTCCGGTTTGGTCGATCGTGTTAGGGCTAGCCAGTACGATGAGGCGGCGGCTATCGCCGAGACCCTCAGTTTTCTTGCGCAATGGGTGCCGGCGGGCAAGTCACCCATGTGTGGCAATTCTATCTGCCAAGATCGGCGTTTCATGGCCCGCCACATGCCGGAATTGGAGCGTTATTTCCATTACCGTAATCTCGACGTGAGCTCGCTGAAAATTCTGGCGAGCCGCTGGCGGCCGGATTTACGCGGTGCACCCAAGCGCGCCACCCACCAGGCGCTGGATGATATTCGCGAGTCGGTTGAGGAGTTACAGTATTACCGCGAGCATTTTTTGCGGCTGTCTGAGTGATCTTGGTTGCGCGCGCTAATCTTCGCCCGTGCCGCTATGCCGGCCCAGCGCCCACGCGACATGCTCACGGACCAACGGCGACGCATCCTCTGCGCGGCGCTGTAGTGCGGCGACAATCTCCGGTGTGGTTTCAGCATTGCCGAGTGCTACCGCAATGTTGCGTAACCAGCGTTCATAGCCGATGCGTTTAATGGGTGAGCCCAGAGTACGTTCGGTGAAGTCGGTTTCACTCCAGTTAAACAGTTCGACCAATGTCACGTCGTCCAAGCCGTGCCGGGGGCTGAAATCTCGCTCATCGGTAGGCTTGGCAAACTTATTCCAAGGGCAAACTAATTGGCAGTCATCGCAACCGAAAATACGGTTGCCCATCAATGGCCGCAGTGCCGGGTCGATGCTGCCGGCGTGCTCTATGGTGAGGTACGAAATACAGCGCCGCGCATCGAGCACATAAGGCCCAACAAAAGCATTGGTTGGGCAGGCGCTCAGGCAGGCGGTGCAACTGCCGCAGTGTTTGTCGGTTTTGGGTGGGTCTGCGGGGAACGGTATGTCGGTATAGATCTCCCCCAAAAAAAAGTAAGAGCCCGCCTTGTCGTTAATCAGCATGGCGTTTTTAGCGATCCAGCCTAAGCCGGCGCGTTCGGCGATACCGCGTTCAAGCACGGGTGCACTGTCGACAAAGGCGCGGTATTGGCCGCCGCCCAATTCGGTCTCAATACGCTTGGCTAGCTTTGCCAACCGGCTGCGAATCAGCTTGTGGTAGTCGCGACCCAGCGCATAGCGGGATATATAGGCGTGCTCGCTGCTTGCCAATACGTCGGCTGGTTCGCGTCCGAGTGTTTGGTAATCCATCCGAACAGACAGCACGGTACAGGTGCCCGGCACCAATTCGTGGGGTCGGCTGCGCGCACTGCCATGCCGCGCCATGTAGTCCATGCTGCCGTGGTAACCCGCGTCCAGCCATTTCTGCAGGTAGGCCTCGTGCTCATTCAGTTCGATACCGGTGACGCCGAGTTGTTGGAAGCCTAGCTCCTTGGCCCAGCCGCGGATGGTGTCCACTAGCGCCTGAATGTCTTGTGTGCCGAGCGCAGCGTCCGGCTCCGGTGCGCTGGTGTCTAAATCGGTGAGCTGGGTGTCAGGTGAGTTTGGCATGTGCGCATTGTGACAGAAACAGGGGCATCCCAAGTAGCGCCGGCACGGGTTACACTTACCCCATGACACTACCGAGCCAACAAGCCATCACCCTGCCTCTTGCGGATGAGTCTGCCACCGTCCATTTGGGTGGGGCTGTTGCGCATTTATTACCGCGGCCGGTGGTGATTTACCTTGAGGGCGACTTGGGTGCGGGCAAAACGACTTTCAGTCGCGGGTTATTGCAGGGCCTGGGCCACAAAGGTGCGGTAAAAAGCCCCACCTACACGATTGTTGAGCCCTATGCGCTGGATTCCGGCCCGGTATTTCACTTTGACCTTTACCGCTTGGGTGACTCGGCTGAGCTCGATTTTTTGGGGTTGGCCGATTACCTCGAGGCACAGGCGATTGTGTTGATTGAATGGCCAAGTCGAGGGCAGGGCCGTTTACCCGCGGCGGATTTGATTATTGGTTTAGCGGACGATGGCGACAGCGGCCGCATTGCAACACTGACGGCGTATTCGCCGCATGCTATTTCGCTGCTTGCCCACTTGCGGCTCTGACTTTGGCGACGCAACATAGGCGCATTACGCCGCAGGAGCAGGCATTCTGCACGCGCTCAGGGTTATCGAGCGCAAAGATCTCAGTCGCCGAGCGCTTGGCTAGGGCGTATAAAGTCTGGCTAACAGCGCGTAGCCACAGGCTGCGCGCTAGGATGGAGAGCGATATTCAAGACGAGGGTAGTCGAGTGACCTTGAGTCGGCCTACAACACGGTATTGGCAGCGTGGCCTCGGGTCGGCGCTCGTCGTGTTGTGTGCTGCTTTACCGGCGACATTGCTCGAAGCTGCCGAAGTCCTCGATGTGCGTCTTTGGCGCGCGCCAGACCACACCCGTGTGGTACTCGACCTGTCCGATGCGGTGTCTCATTCTTTGCTTACCCTCGACAATCCTCGCCGCTTGGTGATGGATATTCCCAACGCCCAGTTTAAAAGCGCGCTCAATGACTTGCCGGTAAAGGGAACGCCGATTGAGCGTGTCCGCTCTGGCATTCGTCAAGGTAACGACTTGCGCTTGGTGTTTGATCTGAGCGCCGCGGTTCGGCCTAAAAGCTTCGTGTTGGCACCCAATGCCCAAACTGGCCACCGTCTAGTACTCGATTTATTCGACGAGGGTGCTCAAGAAAACGAGCAGACTGACGGTAAGGCCGCTGCAGTGCCCTCGGAAGCCAAAATTGTTAAGAGTGTTGAGCAGCTGTCAGACAAGCGCGACATCATTGTTGCTATTGATGCTGGCCACGGTGGTGAAGACCCCGGGGCCTCGGGCCCCAAGCGGCAGCGCGAAAAAGACGTGGTATTGGCCATTGCGAAGAAGCTTGA